>ERZ778018.1944-NODE-1944-length-14707-cov-5.438643_pt1 | contig 14707 bp, 12 predicted proteins | sample MGYA00375748_ERZ778018 | MGnify/ENA primary metagenome ERZ778018 (study PRJEB29350, sample SAMN05509839) | bioreactor metagenome | biome: bioreactor; material: wastewater | place: South Africa: University of Cape Town | collected 2014-04-22 ... | reverse complement strand
CGCGCTTGTAGGCGCCCGACAGGATCTTGATCAGCGTCGACTTGCCGGCGCCGTTGTGGCCAAGCAGTGCCACGACCTCGCCGGGATAAAGATCGACCGAGGCGTCGTCGACGGCGCGGATGCCGCCGAAGGCGATCGAGATGTTTTTCATGTCGACCAGCGGCGTTCCGCCGGGGGCTGCCTTGTCTGCCATCGTCCCCTCCTAAACCCGCTTCTTGTAGACGGTGTCGAGCCACACCGCGATGACCAGGACGGAACCGACGACGATCGATTGCAGCGGTGAATCGATGCCGAGCAGCACCATGCCCGATTGCAGCGACTGCATCAAAAGCGCGCCCAGCATGGCGCCGAGGATGGTGCCCGAACCGCCGGCGAGCGAGGTGCCGCCGATGACGGCGGCCGCGATCACCAGAAGCTCGTCGAGGGTGCCGAGCGCATTGGTCGAGGCATTGAGGCGCGCCGACGAGATGGCCGCGCTGACGGCGACCAGCGCCCCCATGATCATGAACACCTTCACCGTCACCCAGCGGGTGTTGATGCCGGCAAGGTTGGCCGCTTCCGGGTTGCCGCCGATGGCGAAGACATAGCGGCCGAAGCGGGTGCGGTTGGTGACGAAGGTCATGACGATGCCGACAGCCACCGCCATCAGCACGGGAATGGCGATGCCGTGGGCGATGAACAGGCCGCCTTCCGGCAGTTCGATGTTGTTGTCCTGCGCGTAGCGGCGCACGATCCCGACCGGCCACGGATAGGAATTGGCGATCCACACAGCACCCAGGATGACCGAGCAATTGACCGCGCCGATGAAGGTTTCGGCCCATACGGGCCTGAGCGGGAACCTGAAGCGCTTGCGCTGCGCCCGGCCGTTGACCAGCATGGCGACGACCGCGACGCAGGCGACGGCTGCGACGATCCAGCTCCATGTTTCCCCGATGGAGCCGCGCGGGCCGCCGCCCATCAGCTGGAAGGTCGCGTCGAGCGGCGCCACCGTCTGGCCGCTGGTGACCCACCAGGCAGCGCCCCGCCAGACCAGGAGCCCGCCCAGCGTGACGATGAAGGAAGGGACCTCCAGATAGGCGATGATGAAGCCCTGGAACGCGCCGACCACGAGGCCGGCGGCAATGCCGCAGGCAAGCGCGATGATCCATATCCAGGGGTCGCCGAGCGGCATGCCGAGCACCCGGATGAGGATCTGCGCCTGGAGCACGCCCATCACCATGCCGATGACGCCCTCCAGCGACCCCACCGACAGATCGATATGGCGCATGACGATGACCAGCACCATGCCGGTGGCCATGATGGCCACGGACGAGGTCTGCACCGACAGGTTCCACAGGTTGCGCGGCGTGAGAAAAAGCCCGCCCGACAGGAAATGCAGCACGATCCAGATCAGGACCAGCGCCGCAACCATACCGAGCATGCGCGTATCGAGTTCGGTCGCCTTCAGGAACCGGCCGACGGGGCCGAGCTCGGAGGCGCGGGCGACCTCGACAGGGGCGCCGGACGTCGTGGTGTCAGCCATCTTATCCTCCCACCGCGTACTGACGGCGATGTTAAGCGCTTTTCGATTTCAATTGAAGCCGGCAGGTACGACGGTCGACCGGAAAGGACGATCGCCTGTGGCGCGCCAGACCCCCACTCCGGTTTGCTTTGCAAACCACCTCTCCCCCTTAAAAGGGGTGGAGGAAAGGGCGCTGTGCTTGCCACCGGTATTCCTCTCCCCCTTCGACCGGGGGAGAGGTGGCTCGGCGAAGCCGAGACGGAGTGGGGAGCGAACCTCAGTGCGGTTGCCCCGGCTGTCGGAGATACCGAAAGCCTAGTCGCAGACGGCGACGCTGCCCGCCTTCACGCCGGCGCAGACTTCGTCCTTCGAGATCCAGCCCGCGTCGATGACGACGTCGAGATTGTCCTTGGTGATGGCGACCGGCTTCAGGAACACCGACTCCACCGTGTTGCCGCCCGGCGTGGTGAATGCCTCGACGCCGGCAATGTCGGTCATCGCCTTGCCGTCGGCGAGCTGCGAGGCGATCTCGGCGGCATTCTTGCCGAGCTCGCGCGCATCCTTGAACACCGAGACCGTCTGGGTGCCGAGCGCGATGCGGTTCAGCGCCGCATGGTCGGCGTCCTGGCCGGAAACCGGAACAGTGCCGGCAAGGCCCTGCGCCTGGAGCGCGGCGATCGCGCCGCCGGCCGTGCCGTCATTGGCTGCCACCACCGCGTCAACCTTGTTGTCGTTGGCGGTCAGGAACTGCTCCATGTTCTTTTGGGCGTTGGCCGGCAGCCAGCCGTCGGTATAGGCCTCGCCGACATTCTTGATCTTGCCGCTGTCGATGGCGTCCTTCAGCACTTCCATCGAACCGGCGAACAGGAAGTCGGCGTTCGGGTCGGCGCCCGAGCCCTTGATGAAGACGTAGTTGCCTTCCGGCTTGACCTTGTAGACCTCGCGGGCCTGCAAGCGGCCGACTTCCTTATTGTCGAACGTCAGGTAGAAGACGTCCTTGTTCTCGATCAGGCGGTCATAGCCGACAACCGGAATGCCCTCGTCCAGCGCCTTCTGCACGGCCGGGCCGATGGCGGACGCGTCCTGCGCCAAGATGATCAGCGCATTGGCGCCCTGGGAAATAAGGCTTTCCACGTCGGTAAGCTGCTTGGAGGCGGACGACTGCGCGTCGGCCGAGATATATTTGTCGCCGTTGGCCTCCAGGGCCTTCTTGATCGCGGCTTCGTCGGTCTTCCAGCGCTCTTCCTGGAAATTCGACCAGGAAACACCGATCACCTTGTCTTTCGCCTGCGCCACGGACACAAGCGTCATGGAAAGCGCGGCACCCGCCAGAATGGCGGCAGTAAACTTCTTCATGATTTCCTCCCTGCGCCGCGGCTGGCGCGACGCCGTTGGTTCGGACAAGTCCTCGTCGTCTCGAAGCTTTTTTTCGAGCTTCGAAAAAATACTCACCCAAACAGCCATGGCCTGTCAACAGGGTTTTGTCGGTCCCTACATTTTTTTCGTGATTCGAAATAAACGATGACAGGCAATGGACCGTTGAATAAGGATAGGGCCGTTGCCGGCTTCACGCGAAGGTGATGCCACGAGCGCCGGCGCCTGGAGGAGGTAAGGATGACGGCCGGAGTGCGCCACGACGACCTGCGCCGGCGCAATCGCGCCCTGGTGCTTTCGGCGGTGCGTCGGGCCGTAGGGCAGATCTCGCGCACCGCGATCGCCGCGGAGACGGGCCTCAGCCATTCGACCATATCGGCGATCTCGGCCGATCTCATCGCCGAAGGCATCCTCCGCGAAAGCAAGGGCGCTCATGCCGCCTCCCGGCGGGGCCGTCCGCAGGTCGGGCTTGCCCTCGAGCCGGGCGCGGCTTTCGTGCTCAGCGTGGTGCTGTCGCTGAATTTCCTGTCGGTCGCCGTCATCGACTACGCCGGCAACACGGTCGCGCAGGAAGACAGGCGGCTCGACACCCAGGCCCTGCCGCGCGGCCAGCTGGTCGGTGAATGTGCGGCGCTCATAAGGCGGCGTCTCGACGATCCGGCGGTCGGGGCCGGGCGGGTCGCGCGCATCGTGCTCGCCGTCCAGGGCACCACGGATTCGGCCGCCCGCGCCATGCTGTGGTCGCCGATCACGCCGCAGACCGACATCCCGTTCGCCGACATGCTGGAAGACGAATTCGGCGTTCCTGTCGTCATCGAAAACGACTGCAACATGATGGCGGTCGCGCTGCGCTGGCGCGACCCGGCCCATTATCGCGACGATTTCATCGCCGTCCTTCTGTCGAACGGCATCGGCATGGGCATCGTGCTCAAGGGCCAGTTGTTCACCGGCACACATTCGTCGGGCGGCGAGTTCGGCCATATGGTGCACAGGCCCGAAGGCGCGCTGTGCCGCTGCGGGCGGCGCGGCTGCATCGAAGCCTATGCCGGCAACTACGCGATCTGGCGCAACGCCCGCCGGCACGACGAAAACGGCGAGCCGTGCGCCGACGTGACCGATACCGACATAAGCGAGCTGGCGGCCGCCGCCCGCGAGCGGCCGGGACCGGAGCGGGAAGCCTTCCGCAAGGCCGGCGAAGCGCTCGGCTTCGGCCTCGGCAGCCTGTTCGCCCTCATCGATCCGGCCCCCGTCACCATGGTCGGGGTCGGCGCGACCGCCTTCGACCTGATCGAGCCGGCGTTGCGCGAGGCGATCGCCAAGACCGCCGGCGGCCATCACTCGAAGTCGATCAGCTTCGATACCGAGCCCAACGAACTGGCGCTGATCCGCGAGGGCTGCGCCATGCGGGCGCTGGTATTCGTCGACCAGGAGATTTTCGCGAAGGGGCGGCAAGCGCCGCCGCCGGTCGGCCGTCAGGCTTCCCTGACGGCGTAGCCGGCGCCGCGGATGGTGCGGATGACGTCATCGGCATGGCCGCCGTTGACGGCCTTGCGCAGGCGCCCGACATGGACGTCGACGGTGCGTTCGTCGACGTAGACCGCCTCGCCCCAGACATTGTCCAGCAACTGCCCGCGCGAAAAGACGCGGCCCGGATAGCGCATCATGAACTCCAGCAGGCGGAACTCGGTCGGCCCGAGCCTGATCTCGGCGCCGTCCCGGTAGACGCGGTGCGTTTCGCGGTCGAGGACGAGGCCGCCCACCGTGAGCACCGAGGACAGGACCTCGGGCTTGGCCCGCCTGAGCAGCGCCTTGACCCGCGCCATGAATTCCGGCGTCGAGAACGGCTTGACCAGATAGTCGTCGGCGCCGGTCGCAAGCCCCCGCACCCGGTCGCTTTCCTCGCCGCGCGCCGTCAGCATGATGATCGGCAGGCGTTCGGTCTCGGCGCGCATGCGCAGCCGCCGGCAAAGCTCGATGCCCGAAACCGCCGGAACCATCCAGTCCAGCACCAGAAGATCGGGCACGCTTTCCCGGAGCCTGACCTCGGCCTCGTCGCCGCGCGTCACCACTTCGACCCGATAGCCCTCGGATTCCAGATTGTAGCGCAGGAGCACGCAGAGCGGCTCCTCGTCTTCCACCACCATGATACGCGGTGCGATCATGAAACATGCCTTCCTGGCTGCTCGTTCATACGGCCGGCGGCGGCGCCGCCATCTCATCCGATTTAGGGCGGTTGAGGGGAAGTTGCTCCCCCGTCACCACATAATAGGCGTTTTCGGCGATATTGGTCACATGGTCGCCGATGCGTTCCAGGTTCTTGGCGCAGAACAAAAGATGCGTGCAAGCCGTGATGTTGCGCGGGTCTTCCATCATATAGGTCAAGAGTTCCCGGAAAACCGAGGTGTATCTGACGTCGATGCGCTCGTCGTTGTTCCTGAGTTCGACCAGGCCGGCGGCGTCGCGGGCACCGTAAAGGTCGACGACGTCGCGAACCTGATCGAGCACCAGTGCGGCCATCGAATCGATCGGATGGACCAGTTCGCGCGGGGCGACCGTCTGCCCGACCGTATCGACTCGCTTGGCGATGTTCTTGGCGAGGTCGCCGATCCGCTCGAAATCGCCGGCCATGCGGATGGCGCCGACCACGGCGCGCAGGTCGTCGGCCATCGGCTGGCGCCTGGCGATCAGCGTGATGGCGCGCTCGTCGAGCTCGCGCTGGCGGCTGTCCATGAGCGCGTCCTGCGCGATCACGCGCTGCGCCAGCGCGCTGTCCGATTGCAGCAGCGCATGCGTCGCCTCGCCCACCATGGCGCCAGCCAGCTCGCCCATCCGGTCGACGAGCCTGCCGACCTGCCCGAGTTCCTCGTCGAACGACGTGACGGTATGTGCGCCCATGATCTCGTCCTTGGTCTGTTGCGCGTCGCGCCGCCGGCGGCTCAGCCGAAACGGCCGGTGATGTAGTCCTGCGTGCGCTTGTCGTCGGGATTGGTGAACATCTTCTCGGTCGCCCCCTCCTCGACCAGGTAGCCGAGGTGGAACATCGCCGTGCGGCTCGACACGCGCGCCGCCTGCTGCATCGAGTGGGTGACGATGACGATGGTGTAGTTCTGTCTCAGTTCGTCGATCAGTTCCTCGATCCGCGCGGTCGCGATCGGGTCGAGCGCCGAGCACGGCTCGTCCATCAGGATGACCTCGGGCGACACCGCGATGGCGCGCGCAATGCACAGGCGCTGCTGCTGGCCGCCGGACAGGCCGGTGCCCGGCTCGTGCAGGCGATCCCTGACCTCGTTGAACAGGCCGGCGCGCTTCAGGCTGGATTCCACGATGGCGTCGATATCGCTCTTGTGGCGGGCAAGGCCGTGGATGCGCGGGCCATAGGCGACGTTCTCGTAGATCGACTTCGGGAACGGATTGGGCTTCTGGAACACCATGCCGACGCGCGCGCGCAGTTCGACCACGTCGATCGCCCTGTCGTGGATGTCCTCGCCGTCGAGCGTGATCGTACCGCCGACGCGCGCGCCCTCGATGGTGTCGTTCATGCGGTTGAGGCAGCGCAGGAACGTCGACTTGCCGCAGCCGGACGGGCCGATCAGCGCCGTCACCTGGTTTTTCCGCACCAGGAGGTCGATGCCGAACAGCGCCTGCTTTTCCCCGTAGAAGACCGTGACCTTGTCGGCACGCATCTTGATCGCCCCGCCGGCCTGGCTGATCCCGGCGCCCACGGCGGTTTCGAGGCTCTTTTCGGTCATGACGTTCATGGTGCGTCCCTTTTCTACCAGCGCCGTTCGAAGCGCCGGCGCAGCACGATGGCCGTGATGTTCATGGCCATCAGGAAGATGAGAAGGATGATGATGGCGCCCGACATGCGCTCCACGAAGGCGCGTTCGGCCTCGCTCGCCCACATGTAGATCTGCACCGGCAGCGCGGTCGCCGGGTCGAAAGGCGTCGAGGGACGGTCCGCCACGAAGGCGACCATGCCGATGAGCAGCAGCGGCGCCGTCTCGCCCAGCGCGCGCGCCAGGCCGATGATGGTGCCGGTGAGGATGCCGGGCGCCGCCAGCGGCAGCACGTGATGGAACACCGTCTGCATCTTCGAGGCCCCGAGGCCGAGCGCCGCCGAACGGATCGACGGCGGCACGGCGGCAAGCGCTGCCCGGGTGGCGATGATGATGGTGGGCAGCGTCATCAGCGTCAGCACCAGTCCGCCGACGATCGAAGCGGAACGCGGCAGGCCCATGAAGTTGATGAACACGGCGAGGCCGAGCAGCCCGAACACGATGGACGGAACGGCGGCGAGGTTGTTGATGTTGACCTCGATGAGATCGGTGAAGCGGTTCTTCCTGGCGAATTCCTCCAGGTAGATGGAGGCCGCCACGCCGATCGGCAGCGCCAGGAGAAGCACGATCGCCATCATGTAGAACGAGCCGATGATGGCGACGCCCATGCCGGACGTTTCCGGCCGGCTGGAAGCGCCGAACGTGAACAGGCCGATGTTGAAGCGCCCGGCCATGACGCCCTCCGCCTTCAACCGGTTCATCCAGGCGACCTGCTGGTCGGAGACCTTGCGGCGCGCCTCGTCGACGGCAAGGTCGATCTGGCCCTTGAAGGCGGAATCGAGGTTGGCGGAAGCGAGGATCTCGACGCTGCGCGTCGTGCCGATCACCGAAGGGTCGGCCATGACGATGTCGCGCAGCTGGACGCGGGCGCCGTCGGAAAGGAAGCCCTTGAGCTTGCGCACCATTGCCTTGTCGCCCGGATCGATGCCGAGTTTCTCTATCAGCGCGTTTTGCGCAAGCTTTGGATAATCCGCCCTGACCAGCACGCCGGGATCGGTCGCGCGCCGGCCCCGCGGGTCGATGACGCTTTCGTCGAACGCGATCGGCAGGGTAACGGCGGTCTGCCGGAAAGCCGTGTAACCCTTGCCGACGACCGAGACGAGCATGACGGCGAGGAAGGCGAGGCCGACCGAGACGGCGAGCAGCCCGTAGAGGCGGAAGCGGCGCTCGGCGCGGTAGCGCGCCTTCAGCCCGATATCGCGGCGCGCGGGCGCTGCCGGAACCGGCAGCGCATCGAAGGAAACCTCGCTCATTCGTACTGCTCCCGGTATTTCCGCACGACGGCAAGGGCGACGACGTTCATGGCCAGCGTCAGCGCAAACAGCGTGATGCCGAGCGCGAAGGCGACCAGCGTCTGCGGCGAGTCGAACTCGAGGTCGCCCGTGAGCTGGTTGACGATCTTGACGGTGATGGTGGTCATCGCCTCGAACGGATTGAGGGTGAGGTTGGCGGCGACACCGGCGGCGAGCACCACGATCATGGTTTCGCCGACGGCGCGCGAGGCCGTCAGCAGCACGGCGCCGACGATGCCGGGCAGCGCGGCGGGCAGCACCACGCGCTTGATCGTCTCGGAGCGCGTCGCGCCGAGCCCGAGCGAGCCGTCGCGCAGGGAGCGCGGCACGGCGGTGATGATATCGTCGGAAAGCGAGGAGACGACCGGGATCAGCATGATGCCCATGACGAGGCCGGCGACCAGGATGCTCTGGCCCTGGATGAACGGCGCACCGCCGGCGAGCGCCGCGCTGATGTCGCGCAGGAACGGACCCAGCGTCACCAGCGCGAAGATGCCGTAGACGATGGTCGGGATGCCGGCGAGCAGTTCGAGCGCCGGCTTGACCACCGAGCGGACCTTCGAAGAGGCGTATTCGGCCATGTAGACGGCCGACATCAGCCCGACCGGCACGGCGACCAGCAGCGCGACGAGGGCGATGTAGAGCGTACCGGCCAAGAGCGGGATCAGGCCGAACTGGCCCTCGCTGCCGCCCGAACCGGCGGCGGCGAAGCGCGGGTCCCAGACGGTGCCGAAGAAGAAGGCCGCCGGCGATACCGAGCCGAAGAACTGTAGAGTCTGGAACAGCATCGACAAGACGATGCCGACGGTGGTCAGGATGGCGATGGTCGAGGCGCCGAGCAGCCCCCACAGCATCAGCTTCTCGACCTTGTCGCGGGCGCGTCCACGCGGCTCGACGGCACGCACCGCATGGAGCGCGCCGGCCGCCGCGAGCAGGATCGCGATCACAGCCCCGGCCGGACCCGGCCCCGGACCCAAGCTGGCCGGGGAATGGGGCTGGGCAAAAGCGCCGATATCCCAAAGCACAAGGAAAAGGACGGCGGGCAGGACCGTAAGCAGGAACGCCCACCAGCCGTGGTAACGGGGACGCGAATGCGGCTTCACCGGACAACCGGCCTGCGCCACGGCGCGCTGCCTGCCGGCGAAGAAGGCGGCGACGCCCACGGCGAGGACGATGGCGAGCACGAGCAATGAGGACATGGGTCCGTCCCGAAACCGGATGAGGGCTGCCTACATCGCCTTTCCGGCGTCGAACGCTTCCCGCTGCGCGGCGCGCTCGTCGTCCGGGGCGGCGACGAGGCCGTACTCGGCGAGCGGGCCTTCAGGACCGACCATCTGGTCGTCGAGGAAGAAGTCGACATATTCCTTGAGACCAGGGATGACGCCGAGATGCGCCTTCTTGACGTAGAAATAGAGCGGGCGCGACACCGGGTACTCGCCCCTGGCGATGGTCTCGATCGAGGGCGTCACGCCGCCGACGGCGGCGACCTTCAGCTTGTCGGCGTTGTTTTCGTAGAAGGCGAGGCCGAACACCCCGACGCCGGTCTTGTTGGAAGCAATGCGGGCGAGCGTCTCGGTGTAGTCCCCGTCGATATCGACCGCCTTGCCGTCCTTGCGCACCGCCTTGCAGGCGGCTTCCGCGCCCTTTTCGTCCAGGCCCGAAGCCTTGCCGGCCTCGATGCCGCCGAGTGCCCCGCAACCGGCGATCATGAGCTTTTCCTCGAACACTTCGCGGGTGCCGTGCTTCTCGCCGGGGATGTAGGCGGCGATATCCCAGTCGGGCAAGGCCGGGTCGACCTCGCTCCATTTGGTGTTCGGGTTGTCCACCAGCCTGCCGTCGACGACGATCCTGGCGGCCAGCGCCTTGTAGACGTCCTGCGGCGTCAGTGCCCAATCCGGGCCGTTGATGTCGGTGGCGAAGACGATGCCGTCATAGCCGATCTTGACTTCCTGGATTTCCTTCACGCCGGCGTCGATGCAGGACTGCACTTCGTTCTTCTTGATGGCGCGCGAGGAATTGGCGATGTCGATGGTGTTCTCGCCGACGCCCTTGCAGAATTCCTTGATGCCGGCGCCGCTGCCGCCCGATTCGACGACCGGGGTCTTGAAGTCGGGGAAGGTCTCGCCGAACTGCTCGGCGACGATCTTGGCATAGGGCAGCACGGTGGACGAGCCGGCGACCTGGATCCGGTCGCGCGCGAAGGTGACGCCGGAAGTCGCGGCCAGCGCAAGCGCCGCAACCGGCGCCGTCAAGAGGTATCTTTTCATGGGGCCTGCTCCTGTTCGGATTCTCGCGGCACCGTTCTCCCGGTGCACGGCAAGCCCATAGCCGGCGTTTGTAACAGTCACATGACAGCTTGGCGACGGTTCGGTAACGATCCAGGAGGCTTGTGGGGTCGGACGGCCCTTTATCCGTTGGCTTCCACCCCGTAGCGCGCGCCGTTTTCCTTTCCGAGCCAGCGCCGTACCTTTTCCAGAAGCGCCTTGGGGCTGATCGGCTTGGACAGGTAGTCGTCCATGCCCGCCTCGAGGCAGCGCTGGCGGTCTCCCTTCAGGGCGTGCGCGGTCACGCCGACGATCGGCACATGCGCGCCCGATTCCTCCTCGATGCGCCGGATCTCGGCGGTGGCCTCATGGCCGCTCATCTCGGGCATCGATACGTCCATCAGGATCATGAGGGGCTTGAGCCTGGCATAGGCGGCCAGCGCCTTGCGGCCGTTGCCGACGATCTCGAAGCTGTAGCCGGTCTCGGAGAGGATTTGCGTGAAAACCATCTGGTTCACTTCATTGTCCTCCGCCACGAGGATGTCCAGCTGGCGGCCGTCTCCGGGCACGATGGCCGCGCGCGGCCGCAAAAGAGGCTGCCGCTGCGGCGCCAGCACCTGGGTCGCGTGCCCTGGCTCGGCCACGGCATCATCCGCCCGCTCCCCCTCCTCCGCATGGCCGGGCGCCTCGATCGCGGGACTGTCCGGCGACGATTTCGCGCGGTGGCGCTGGATGGTGCCGACCAGGGCTTCGAGCAGCGCCGACGAGCGCGCCGGCTTGATGAGATGAGCGTCGATATCGAGGTCGCGATAGCTGGTCTTGGCCAGGGACTGGTCGACGGAGGTGAGCATGATGATCGGCGTATCGGCCAGCGCTTAGGTCCGGCGCACGATCGCGGCCATCTCCGAGCCGCTCATGCCCGGCATCTGGTAGTCGAGCACGATGCAGTCGACCGGCACGTCGTAGGCGGCGGCGGCAATCAGCACCTTCAATCCCTCCTCGCCGCTCGCCGCCGCGCAGGAATCGAATTTCCACGCCGCCATCTGCTCCGTCAGGATGGAGCGGTTGACGGCGTTGTCGTCGACGACCAGCACGCGCGCTCCGGTCACGTCGATCGGGGCGATGCGTCTTGTCCCGCCCTGCTCGGCATTGGGCAGGGTAATGGTGAACCAGAAGGTGGACCCCTTTCCTTCGGCGCTGTCGACGCCGATCTCGCCGCCCATCAGGCCGACCAGGCGCGAGGTGATGGCAAGGCCAAGGCCGGTCCCCTCGTGCCGCCGGGTCGACGAGGCGTCGACCTGGCTGAATTTCTCGAAGATGAGCCGGCGTTTTTCTTCCGGGATGCCGATCCCGGTATCGGTGACCGAGATATGCAGCTTGGTGCCTTTGGTAACATGTTCGCCGCAAACGTCCACCAGCACATGGCCCTCGTCGGTGAACTTGACCGCATTGCCGAGCAGGTTGGTGACGATCTGGCGAATGCGACCGACGTCGCCGACGAACAGGCGGTCGAGGCCCGGCTCGATGCGCACGATCAGCTCCAGGTCCTTCTCCTTGGCCCGCGTCGAAACCAGCGTCGCCACGTCCTCGATCGCTTCGGCAAGGCTGAACGGCGCCGGATCGAGCACCAGCTGGCCCGCGTCGATCTTCGAAAAGTCGAGAATGTCATTGATGATGGTCAAGAGCGCGTTGCCCGACTTCACGATGATGTCGGTGAAGGTCTTCTGCTTGGCGTCGAGGTCCGACTTCGCCAGCAATTCGGCCATGCCGAGCACGCCGTTCATCGGCGTGCGGATTTCATGGCTCATGTTGGCCAGGAACTCCGACTTGGCGCGGTCGGCAAGAACGGCCCGCTGCCGGGCTTCCTGCAATTCGGCTTCGCGCTCCTTCAATTCGGTGATGTCGGTGGTGGAACCGATCAGGTAGAGCGAGCCGTCCGAGGCTATCATGGCGCCCTTGCGGGCGAACTGGTAGCGCCGGGTGCCGTCGGCGGCCGTCACCGTCTCCTCGACTTCCTGCGTCTCGCCGGTCCTGAGCACCGCCAGGTCGCTTTCCACGAACGGCTCGCCCTCGGCGCCGAATATCTCGATATCGGTCTTGCCGATCGCTTCCTGCTTGCTGTAGCCGGTCAGCTCGCACCAGCCCTTATTGACGTAGAACTGCCTGAGGTCGGAGCGCTTGGCGTAGATCGACACCGGCACGTTGTCGATCAGGCTGCGGAACACCTCGTTCTCGCGCATGCTCTCTTCAAGCGCCCGCTCGCGCGCCTTGACCTCGGTGATGTCGGTGCTGGAGCCGACCAGGTGCACCGAGCCGTCGGACGCCACCAGCCGGCTCTTGCGCGTCATCGCCTGCCGCACCGTCCCGTCGCGATGGACGATCGGCTCCTCCACCTCCATGACCTTGCCGGTAACGCCGACCTCGGAATCGGCATGCATGTAATTCTGCGCATCCTCGGCGGGGAAGAGCTCGCCGTCGGTGCGCCCAACCGCCTCGTCCTTGGCGATGCCGGTCATCGCGCACCACGCCTTGTTGACGAACTCGATGGTCAGGTCGTCGGATTTGATGAAGGCCGCAACCGGCAGTTCGTCCATCACATGCCGGAACAGGTCGATCTGGCGCATTGAATCGCGCAGCGCCGCCTCGGCGAGCTTCGCCTTCTCCAGCGCCTTCGCCAGTTCCGCTTCCCGGGACTGCATTTCGGTAACGTCGTAATAGGTCAGAAGCCGCTTGCCGCCGGAAAGCGCGGTGACGGAATAGATCGTCCCGCGCCCGTCGGCGCGCTTCAACTCGCGCGGCGCCACGTCACCCGCCCTGATCTCGGCGAGCCTGGCGGTGACATAGGCTTCCCAGTTCTCGTCGCCGACGTCCTCCAGGCCGTTGCTGTGGTCGAACTCGATCAGCCTGCGGAAAGGCACGCCGAGCGGCACCTGCTCGGGCGTCATGTTCCAGGAACGGTAGAATGCGCGGTTTATGAGTTCCGTATTGAGGTCGGCATCGACGACGACGATACCCATCTCGACCGAATCGATCGTACGCTGGAGGTCGGACAGCAACTGGCCGGCAGCGGGCGCACCGACGGGCTGCGCGGCCTTCTCCATCGCGTTCACAGAGGCGGCGATGCCGGTGACGTTGCGGCCGACGCCGCGATAGCCGATGAAGCTGCCGTCGGCGTCGAAACGCGGAAAGCCGGTCGTGGAAATCCAGCGGCACTCCTTGCGGCCGCCCTTCAGTTCATAGACGAAATCCCGGAAAGGCCGATGGGCCTGCAAATCGTCGAGATGCGCGCTGACGGCGCGGCTGCCGTTCAACGCCTGCTTGAGGAAATCGAAGCGAAACCGGCCCAGCACGTCCGCCGGATCGATGCCGGTTTCGGCCTGGTATCCCTCGGAAACCCATGAGAAGCGTAAATCGGCATCGGTTTCCCAAAGCCAGTCGGAACCGGCCTTGATCAAGGCAAGCAGCGCCTTGGATGACAAGGTCTCGACCAGCACGGCATCCGCCGCCGATGTCGCGTCCGTTTCGCCTGAAATCGTCACTTTCGCCTTCACTCCACGCACGGCGAACCGAATCCCTCTTCGGCTCGCGCACAGAATGCCTCTCCAAGCATTAATGGGCTGCTAACCTTAACAGATCGAAAACGGCCATAATCCTGCCTGATCTACGCCTTTTGACGGCCGCATTGCCTTTATGCGGCCATCCTCGGAAGCCAACATCGGGCAACAAGGGGTCAGAAATGCCGAAACGGTTTCTTCCGGGTTTGTTGTGCATGCTGGTGGCGGCCGGCGGCTGCGCGCGCACCGACGACGGGACCGTCGAGATTCCAAGGCACCTGGACATGCGACGTGTCGACCTCGGTCCGCTCGACCTGCGCCACCCGGGTCGCATGAAACCCGCCCGCACGACACCGCTGGTCGTTGCCACGACGCCGGAACCGTTCCCCGTTTCCCCGCAAGCCCGGGCCGTCGGCGAGCGCAGGATACGCGTCAGGGCGCAAAACCGTCGAGCCGTCCCGGCTCCCGCGACGACTGAGGCGAAGGCGGGGCAGCCGCAGGGCATCGCCTGCCAGCCGGCGACGCAATCGGGAGAACGCATCCGCATGCGGTGCGAGTGACCTTCCGAGGCTCATCCCGCATCCAAAGCTCGCCCAAAATCGTTGCGAAACGCGAAAAGAGCGTTTATACAGGCCCCGATTTTCCCATACTGGTGGCACTAAAACCACCGCCCGCGCGGGAACGCGGGCGAATAAGAGGACTTTACTTCATGGCCAACACGCTGCTCATGCCCAAGGCGACCGCCGTCTGGCTGGTAGACAACACCGCGCTTTCCTTCGACCAGATCGCCCAGTTCTGCGGCCTGCATCCGCTGGAGGTGAAGGCGATCGCCGACGGCGAATCGGCGCAGGGCATCAAGGGCCTCGACCCGGTCATCACCGGCCAG
>ERZ778018.1943-NODE-1943-length-14725-cov-3.589230_pt1 | contig 14725 bp, 12 predicted proteins | sample MGYA00375748_ERZ778018 | MGnify/ENA primary metagenome ERZ778018 (study PRJEB29350, sample SAMN05509839) | bioreactor metagenome | biome: bioreactor; material: wastewater | place: South Africa: University of Cape Town | collected 2014-04-22 ... | reverse complement strand
TCTACACTCTTTCCCTACACGACGCTCTTCCGATCTAAAATCGAATATTATAATATTTTTTTCTAAAAGTTAAGCGGATAATTATCTTATTTTTCCTAGTATTCAGGTACTTGACTTAAATTTTAAATGAATTTAATTTGCTTTTTGACAGCAGAAAGTACTGTCAAGTTTAATTGATAACAAAAGGAGAATCACCATGATTCGTCGTACAAATAGCCGTCTTTACGGGGAAACTTTAGGGTACTAAGTTTTTAAGATTGTTTGCGGTAAATCTAGATTTACCGCAAACTTTTATTATTTCAAAATTTTTTAAAGTGAAGTTATGGAAAAAATTCAAGTAAATCCTCACCTGTTTAAACAATTGGGTGAAAATGTAGGTTGTCATTTCAGACTCCTTACAAATAGCCAACTTAAAGATTCCTTTGTTATCCATAAAGGAGATTATCTGACGGCAGAAGTCAGCATATTTGATTCAGCAAAGGATTTTAAGGAACTTGTTCTTGCATTGCCACGACATGTTCATATTCTTATTATTTCTCCTTACTGTTTATTTGAATTTCCTCGTAATGAAGAAATGGGAGAAGATTATAAATTAATGACTTTACCCTGCAGTTCAAGCGAAATGGACATGGAAAGTATAAAATACTATTTAGAGGTCATGGAGCGCACAGATCTTGAGTCTCAAAATGAATGGGCTAACAATTTTTTTGCCATTTCAGAAAAGAGTAAATATCTGAAATTCGTTGATTCTGAGACAAAAACTGAAGCCATCTTTCATCATCTGTCTGACGAGTATGAATGGTTTGAACAATTAGGAATGATTCCATGGGGTGGTCAGCAGTTTGTTCCTTCCGGTGAAATCAGTGTATTTTCACTTTTCCATAATCATCCAGGAATTGTTAAGCATATTAATATTAGTGGAGAAATCACTTTTTCAGGGTATCCTATTGTGAATTCAGGAAAGCCTTCTTTTCTTGCGGATGATAGAGAGCGTATTTACAGCAAACTTTCTTCTTTGATGAGGGGAAAAATAATTTTTGAGATTAATGAAGGCCGTTTGAACCCCAAGGCAGTTTACTGTGATAAAGAAGCCCAGGATGCTTATGATATTCTGAAAAATTTATTTGAAGTTGAATCTCGCTATAAACTTTTATGGGAGATAGGGTTTGGATCCAATACTAATATGCAAGCTATCGAAGCCAATAGGACGCCTAATGAAATTTATGGTCATCGTAATGGGTGTGTTCATTGGGGGCTAGGACTAACACCGCGCACGCAGTACCATCTGGATATTATTTGCCCCAATACTCTTGTTATGGATGAGCAAGGTACCGTTATTGTCGGAGGCGAGAAACAAGCGATGAGACGGACCAGCGCTCAAGGCTGCCCCTGTATTGCTGCTTAAAAGGGTTTTCGAGAATAATAGAAATAGTCGTATTCTGAAGATTTAAGATATATTTTAATCGGCTATAATACTACTTACCGTTTCCAAGGCGGACATAATTGCCCCTTGGATCCAGCCTTGATGGGGGGAGCAATGTTCTCCCGCGAAGAAGATGCGCCCTTCTGGTTGTGTTGTCGCTTTATAGAGCTGCCATAAACGATCAGATTCTGGATGGGTGCGTCCTGAGGATAAAGCGTTTGTGCGTGCCTGCGCCAACTCATCTTCGGTCCACATAAAACAAAATCCGCCTTTTGACCATTTATAGGTATCCCAAGCTATACTCATGCTGTCGAGAATCATACCCTGTTCATGGATTTCTTTATGAAAAAGGCCAATAGCCTCTTTAGCATGCATAATTCTTTCTTGAGAAGTAAGGTTAGAAAGATAATTAGCGTTCTCGCCTGCTGTATAATTTAAAAGTACCCCTGTATTCCCATGCATAAAGGGATAGTATAGTTGCCTTATCATTCCATCTGTTATGGATGCTCCTCCCTGTATATTATAGGTCTCGTGCCAAAATCTCTGTTTACAAAACAATAAAATCTTACAAGCATTGACATATTTTAGTTGCTCGATGGCTTCTAATTTTTTCTTACTAAAGTTTTGTAAGCTTAGATGGCGCAGGACTGTAAAGGGAAGGGTACAAATCACATAATCGCAACTAATGGTTTCATGCTTTCCTTTATGGAGAAGGGTGATTTCTGCCTTATTATTCAGGTTATTAATTTCACATACTTCGGCATTATAGACGATGTTGCCCTTTAGCTGAGAGGCAATTGCTAAGGGTAATTGATCCATTCCGCCATCAATATAAAAAAACTTTGTTTTTAGCCCCTGCAGGAAATACTGTAGGTTTGATGTAAGAGACGGGTTTAGAGAAACTAAGTCTTGGGTGAATGCTTCTATTAACTTTACAAAATTAGAAGGAACATTTTTCTCTCGATAAAATCTAAGATCTTGCTTATTGGTGGTCTGGATTAACTTTGCCATGTTATCAGGGAGAAAGGTCCTTACAATTTCTTTTAAGATCTCAATTTTTTGAACAGTGAGTCCCTTGCCTTCTAAAAGGTCTTTCATTCTAAACGTATGGTTTTTCAGATGTAAAAAGCAGTTCTCATTCTTAAACAATCCAGTAAAAGGTTTAAGCTTCTCATTTAATTGCAATTCATGGATATAGTGAAGCGTATAATCATGAGCTTCAGGAAAGCGCATGGCACCAAGTTCGCCATAGGGCCTATCCGTTCCCTCTCCAAAGCGATAAGTGAATATCCGGCCACCAGAACGGTCGCTTCCCTCCAGAACAGTAACTCTATGTCCTAATTTTTTTAATTCGTAAGCTGCTATTAAGCCAGTAATGCCGGCACCAATAATGTAAATATGCTTCTTAAATCCTGTGTTTATGGTTTTCAATAAATTAATATGATCGTATGCTTTAGAGTGCACTAATATGTTCTCTTAATATAGCCACAGCAGAATAAAAACTAGATTACCAGCCTTCGTAAGGGAAGGGGGCAGGAAATTTATATTTTTTATAGTATTTACCTATTCCTATCTTTATCGACAGTCTTATTTTAAATATTTTTATTTAAATTTAAGTAAAAATATATTGTTGCTGGATGGGAGCTTAGTTACCATTTATTAAAGATTCTTCTGGAAAGATAGTTTATGGAAAAACAAAATATGCTTAAAAGGGTAATTTTATTATCCATATTCTGGATAAGCATCTTAATCCAACCAGTTTTAGGGTCTGATATACTGCCAGCGAAAGACTTAGGGTTATGTGATTATGTCATTAATGAAACCTCCGAGACATTAAGTTATAAATTGGAGCATACGCCCACTTTAAAACCAAAAGAATTAGAGGCATTGATTGAAAAGGGAAATCAAAAACTATCGGATATAGTGTGGAGTAGTAAGCACGCTGATAGCCATGAGTTGACTATATTTAAAGATTATAATCGCCATAACCTTTATTATTTTAAAAATGGAATGACCCCTTCTAATCTTTTAGAATGTGTAAAAATTTATCTCCCTGGGGGGCCATCTGTTCCTGGCAATGAGAAGATTCAAGCTTGTATAGAAACGTTTGTCAGTATTATTTGGGCTTTAGTTGATTTGGCTTGGCAACGCAGCGATAAATTTACGCGGGGCGCTATAATCATTGAGGATAAAGATAAGAAAATTCATGATTATCTGGAAAAATTAATTCTGTTTTGTGCTGGGGTTAATAGGCGCTCTGACCTTAATAATGGCATTTATACAATTTTTGGCAGTAATATTGGCTACACGCGCTTAGGTCAATCCAGCCATTTTTCAAACAGACAATTAACTCATTATGGTTTTGATGCACGGTTCGAATCTCAAAGCTTTGCCTTGCCGGTGCTACCTTTTGGGATGACGCATGTCCTTTTTGGTCGTGCGCTTACCCATACAGGAGAGGAAGTTACCTTTATTAAGCCTGAAGAAGCCGGTATTGCTGATATCCGTTCTTTATTTCTTCATACGTATTATTACTTTGCGCCCATTCCTGCCCACAAGATATTACGGCGAGAAAAAGATATACCACCGGTAATTGCTCAAGAGATTTATGGCTTAATGACAAAGGTCTATTCTTACCGTGAAATATTTGATTGGTTAGAGCAAGACGGGAAAATTCGCCGTATTTATCAAAAAATTGAGGCAGGGGAGTTAAATAGCCTATATTTCGAATCCACCAAAAGTTATGATATTTCATGGCTGATGATGATCCTATCTCAGATCAACCTTAAGTGTAATCTCCCTGATGTTCTTCAAGAACAGATTGATAAACTTAAAGAATTGTTGATTGAAGAGTTTAGTGAAGAGAGCTTATTCTTGAGGTCTGGTAATGAAGTTTTATTTCTTGATCCACACTTGCAACACATTTCTAACGTGGAATGATTTCTAGCCTTTTTGGCACTTAAAGAATTAAAGGAAGGCTTTAAGCTTTCCTATAAAAAGCGTTCTTTATAGAAAATAAAAATTATGGAAAAGTATTTTTTGAAGGATGTGGCTCCCCGAGACGGACTCGAACCGCCGACCCAGTGGTTAACAGCCACTTGCTCTACCGACTGAGCTATCGGGGATCACATGTAAATTTTGTAACATACTCACCTACAAATAACAAAGGTTTTTTTGCAACAGTTTCATAAAAATTTTTTGTATGTTTAAAAACCTTGTTTAAATTAAGAAAAATTTTACATAAAGTGGTAGTGTGAGTTTTATTCAAATAGGAAAGTTATATAGATGATCTCCAAAACTTCAAAAGTTATTCTTACTGTGAGCACTCTGTTGGTCGGCACTTCGGCGATGGGCGCTGGTTATCGCGTTAATCTGCCAGGTGCTCTAGCAACCGGTACGGCGACTGCAGGTAGCGGTGTGAGCGATGATGCCTTAGCGATTTACGCAAACCCAGCTGCTATGATTCAAAGCACAGCTCACCAAGTGGCTGGTCATTTCACAGGCGTTTTTGGTTTAACTAAGTTCAAAGGAACGGCAAGCACAGCAGGAGCTCGGGCCGGCGGGGGTACTATACCATCCCCTATTAATGAAACCAGTACTACCCGTAACGCTGCTAAAAAAGTGGCTGTCCCATCCTTTGGTGTGATTGCCAATGCCCATGATCGAGTAAAAGTGGGTGTGATGGTCCATGCGCCATTTGGTTTAAAATTTAATTACGGTAATGAATCCGTTGTGAGAGGTCATGTCACCCGTGCGGAAATGACCACGATCAATATTGTGCCTTCCGTTGCTATTAAAATCATTGATTCCTTAGCTTTTGGTGCCGGTTTACAAATGCAGTACAATAAGGTTGAATTGGCACGCAAAGCCTTTTTGACTAACAGTAACCTTCTTGGCGGGGCACAAAATCTTTACAGTCTAGTGTCAGGTAATGATTGGTCAATGGGATGGACGGCTGGATTATTCTCTCAAGTAACAAAGGCTTGGAAAGTTGGTTTATCTTATAAATCACAAATGACAGCGAACTTAGATGGTCAAGGACAACTCGCAACCTTAACTGGCACTGTACCTCCAGGCGGCGAATTTAAAGCGAAAGCAAAAGTTCATTTCCCTCATACATTTTCCCTCAGCAGCTCATATGATCTAAACAGCAACTGGACTGTTTATACGGACGTGATCTATACTAAGTGGAATGTGGTTAAAGATATCTTCATTACAAGCTTTAGAACACCTGTCAGTCAAGATGTCATTCCCTTAAAATGGAAAAATACTTGGTTCTTTAGCCTTGGTGCAAGCTATAAGTTAAATGAAAACTGGACGTTACGGACGGGTTATGGATACGATATCTCCCCGACCCGTAATGCCAACCGGGTGGTTAGTATTCCGGATACCAACAAGCATTGGATTGCCCTTGGAACCACCTATAATATGAGTCAGAACTTAGCCATGACACTTAGCTATGGTCATGAATTCTTCCAAAAAGGTAAAATTAATTTACCCCAAGGTCCGGCTACTGATGCCAACGCCTCCACTTATAACAAGGGATCTTTGGTTGGTAAAATTAAGAACCGGGTTGATTTGGTTTCTGTTCAATTCAACTATAAGTTCTAAATATTATTTAATTAAAAAGCCCGGGGCAGCCCGGGTTTTTTTATATAGAGGATGATAAAAGAGTCAAAGGAGATTCGATCATGAAAAAAGTAGCATTCTTTTCTTTAGTGATGTTAGGAGGAGCTTCAGCAGCCTTTAGCCCAGAGGGCTATTGGTTGACCCCGAATAATGATGCAAAAGTCCATATTTATCCCTGTGGAGAGGCCCTATGTGGAAAAATTGTTGACCTTAAAGAAGAATGCCGTCGTGATGGTAAGCCCAAGGTTGATGAGGAAACAAAGCAGGCAACAATTGGGCTGGAGATTATGAAAGGGTTTAAGCCTGCCGGAGAAAACTCTTGGGAGGATGGAACTGTCAGGGACCCAAAGAAAGGCAAGACCTATAGTGGATCGATGGAAATGCCGAATAATAACCAGCTAGATTTGAGAGGCTATGTTGGTATTAAATTATTGGGTCGGACGTCGGAATGGCGCCGCACAACTGAATATGCTAAAATTCCCGACTCCGAAAATGATCAAAGCTGTCAAAAAGCGCAATAAATCTTTTTCGTAGGTGGGGATTAAAACCCACTGGAATTTAAAAAGGGTAAGATGTTTTCTAATCTTACCCTTTTATTTTATATGCCTTGTGATTTTTCTTTCAAGTTACACTCTTGAGCTATTCAAAATAGAATATGATAATTCTTTGATCTGCTATACTTTATCAAGTGGAGAAAAGTACACTGAGCGTAGTGAAGGGGTTTTCTTCAGATTCGATTAAGGTGAGACTCAATGAACAATAATCTACCAGCTAAGTTTGATATCATTGGCGATGTTCATGGATGCTTGGATGAACTGATTACTTTAATAAAAAAATTAGGGTACTCCCTTGATGAAGCAAAAGGAGTTATTTCTAAGGTGCCTGTCAACAGGACTCTGGTATTTGTCGGTGATTTGGTTGATCGGGGGGCAGATTCGCCAGGCGTATTGCGGCTGGTGATGAATGCTGTCTCGCAAGGTAAGGCTTTAGGAGTTTGTGGAAATCATGATGATAAGCTCAAACGTAAGTTGCAAGGAAAAGATGTTCAGATCACCCATGGGCTGGACATGACTTTAGAACAACTGCGCAACGCATCTCCTTATTTTCTAGAACAAATTATTTCATTCATTGATCAGCTACCTTATTACCTCGTGTTGGATCAAGGCCGTCTTGTTATCTGTCATGCCGGTATTCAGAAAAATTATATCGGTCAGCAGTCTCCTAAAATTAAGGCTTTCTGTTTATACGGACGATCACTGGGAACAGATGAAAAGGGATACCCTATTCGTTATAATTGGGCACAAGACTATGATGGGCAAGCGTTGGTTGTTTATGGCCATACGGTTGTTAAAGAATTAGTTTTCATCAATAATACCTTTAATCTAGATACGGGATGCGTGTTTGGGGGGCGATTAACAGCCTTAAGGTATCCTGAACGAGAGATTGTCAGCGTTCCGGCCAATCAGTTATATTATCCTGACTAAATTGTCATCTCTTTAGAAAATCTTAAGACACTCTCAGCTATGATCGACATACTATTCAGGAAAGTCGACCGATGCTGTACCATTTAAATGAGTTCAAGAATGCGGCCATGATGCCGACCAAGCTGTGGTCGGATGCTGTGGGGATATTTGCCTCAGCCATGCCTACCGAAGCTGATTCGTATTCTAAGATTTTATCGGCTTCATCTCAGATCATTGGCCGATCAGCAATGACTTTTGATCAGCCTCAGTTTTGTATTTCTGAAACTATTCGCAACGATGAAGTTTTAAAAGTTGTTGAAAAGAAGATTATGATTAAGCCGTTTTGTACGTTGCGATATTTCCAACGCCAACGGGAGGGACAGGCGGTTAATTTTAAAGATCCCAAAGTGTTAATTTGTGCGCCCTTATCTGGTCATTTTGCAACGCTGCTCCGGGATACTGTCAAGGCGATGTTACCGTATCATGAAGTTTATATTACCGATTGGCATAATGCGAGAGATGTTTCCTTAAAAGAGGGAAAATTTAATTTTCAGACTTATATTGATTATCTTCTGGATTTTATAAGATATTTGGGGAAAGATTTGCATGTCATTGCTGTGTGTCAACCTGCCGTTCCAGTATTATCAACGGTTGCGTTATTGGCCGAGTATAATGAGCCATGCCAGCCTCGTACAATGACGCTGATGGGTGGACCGATTGATACGCGTATTAATCCAGGCCCAGTCAATCAATTTGCTGAAGATCATTCCATGTTATGGTTTAAAAATAATTTAATTAGCAAGGTGCCAGGATCTTATGCAGGTGCTGGCCGTGAAGTTTGCCCTGGCTTTTTGATGCTACAAGGTTTTATGAGCTTGAATGTTCAACGCCATCAAGAAGCAAACTTTAATTTATTTAAGAAGCTCATCCAAGGAGATCGGGAAGGGGCAGAAGCTCATACCAAATTTTATGACGAATACCGAGCTGTCTTGGATATGCCAGCAGATTATTACCTGGATAGCATTCGTATTGCTTTTAAGGAGCACCTTTTGCCCCACGGAATGCTAACTTGGCGAGGATATTTAATCCGTCCTGAGAAAATTAAAAAGACAGCTTTAATGACGGTGGAAGGACAACTAGATGAAATCTCTTGTCCCGGCCAAACTTATGCAGCACACGACCTATGCTCTAAGTTATCTGATAGCATGCGCTCTCACTACCTTCAGGTGGGAACGGGACACTATGGTATCTTTAATGGTCGGCGTTGGCGGGAAGAAATTCAGCCATTAATTTCGCTATTTATTCGCGAACATGATCGATATCATTGATAATTGCTCTCTGAGAGGAAGAGCAATTTTATTGATAATTACTGTGAGTGTGTTTTTACATTCTCTTAACCTATTTAATTTATTTTATAAAATAAATTGGGAGGGATTTCATGGTTAAAGCAATTTTAATGATTGTCAGTTTGTGGGTGGGGACTGCCTCAGCTACTCCACCGTCGTTTTTGGATATGAGTCGCTGGATGGAACAGCTGGCTGATACAATTCAAGATCGTCCTCTTACAGGGATTTTTCTGCCTGGATCCCACGATTCAGCCACCTATAAATTAGAGCATAAATTTGGGAAGAACCAAGATATTACAAGCAAACTCAATTCTTTAAGATATGCTTTAGTGGGATTTGGTGTGACAAAAGTGGCGCAGACTTGGTCGCAAGCTCAGAACAGATCCATTAGTCAGCAATTAGAAGATGGTGTTCGTTATCTTGATTTGCGCTTTATTTATCGTGATAGCAAAAAGCAATTTTATACAGTCCACGGCCTATATGGGCCAAGCTTAGAGGATGTTCTGGGTCAAATTAATCAATTTCTGCAGCATCACCCGCAGGAAATCATCGTTATTCAAGTCGGTGATTTAAGATATATGCCGCACGGTGACCAAGATCATCATTCTTTATTTGCAAAATTTAAAGAAGCTTTTGGGGATCGTCTTATTTCTAAGTCGGATGGGTTGGATCTGCCGATTAAAGCCTTATGGTCTCAAGGAAGACAAGTGGTGTTGATCTATAAAAAAGATAATATTGCAGCCGCCTATAATGAGGTCTTTCCACGGAGTAGCTTAGATGATTACTGGGCCAATGCGGATAACATTGCAACTCTTAAGATGAAGCTAGATGCTCATTTAAAGAGGCGGCAGTTTAATCCGCATCAGCTGTATGTGATTCAATCTCAGCTAACACCAGCCACCAATACAATAACATCATCTCTGAAGCCCTTTTCAAAAGGCTATAAATCATTGCGGCAAATGGCTGCTGCCGTTCAAAAAGAATTTCCACATTGGTTGAATGAATGGCATGCTTATGGCCCCGCCATTGTTCTTGTTGATTTTATTAATAAAGAGATAGCGCAGCAAATTGTTCAATTAAATATGCTTCAACAGCCAGCAAAAATTGCATAAAACATTTCTTTAAAAAAAGCTGCCATAGAAGGCAGCTTTTTTGTTAGGAAAAAAATTCATATTGGTATGGCCTCATTAAAATTATCTCTTAATCCTAAAAACAATCTAATTTAACCCTCTTTAATAAAAGAAGATGCTAAAAAAAATCAGAGGAATGGGCTATTTATATCATCCCTTGATGGGGTTTCCAGATAACCCTTTTAATTATGAAGGGTAAATCTTTAAAAGATTTACCCTTAGTAGTCTGGATTCGCCATAGTCTTTCGACGAGGCAACCTTAAAATGGTGCCTCTCTATAACCTTATCGATAAGAAGTCGCACTTAGTTTAGACTCTAATTCTGGTTTAGCTTTTGGTGGTATTTCTGAGCCAGTAATAGGTTTACTCTGACGTAGATCGGAGGCCTGTTTTTGTTGAGGGTCACGAAGCACATATCCGCGGCCCCAGACCGTTTCAATACAGTCTACGCCATCTAAGGCTTCGGTGAGTTTGCGCCGTAGTTTGCAAATAAAAACATCAATGATTTTGAGTTCAGGCTCATCAATACCGCCATATAAATGGTTGAGGAACATCTCTTTTGTTAATGTTGTTCCCTTCCGTAATGATAATAGCTCAAGGATGGCATATTCTTTGCCGGTCAGGTGGACAATTTTGTCATCCACCGTAACGGTATGTTGGCGCAGATTAACACACATCCGTCCGGTTCTGATAACGGAATCAGAATGACCATGGGAGCGACGAATAATGGCATGGATACGAGCTAAGAGCTCAGCTTTATTAAATGGCTTGGTGATATAGTCATCGGCGCCAAATCCTAAAGCTCGAACTTTATCATCAATTTCTTTAAGACCGGATAAGATTAGCGTTGGCGTTTTGATATTAGAAGCACGTAGGCGTTTTAAAACCTCATACCCATCTATATCTGGTAACATAAGGTCAAGAATAATCAAATCATATTCATAAAGCTTACCAATTTCTAGGCCATCTTCGCCGAGATCGGTGGTGTCGCACACAAAACCTTCATTTTTTAACATAACCTGAAGGGTTTTTGATGTCGCTGAATCGTCTTCTATAAGTAAAATCCTCATAATGCCTTTTCCCCCTTAAACAAAACTCTTAATATAAGCTTAGCAAACTATTTCTAAATAACTAACGGATTTTTCTAAATTTTTAATTAATTATTAACTATGGCATTGCATTCTGTGATAAAGTTGAGCTAATGTGCGGGTTTATGCTCGAAAGAATTTATTTATGTCGTTGTTAACGGTTTCTAAATTAATAGAAAAACTTCCCACAATTATTCTTTATGGTGTCGTTCGATCAATTCAAGGATTGTTGATCCGGGTGGCGGGTAACAATACGCATGTTAGTGTGGGTGTACAGTGCCGTATTCAGCTTCCTGATGGCGAAATGTTAGGAGAGATTGTGGGTTTTGAGGATGATCTCGTTCTAGTTATGCCTTATGGGGCGTTGGATGGTATACATCCGGGAACAAGGGTTGATTTCGAGCTTCAAGACTCTGTCTTAAATCCCTGTGAGGGATGGTTAGGTCGTGTTCTGAATGGTTTAGGTGAGCCTGTTGATGGATTGGGCTTATTGCCGCAAGGGAGTGAGAATATTCTTGTCCGTGGACAGCCTCCGTCGGCTCATCAACGTCATAAAGTATCCGAGAGAATAGGAGTAGGATTAAAGGCAGTCAATACCTTTTTGACCGTCTGCCGTGGCCAAAGGCTTGGCGTTTTTGCAGGCTCTGGGGTGGGTAAATCCATGCTTTTATCAATGTTAGCGCGATATACTCACTGTGATGTGTGCGTCATTGGTTTAATTGGGGAACGGGGCCGGGAAGTTCGAGAGTTTATTGAAGACACTCTGGGGGAAGAGGGACTTAAAAAGAGTGTCTTGATTGTGGCAACTTCTGATGAATCACCTTTGATGCGGCGTCGTGCTGCTTATACGACCATGGCAGTTGCAGAGTATTATCGCAATCAAGGATTGTCTGTCTTATGTTTAATGGATAGTGTGACACGCTTGGCGATGGCCCAGAGGGAAATAGGGCTATCAACGGGTGAGCCACCGACCACAAAAGGCTATACACCAAGCGTTTTTGTAGAATTAGCGCGCGTGCTGGAACGAGCAGGTCCCGGTATTAATGACGGTGATATTACGGCATTTTTTACGGTTTTGGTGGACGGAGATGATCATAATGAACCAATTGCTGATGCAGTCCGTGGAATTCTTGATGGCCATATTGTACTCGAACGCGCCATTGCCGAGCGGGGTCATTACCCTGCTATTAATATCTTGAAAAGCCTATCGCGAATGGTACCGGCTTGCCATTCCCCTGAAGAACAAAGTATGGTTATCCAGGCTCGTCAATATTTATCTATTTATGAAGATATGGCTGATATGATTCGCTTAGGAGCTTATCGACCGGGCAGCAATCCTCAGGTAGATGAAGCCATCGAAATGAATCCTAAATTGATGGCTTTTTTAGGGCAGCATCATAAAGAATCCTTTGGCTTAGAGCAGAGTTTTAGCTTGCTGCGCGAAATTATTGCCTAACAGTTGCCTGTTGAAATAGAATTTGCTTGCGTGGAAAAGGGAGGCAGTTTTGCCAAAGCGTATTCGATCATTTGAGATTTTAGGGCGAATTGTCGATATGGATTTAGATCGGTTACGCCTCAAATTGGCTGAATTGCAAGACCATCGCGATAATATAGAAGAAAGAATTGCAAAATTAAGGGAAAATGAGAAATTAGAAAGTGCCGTTGCGGCTCAATATCCCTTGGAATCTTTTACCATGCCCGCCTTTAGTGCGTATACGCGGTTGAATTTGGATAAATTACAGTATGAACTGAGAGAGCTAGAGGACCAAATTCAAAATTGCTTAGAAGAAGTGCGTTACCATTTTCAGGAAAGTAAGAAAATGGAGCTCGTCAAGAATAATGAAATTATGCAAGAATCTAAAAAACAAAAACAACAAGAGCAATTATTTTATGACCAAATTGCAGAAAGTCGACACCACCGCACCAAATGATCGGCATCTCATTGAACTTTTTCGTGAAATGTTAGCTGCTGAACAAGCTTGCGCTAAAAATACGCTAATGGCTTATGGCCGGGATTTACAGGACTTTTACAGATTTATTCAAAAACCTATTGAGCAGGTTGTAGCAGCTGATATTCTGGCCTATTTAAATGGCTTAGTCGAGAGAGAAAGCTCTGTTGCGACTCAATCACGTCGCTTGTCTTGTCTTAGGAAATATTTTCGCTTCTTGTTAAGTGAAATGGTGATCGATCGCGATCCTACCCAAACAATAGAATCGCCCCGCCTTGGCAGACAGTTGCCTAAAACGCTGTCTATTGCTGATGTGGATTTACTTTTAATGAGGGCCAAGGAACAAAGAGATTCTTGCGGGCTCAGGTTATTGGCAATGCTCGAAATAATGTATTCAAGCGGGATGCGTGTTACAGAGTTAGTAAGCTTACCCTTATCAGTTTTGCCGAAAGATCCACAAATTTTACGACAGACACAAATGATTCACATCAAAGGAAAGGGGGGACGAGAACGATTGGTGCCTTTAGGGCAACCAGCCATTGACGCTTTGGAAGATTACTTAAATGTTCGTGATGAATTTATTCCGGCCCCCCAAAAAACGAATCCTTGGCTGTTTCCCTCTACTGCTAAAGAGGGGCATTTAACACGGATCAGATTTTTCCAATTGATTAAAGAGTTGGCAGGGAAGGCAGGATTAAATTCTGATGTTATTTCCCCCCATGTATTACGGCATGCATTTGCCACCCATTTATTGCAAGGCGGCGCTGATTTGATGTCTATTCAAAAGCTGTTGGGCCATGTGGATATTTCCACCACGCAAGTTTATACCCATGTAGCAGCGGGTCATATTATTAAGCTGGTTAATACACATCACCCATTGGCAAAAAAGCAAAAATAGGTTACAACAACAGTTATATTCAGTGTTACGGAAAAATAAGGATAAATAATAATGGCCGTTTTCTTGAGCTTTGAAAAGCCTGTGGCAGAGATGGAAGGCAAAATAGAAGAATTGCGCCATTTATCATCCCAAGGTGATCTTAATATTGTTGAAGAAATTTCTCGCTTGCAGACCAAGGTAGATCGGATGCTGCGACAAATTTATTCCAATCTAACGCCTTGGCAAAAAGTTCAAGTAGCCCGCCATTCAGATCGTCCGCAATTTTTTAACTATTTAAATAGCATCGTCAAAGATTTCTTGCCGTTGGCAGGAGATCGATGTTTTGCCGATGATCAAGCAATCATTGGAGGATTGGGGAGAATTGGCTCTAAGTCTGTTATGGTTATTGGTCAACAAAAAGGAAACGACCTTGAAAGCCGTGTTAAGCACAATTTTGGTATGGCTAAACCGGAAGGATATCGTAAAGCTATTCGCTTGATGGAAATGGCTGATCGATTTGCTTTACCAATTGTCACTTTTGTCGATACAGCAGGCGCTTATCCTGGAATTGATGCCGAAGAACGTGGTCAAGCTGAAGCTATTGCTAAAAGTATTGAAACTTGCCTCCGTGTAAAAGTCCCCTTAATTAGTATCGTTATTGGGGAAGGGGGATCAGGTGGTGCGATTGCCATTGCAGCAGCCAATGCTGTTTTAATGCTTGAGCATTCAGTTTATTCTGTCATCTCTCCTGAAGGATGTGCTTCGATTTTATGGCGAAGTGCAACAAAGGCGGCAGAGGCAGCAGAAGCACAAAAGTTAAC
>ERZ778018.1942-NODE-1942-length-14738-cov-4.704965_pt1 | contig 14738 bp, 11 predicted proteins | sample MGYA00375748_ERZ778018 | MGnify/ENA primary metagenome ERZ778018 (study PRJEB29350, sample SAMN05509839) | bioreactor metagenome | biome: bioreactor; material: wastewater | place: South Africa: University of Cape Town | collected 2014-04-22 ... | reverse complement strand
GAACGATCTCGACCCCAAGAAGCAGCAGCTTTACCAACGCCGGTTCGGGGCCGAGGGGCATTTCCACCTGGGCGACGTCTGGAATACCGACGAGGTCCTGGAGCGGATCACCGGCCGACCGTTCCTGGCGACGGCCTCGTTTCCGTGCGTCGACCTGTCGCTCGCCGGACATGGCCGCGGCTTCAAGGGCGCGCATTCATCGACGTTCTTCGGGTTCGTCCGTCTCCTGGACGCCCTGGCCGGGCGTCGGCCGAAGGTGGTGCTGCTCGAGAACGTATCGGGCTTCGTGACGTCGGCGGGGGGAAAGGACTTCGAGACCGCCGCGCGGGCGCTCGCGGATCTGGGCTACTGGCTCGACGCCTTCATGCTCGACGCCGCCTGGTTCCTCCCCCAAAGTCGTCCGCGCGTGTTCGTCGTGGGCGTCCGCGACGACCTCGATCGGTCTCTCGCCGCGCGGCGGTCCCCCTCGGGCTGGATCGCCGACGCCTGGACGCGCCGGATCGAGGCCGCCGACCGCCGCATCCGTCCGTCCAAGCTGGTCGATCGCATGAAGTCGATCGACCTGGCGACCGGATGGACGGCCTTCGACGTCCCCCCGCCCCTCGGCAAGCCGTCGGACGTCGCCGAACTGATCGACCTGGACGACGATCAATCGTGGTGGGACGAGGCGGCCGTTTCCAAACATCATGACATGATGAGCGATCGCCACCGCGCGCGGATCGACGCGATGATCGCCTCCGGCGGGACGTTCGTGGGGACGATCTTCCGCCGCAAGCGGGACGGCGCGACCCGCGCCGAGGTCCGGTTCGACGGCGTGGCCGGCTGCCTTCGGACGCCCCGGGGGGGCAGCGGCAAGCAGATCGTGGCGGCCGTCGATCGGGGAACGCTGCGGATGCGCTGGATGTCGGCCCGCGAGTACGCCCGGCTGCAAGGGGCGCCAGAATTCCCGCTGGCCGACAACACCATCCAGAACCTGTTCGGGTTCGGCGACGCCGTCTGCGTGCCGGTCGTCCGCTGGATCGACGCGCACGTTTTGTCGCCGATCTTCGCCGAATCGCTGAGGACGGACCGTGGCCGACAACCTGACGCCCGAACAGCGCCGCAAGGCCATGCAGGCGGTGAAGGGCAAGAACACGTCGCTTGAGCGGACGCTGTCGTCGGCCTTCCACCGCCTGGGCTGGCGCTATCGACGCAACTACGCGCTCTTGCCCGGCAAACCGGACTTCGTGTTCACGAAAGCCCGCGTCGTCGTGTTCGTAGACGGCGACTTCTGGCACGGCTGGCGCTACCCCCGGTGGAAGCACAAGCTTTCCGACTACTGGCGAGCCAAGATCGAGCGCAACCGCGCCCGCGACCGCCGCAACTTCCAGCGCCTCCGCCGCCAGGGCTGGACCGTCCTCCGCCTCTGGGGCCACGACGTCGAGAACGACCTCGAAGGCTCGGTCGAACGGGTGCGCGTGCTGCTGGAGGCGGCAAGGAGCAGATTGGACGACGAACCGGCGCGCGTGAAGTCGGGCTGTCGCGGGCGCATGGAGAGTCGATCGTGACCGAACACCCGGAGAGTTTGCGTTTGGAACGCGCCGTTGTTCGCTTGCTCCAGAGACCAGCGGCGTTTCAAGGAGTCGTTTATCGCTCGGCGTCGCCTCGCTATGCGAACCTCCACGATCTGCTGACAGGCGCTGGGGCAAGGCTTGCCGGGGCGAGATGGAATCGGCCAGGGAGCTGTTCCGCCGTCTATCTGAGCCTTGATCCACACACGGCGCTTGACGAGGTCCTGGCTCACTTCCTCCACTTCGCCCTGCCGATCGATTCGGCGATGCCGCGCGTGACGGTCGCTGTATTCGCGTCGGTTCGGCGTCTGATCGACCTTACGGAAGCAGCGGTTCGATCGTCGCTTCGGTTGTCGCGACGAAGGCTCGTTTCCGAACCCTGGCGAGAGATGCAGACGGCCGGAGAGGAAGCCGTCACGCAGGCCCTCGGTCGCATCGCCTTCCGTGCGGGGGCGGAAGGCTTGTTGGTTCCATCGGCTGCGAGCGAGCGTGCGACGAATCTCATCGTCTTCCCCGCGCACCTTGGAAAGTCCAGCCGACTTGAGATCCTCCGTGCCGAGGAGCTTCCACCCAGGTTCTGACGGGATATGCAAATCTGCGTGCAAAACCGCTTGGTGGATTGATCCGCGACTGTTAGAATAGGCTTTCGGATGAGGAGATCGATCATGGCGAATCGGAAGCAGACGACGAGGAATTCGGGGACCGTTCCGGTGGCTGCTTCGGAGGTCGATCGCCGGGGAGAGGCGACTTCGAATCGTCCATCGCAGTCGCCGGCGGTCGGCGGGGTCCGCATTCGGCTGGGGTTGAGTCGAAAGCTGTTTTCGAGGCTCGCCGGGTTCTCGGAGAGGGCGATCGCCGATTGGGAGAGCGGCAAGCCGTTGAGCGAGCCGGCGGTCCGGCGGATCAAGGAGCTCGAACGCTTCCGCGCGCGGCTCGCGGAGGTCGTGGCGGCCGAGGCGATCCCGAGTTGGCTTGATACACCGAATCCGGCCTTCGAGGGGTTGAAACCGCTCGAAGTGATCGAACGAGGCGAGATCGATCGACTCTGGAACATGATTTTTTATCTGGAATCCGGAGTCGCGAGCTGAGCCGCGGGGCGGTTGCGCCTTCCCAAGGCGCGATCGCACGCCGCGGCGGCGTCGACGATCGCCGTCATCGCGGCGCGGACGGCGCGGCCTGGAGCGACCGGTCCAGCTCATGGACCTTGCCGATGATCCGCTCTTCGAGCGAGGTCGCCCACGGGCCGGGATGCGTCGAGCTGTACTTCATCGCCCCTTCCGCCTCGTAGCCCCCTTCTTCGCGGACGCGTTTGCTGGGGACGTAGCCCATCACGTCGTTGGAATAGCCGGCGATCCAGACGGCGGCCGGGCCGGCAAGCTCGCGTTTCAGGCGGAGCGAATAGTCGATGACCGTCTCGCCGCCGATCGCGGCCAGGACGAGGTCGTCGCCGAACCGAATCACCTGCACCGGGCAGGGATAACTCGTCGCCAACGTCTCGCCCGCATCGAGCTTGGCGAGGAACCGCTTGGCGTGGCCGGCTTCGAGAGCGTCGCTGGACGCGAGCCGCTTCTCGAACTCCTCCCGGGTCGGAACGATCGAATAATCGAGGTCCACTTCCGCATAAGCGGATCGCAGCGGTCCGCGCACGTCGCGGGGCGCGACGCCCAGCGCGGTCTCCACCGCGTTGGCCAGCGCCCGGCCGTGCTGCCGGCACAGCTCCACGGAGCTCCGAGGATACGGGTTCTGGTCGCCGCCGCAGCCCATCATGAACAGGGCGATCACGCCGGGATGCGCGGATTGAACATATTCTTGTGCATAGCCCGCGTAATCTGCGTTCCACTTGTAGAGCGAGAGCGACGTGTTGTGGCAGGCGTAGCCGAAGAGCACCGCGCGCAATTTGCCGTCCGCGCCCGTGACGCGGAGGACCGGGACCGCCTGATCCACGGGGCCGTCGGGCGACGCGCTGTTCTGGTAGCCGTTGGGCGTGGGCAGGCGGCGGTTCATCGCGAACCCCGCGCGGGCGTGGGTGTAACCGAGCCGCGCGGGCTCAAGCTTGGCGATCGCGTCGCCGATCAGCTTGAACAGCTTGTCCTCAAGCTGTCGGCCGTACTCCGCGCCTTCCTTCGACCGATCGACGTCCCCGTCGTCTCCCATGCGCTTCCCCACCCGGAACTCGGGCCCGCTGTGGGTGTGCGACGCGTTCAGCAGCAGCCCCTCCGGCGGCAGCTTGTAAGCCGCCTCGCACCGCAGCTCCAGATTCTTCCGCAACGTGCGAGGGACGCCGATGAGGTCGAGCGTGACCATCACCAGCCGCGCGCCGTGATCGTCCGCAAGAGCGAGCGCCTTGCCGTAAAGCTCGGTCTCCTTGCCTTCCGCCGGGTGGTTCCGCGAGGCGTAGCCGGCCATCCACATGCTGGTCTCCGGCGTGATGGCGACGGCGGCGGCGCCGGCCTTCCAGGTCGGCTCGTCAGCGGCCGCGGCGACGAGGCAGAACGACGAAACGCCCACTGTCGCGAGGGTCGTCAAGCGGTGGAATGGGGCGAAGTACGTACGAAGGGAGAGTTCCAGCTTCATGGCGTCGCATCCCTGGTTACGAGCATTGCGTTCGTGACGACGATGAACGCGGCGATTGTATCGCCCCGTCCCCGGCGCGGGCAACTCATCGCCGCAACGACGCCGCCGGCCTCGCCCTCCCATCTCTACTGGAAGGCGCGAAGCAGACCGCGTAGTCTAGAGCGGTTTACCGATGGGTTGCGCAGTTCGCCGCCGGACTCGACCGTTCGCCCTTGTGGAGTGCGGGAGCTTGCTCCCGCGCGCGATGCGTGTTGGATGCGGCGGCAAGCCGCCGCACTCCACGACCCGTGGGACCGACGGCTTCTATTGCAAGACATGCTCATTTCAAACTCAAACCATTCTTGTCGGCGAGCTGAAAGCAAACCGCTCTAAAGCGAGCGACCGCACGAGGGCGATCCCGGCGGTCCGAATTCAGGAATCACGTCCATGTCCGACGAATTCGAGAGAGACCCGGAGTTCGACGACGTCCCGTCGAAGTCGGGCCCGTCGCGAGGACTCGCGGTCATCATGAGGCTCGCGGACCTGGTCGAGATCGTCGTCAAGGTCGTCAAGGTCCTGGGCGTCATCGTGATCCTGATCGTACTGCTGATGCCGTGCCCTCCCTGGACTGGGAAGGTGGGCGCCGCGCGCTGCGCTCAATGCGTCAACAACCTGAAGCAGATCGCGCTGGCGCTCAACAACTATGAGCAAGAGTACAATGCGTTGCCGCCAGCGTACACGGTGGACGCGGCCGGCAAGCCGTTGCACAGTTGGCGGACGCTGATCCTGCCTTACCTTGACCAAGAAGAACTCTACCGGTCGATCGACCTGACGAAGCCCTGGGACGATCCGGCGAACGCCAGGGCGCTCGCGGCCGAGCTTTCCGTCTATCGTTGTCCCGCCTGGCTCCGCACCGCGTCGGGGTGGCCGCCGCTGAACGGGACGACTTACCGGGCGATCGTCGCGCCGGGCGGCTGTTTCGATCCGACCCGGCCCCGACGACTGGAGGAGATCACGGACGGAACCCGGTCGACGCTCATGGTGATCGAGGTCGGCGAGGAGGACGCCGTCCCCTGGATGGCCCCGGTGGATGCGAACGAGGCGATGGTATTGAGCCTTGGGTCGGCTCCGAATCCACCCCACGCGAAGGGCCGGAACGCCTGCTTCGTCGACGGCGTCGCGCGGGGCCTGAACGCCGACACGCCGGCCGAGTTTCTCCGGGCGTTGATCTCGATCGCCGGAGGCGAGGACGTCCCCCAATTCTGGTGACGGAGGCGATCGACCTGGCGTGTGGTATGATCGAACGCAAGGAGGTCGATCATGCCGTCGCCGTTTCCGGGGATGAATCCGTACCTTGAGCGTGACGTGGTCTGGCACGACTTCCACGAGCGGTTCCTGATCCTGGGCGCCGGCGTCATCGGGGCCCAGGCGAGGCCGAACTTCCTCGTGCGGGTGGACGATCATATCTACGTCCGCGAACTCCCGGACGGCCCGCGGTCGTCAGTCGGCCGGGCCGATCTGGGGATCGCGCCGTCGGAGCAAACGTCTCGACCCTCGGGAGCGGCGGCCGTGCTTGAGCCGCCGCCGCGACTCCGAGTGCCCCCCGTCGAGGTGATGCGGGAGTCGTATCTCGAGATCATCGACCGCCGGTCGCGCGAGGTCGTCACGGTGGTCGAACTGCTGAGCCCGGCGAACAAGCGGAGGAACAGCGTCGACCGCGCGCAGTATCTCGCCAAGCGCGCGACCTTGATGAGTTCTCGGACGAACCTCGTCGAAATCGACCTGTTGCGCGGCGGCGAGCCCCCGCCGGTCGAGGATCGCCCCGACTGCCGCTATTCGGTCCTGGTCAGCCGCGCCGACGAGCGGCCGGAGGCCGGCTTCTGGCCGCTGGCGCTGGCCGACCGCCTCCCCGTGATCCCCATCCCGCTTTCCCCTCCGCACCCGGACGCGCGGCTCGATCTGCAAGAGCTGCTGCACCGCGTCTACGACGAGGCGGCCTATGAGTTCGACGTGTACGACGGCCCGCCCCAGCCGTCGCTGACCGCCGAGGAGTCCGCGTGGGCGGCGCGGTTCGCGCCGGCCGACGCCTGAACGCCGAAGGAGCACGATCATGCCGTCGCCGTTTCCGGGGATGAATCCGTATTTCGAGCAAGCCTCGCTCTGGCAGGACTTCCACACGAAGTTCATGGTCGGGCTGAGTGAGCGGTTGGTGCCGCTGGTCAGGCCGAAGTACTTCGTGCTGCTGGAGCGTCATGTTTTCATTCATGAACCCCCGGAGGAGCCCTCGGGGCGGCGGATGCGGGCCGACCTGCTGGTGGCGGCGCCGCCCGTCCGGAGCGGGGGCGAGCCGCGAGCGGCGGTGCTCGACGCCGACGCGCCCGCGGTCGTCGATCATCCCGATCAGGAGGTCGAGCGCGTGGCCTATCTGGAGGTCCGCGACCGCCAGACGGGCGACCTGGTGACGATCGTCGAGCTGCTCAGTCTGGCGAACAAGAGGGACGATCGGCTCTCGTACCTGGCCAAGCGCGAGACGGTCCTGGGCAGTCCGACGCACCTGGTGGAGATCGACCTGTTGCGCGGCGGCCGGCCGATGCCCGAGGCCAACCGTCCGCCTTGCGATTACTCGGTCCTCGTCAGCCGGGCCGAAGGCCGCCCCCGCGCTGGGTTCTGGCCGATCGGATTGCGCGACCGCCTGCCGATCGTCCCCATCCCGCTGCGCGGCGCCGACCCGGACGCCCGGATCGATCTTCAAGCCGTCCTCGATCATGTCTATGATACGTCTGGATACGAAGACTTCATCTATCGCGGCGCCCCTCAGCCGCCGCTGTCGGCTGACGACGCGGCGTGGGCCGCGCGGTTCCTTCCCGCGTCTCCCTGAAAGTCGCCTCATCCGGCGGCGCGGGCGGCGGCGAGGTCGACGACGGCGTCGACGTCGAGGATCAGCGAGACCCGGCCGTCCCCCAGGATGCTGGCGCCGGAGAGGCCCGAGACGCTCCGGTAGTTCTTCTCCAACGACTTGAGAACGACCTCTTGCATGCCGATCATTTGATCGACGATCAGGCCGATGGTCGTCTCGCCGTTCTGGACGATCACGACGCGGAGCCGGTCGTCGCGGTCGAGGCGGACGAGGTCCGCGGCCGAGGCCGAGGCGCCGCGCTCGCCCCCCCAGTGGAACAGGTCGCCGAGCGACACCAGGGCGATGATCTTCTTGCGGATCTCGATCGTCGGCCGGCCCTGGACCGGGAAGACCTGGCGGGCGGAGATCTCGACGATCTCGTCGATGTGGTCCAGGGGGAGCGCGTAGACCTCGCCGTCGATCCGCACCAGCAGGCTCGACATGATCGCCAGCGTGAGAGGGAGGCGGATCGAGAACACGGTCCCCTGGCCGAGCGTGGAGCGGACGTCGACGCCGCCGCTGAGGTTGTCGATCCGGTTCTTGACGATGTCCATGCCCACGCCCCGGCCCGAGATCTCGGTGATCGTCTCGGCGGTGCTCAGGCCCGGATGCCAGATGTAGGGGACGAGTTCTCGGTCGGTCATTGCGGCGGCCTGGGCCTGGGAGACGAGCCCGTTGGCGGCGATCTTGCGGCGGATCCGCTCGCAGTCGATCCCCCGGCCGTCGTCGCTCACCGTGATCACCACGCTGTTGCCGCGCTGGGCCGCGTGCAGGTTGACAGTGCCGGCGCGGGGCTTGCCGGCGGCCTCGCGGACGTCGGGGGGCTCCAGGCCGTGGTCGACGGAGTTGCGGACCATGTGGATGAGCGGGTCGCTCAGCTCGTCGATCATCCGCTTGTCGAGTTCGGTCTTCTCGCCGCCGATCTTGAGCGCGACCTCCTTGCCCGACGCGTGGCCGAGGTCGCGGATCACCCGGCGGAACCGCTCGAACAACGGGCCGATCGGCACCATCCGGGTGTCGAGGACCCCCTTCTGCAACCCGTCGGTGACGCGCCCCAGGTTGTGGATCGCCTCGGACAGCGTCTTCAAATGGTCGCGGCCCTGGCGGATCCGGTCGAGCTGGCCGCCGATCTCGCGGAAGTCGTCGCGGAGCCGCCGGACCTGACCCGCCCAGCGGTCGACCGAGCCGTTGGACGCGGCCGTCGCGGTCGAGGCCGCCGCGCCCCCGGAACGGCCCCCCGACGCGCCCAGCACGTGGTCGAGGCCCCGGAGGATCGCGTCGAGCCGCTCCTCGGCCTCGTTGGCGAGCGACTTGACGTTGGGGCCCCGGAACACCTCGTCAAGGCTCTTGGCGATGTCGACGAACCGCGCCTTGTTGATGACGAGCTCGCCCGCCAGGTTCATCAGGTAGTCGAGGCGGTCGCTGTCGACCCGGATCGTCTCGGCGATCTTCGCCTTCTTCGGCGCCGCGGCGGCGGCGGCGGGAGCGACGAACTCGGCCTCCATGTGAGGCTGGGGCTCGCTCTCGGCGTTCGCCGGCTCGACGTCGGAATCGGCCTCGGTATCGGTCTCGGCCTCGGCCTCGACGGCGGAATCGGGCGCCGGGTCGGACTGGGGGAGCGGCGCGACCTCGACATGGACGCGGGCGACGCCGCTGACGTCGGCCAGGGCCCGAAGCTCGTCGAAGTCGCCGCCGCTGGTCACCCAGACGACGAACTTCGCCAGCGATTCGACTTCCTCAAGCTGCTCGATCGGCGGCTCGGACGCCACGACGCGCGCCCGAGAGGCCAGGCGGTTGGCCACCAACCGGGCCTTCATGTCGACCAGCGGCAGGTTGGGCTCGAACTCCACCGTCACCCGGACGGTCTCGGCGTCGTCGGTCGGGATCAAGGGGGCGTCGACCGCAACGGCGGCCGGGGGGGGCGGCGGGACCGGCGGGCTCGGCCGGGCCGCGGCCGCCGCCGACGACGCCGACGGAGTGTTCACGGCGGCTTCGACGTCGACGACCAGGCCGGACAGGTCGCGTTCGCTCTGGCCTCCGGAGCGCAGATCGCGATGGTAGTCGCGCAGCTCGTCGAGGCAGCGGAAGGTCAGGTCGAGCACCGGGCGGTCGAGCGTCCGCTTCTTGGTGCGGAGTTGGTCGTACAGGCTTTCCAGGTGGTGGGTCAGGCGGTTGACCGAGGCGAACCCCATCACCACCGAGGCGCCCTTGATGCTGTGGAACATCCGGAACGCCTCCGCAAGCGCCTTGGCGTCGGCCGGGTCGTCCTCAAGGCGCAGCAGCGAATCGTTGAGCGCCGCGATGTTCTCGTCGGTCTCGTCGAGGTAGAACGGCAGGAGTTCGGACAGGTTGAAACCCGACATCGCCGATTCCTCTTCCTCTCAGGCGGTCCGCCGATAGAGCCAGGGCTTGAGCCGGTCGAGCGAGCCCAGCATCCCATGAATCCCCTCGGTGGGGCCGGTCACGAGGACCCCCCCCTTGGCGATCGACCGGAGCGCGAGGTCGACGACGGTCTGCTTCGAGGCGGCGTCAAAATAGATGAGGACGTTTTTGATGAACACGCAATCGAACGGCTCGGCGCCGAGCGGCTTCAGGAGGTTGTGCGACTGGAACGAGACCGGCGCGCGGACGTCGGCCTTGACGGTCCAGCGCTTGCCGTCGGGGGCGGCGTCGAACCGCTTCTTGCGGGTCTCGGCGTCGACCCGTTGAAGCGCGCGCTCCTCGTAGACGCCGGCGCGGGCGACGTCGAGGGCCGCGCCGCTGATGTCGGTCCCCAGCACGCTCAGCCGCCAGCCGAGCAGCTCGGCCCGGCGGTCGGCCAGTTTGATCGCGATCGAGTACGGCTCCTCGCCGGTGCTGCACGCCGCCGACCAGATTCGCAACGACCGGGGCCTACGGCGGGCGGCGGCCTCGGCGATCATCGCGTCGAGGAACTCTCCGCCGACCCAGTCGTAATGGACCTGGTCGCGGAAGAAGTAGGTCTCGTTGGTGGTGACGGCGTCCAGGAACGCGGGCATCTCGCCGGCCCCCTTGGCAGAGGTCAAGAAGGCGTAATACGCCGCGAACGTCTCGATGCCCGTCGCCCGCAGCCGTCGCCGGACGCGGTTCGACACCAGCACCCGCTTGGTCTCGGCGATCCGGATCCCCGCGACGCGGTAGATCAGGGCGAGATACAGGTCGAACTCGTCGTCCGTCAGTTCGATGAGGTTCATTTCAAACCGTCGAGATCATACCTTCCCGCTCGGAGAAGGTGGCCGCCACTGATTGTTTAAACGACCTCCGTCGGCGACGTCGGGTCTTGAATACCAGCCCGACGCGCAAGCGAGGGTTTATTCGGCATGGGTTGCGACGAACACCGCGAACCTCCTCAAGCGATCCCCTCGCTTGCGCGTCGGGCTGGTAATGTTCGAAGACGTCAGCAAGCGTAAGACTGAGCCGCCCGCTCCCTCCACGCCGCTTCCGCGTCAGATTTTGAATCCCGAGATCACGTGTTTGAGGCTGGCGGCCTGGGCGCCGAGTTCCTCGGCGCTGGCGGAGAGTTCCTCAGAGCTGGAGGCGTTGGTCTCGGTGAGGCTGGAGACGTTCTGGATGGCCTTGTCGACCTCGCCGGAGGCGACGGCCTGCTCGCGGGTGGCGTCGGCGATCTTGGTGATGCTGGCGGCGGTCTCCTCGACGCCCTGGACGATCCGGGCCAGCGATTCGCCGGCCTTCTCGGAAAGCTGAGCCCCGTCGGCGACCCGCCGGGTCGACTCCTTGATGAGGGCGGTGATCTCCTTGGCGGCGGCGCTGGACCGCTCGGCCAGCTTGCGGACCTCGTCGGCGACGACGGCGAAGCCCAGACCGTGCTCGCCGGCGCGGGCCGCCTCGATCGCGGCGTTGAGGGCCAGCAGGTTGGTCTGGCTGGCGATCTCGCTGATGACCTGGATGATGTCGCTGACCTGCTCGCTCGACTTCTTGATCAGCACCATCGCCTCGATCGCCTGCTCGACCGACTCGCCCCCCTGCTTGGCCAGGTGCGAGGTCTTCTCGGCCAGGCCGGTCGCCGTGCCGGCGTTCTGGTTGATGTCGGCGATCGACCGCGAGAGCTGCTGCACCGAGGCCGACATCTGCTCGACGGTCGCCGCCTGGTTCTGGGCCGCTTCGCTCAGGTAATTGGCGCTCTCGGCGACCACCCGCGAGCCTTCGCCGAACTGTCCGGCCGACTCGACGACCTGGGTGATCACGTGCTTCAAATCGGTGATCATCTGGGCGATGGCCTGCCCCAGCCGGCCCATGTCGTCGTTACCCTGGTGCTCGACGACGATGTTCAAGTCGCCGCCGGCCGCCGCCCGCGCCACGGTCATCAAGTCCTTGGCCCGGGCCTCCAGATCGCGCTTGGCCTCGTCGATCCGGGCTTGTTGCTGGACGCGTCCCAGCGCGCTGGAGACCAGCCGACTGATGTTCCGGAGCGCCTCCAGGCGGTTGGCCGAAGGGGTGATCTTCTCCTCGGTGAAGAAGTCCATGGTGCCGATCACCCGGCCGGCGAGCATCACCGGGAAGCAGACGCCCGACTTCAGGCCGCCGCGCTTGGCGACCGGGGCCCGCGAGCAGCCTCTCATCTCGCCGACGTCGGGCACGAACACCAGGTCGCGCGTCTGCCAGGCCTGGCCGTTGAGCCCCTCTCCCTCGCGGAACCGCGACTCCGACGAGACTCGCCGGAAGTCGTCGGCCACCGCCCCCGCGTCGGCGCTCCAGTGCAGCGCCTGGTCGTTCTGGTCGACTTCCCAGTACGAGCCGTACGACCAGCCGAACGCCTCGCGCACGGAGGCGAGCGCCGAGGCGACGACCTCGGCCGTGCCGCCGGCCTTGCCCACGGCCATCAGCACTTGATTGACCGCTGACGCGTTGGCGAGCTGCTCGGCCTCGCGGGCCTTGGCCTTGAGCTGTTCGGTGACGACGACCCAGGTCACCATCGGGCCGATGTACCGGCCGGCGCGGTCGCGCATCGCGCAGACGGTCAACTCGAAATCCTCGGGGCCGACCTGGATCATCGCCGTCCGAGGCAGGTTCTTGGGGTCGGCCAGCAGCGCTCGCTGGTGCTCGGGATGCGCGTGGAACATGTCGATCGAGTGGCCGATCATCTCATCGACCTTCATCGGCAAGAGCGATTGCAGCGATTGCAGCGACCGCCGCGCGTGCGGATTGATGTACCGGATCGACAGATCCAGATCGGCGTACATCATGTTGACCGGGACGTTTTCGACCATCTGCTTGATCTGCGTCAGTTCGGACTCCCGGTCGAGCTTCGTGACCTTGTCCGAGACGAGCCGGCCGATGGTCCGCAGGGCCTCGCGGCGGTCGGGGCTCAGTTCCTCGGACCGCGTCGAGAGGAAGTCGATGGTGCCGACGACCTGATCGTCGATGAGGACCGGCAGGGCGACGGCCGAGCGGACCCCGGCTCGGCTGGCAAGGGGCGCCCGGCTGCAATCGCGGACCCCGGCCAGATCGTCGGCGAAGACCAGCTCGCGGCGCCGCCAGGCCGAGCCGTTGAGCCCCTCCCCCTCGCGGAACCGGGCGGTGCGCGAGAACCGCGCGAACTCGTCGTCGACCTTGCCCGACTCGACCATGCAGGTCAGCGCCCGGGCCTTCGGGTCGACCTTCCAGTACGAGCCGTAGGCCCAGTCGAACTCGGCGCGGGCGGCGTCGAGGGCCGCGCGGACCACGTCGTCGACGGTGTCGGCCTTGACCACGGCCGTGGCGGTCTCCATCAAGGCCCGGGCGTTGGCGCGGGCCTCGCGCAGCTCGTCGACCGACGCCTCGACGGCCGTTGCGGTCGCGGGCGACATCGCCCGTCGAGTTTGTGTCGCGGCCGGCGGCCGGCGTCGTTTGGCGGCGGGCTGCGCCGGGGCCTCGGCGGGCCGGTCCAGGTCGTCGGGCGTCGGCTGTGGGATCGAGTCGGGTTTCATGGGCGTCATCGACCTAATTCGGTGGACCGTTGCATGGGGGGCGCCGCGTCGGAACGTCCGCTCCGGTTCGGAACGGTTTCAGGGGGCTGCGACGACCAGCTCCTCGTCCTGGAACAGCTTCTCGATGTCGAGCAGGATCACCAGCCGGTCGTCGAGCCGGGCCAGGCCCGCAAGGTAGCGATACGCCCCCCCGGCGACTCCCAGGGGGGGAGGCTGGATCTGGTCCCGGCTGATCCGCATCACCTGCGTCACGGCGTCGACGACGCAGCCGACCGTCTTGTCGTGGACGTTCACGACGATCGTCCGCGTCTCCTCGTCGAGCTCGCGCGCGACCAGCCCGAACCGCTTGCGGAGGTTGACGATCGGGATCACCGACCCTCGAAGGTTGATCAGCCCCTCGATGAACGGCGGCGACTGCGGCAGTCGCGTGATCGGCTTCATCAGGATGATCTCCTGAATCTTCGTGATCGCGATCGCGTAGTCTTCCTCGGCGAGGCGGAACCCCACGAATTGGAGCACCGGGCTCTCGCCGCGGTCGGGGCCTTGCGCGGGGGTCGGTCGAGGTTCCGAAAACATGGCGGCTCGGGGCTCTCGGCTCCAGGGTTGGTCATCTGAGGAGATTGTATCACCCGAAACGATTTCGGCTTCTTTGAGAGCCGGGAAATCCTGGAGTTTTTTGCGGATGAGCGCCGATTGGGGTGGGCGCCGGCTCAGAGCAGCTTCTTGAGCGGGTTCTTGGCGGGGGCGTCGCCCAGTCCGAACAGGTGGCGGACGGCGCTGAGGATCGGGTGGGGGCTGGCGTGGTCGTGGTCGACGCCGGGCGCGGCGACGGCCGAGCGGACCGCGGCGCGGGGGTGGTGGAGGAACTGGTTCTGGAGCCGCGCCGCCATGTGGGCGATCGCGTCGCGGTCGGCCTCGGACAGCGCCGCAAGCTCGGGGCGGCTGGAGAACAGCCGGTCCAGCTCGCGCTGGCGGATTGCGTCGGCGTGGCTGCCGAGCTGCTGGAGGAGCATGCCGGCGGCCTGCTGACAGCGGAGCTGCGCGTAGCAGGCCGCCGTCTCCCGCTCGATGATCACCAGCGCCGGGTCGACCCCCTTCTTACGGCGGTTGAGGTTCTGCTCGGCCTGCGCCCGGAGGTCGTCCACGTTGTAGAGCGTCACCTGGTCGAGGTCGCCGATCCGGGGGTCGAAGTCGCGGGGGATGGCGATGTCGAGGATCAGCGACAGCCGATTCCGACGCGCCCGCTGGACTCGCTGGTACGCCTCCAACCCGACGATCGGCTCGGCCGCGGCCGTCGTGCTGATCACCACGTCCGCCTCGACGAGCGCCAGGCCGAGCTGCTCGAACGGGATCGCGACCCCTCCCCAGCGGTCGGCCGCCGCCTGGGCCCGCTCGGGGCTCCGGTTGGTGATCACGATCCGGCCGGGATTCAGCCCCTTCAGGTGCTGGAGCGTGAGGTCGGCCATCTTGCCGGCGCCGACGACGAGCACGGTTTTATCCGTGAACGTGTCGAAGACCTCGCGGGCCAGGTCGACGGCGACGCTGGCCACCGAGAGCTTGCCCGCGTCCATGCCGGTCTTCTCGCGGACCAGCTTGCCGACGCGGAGGGCCGACTGGAAGACCGAGTGGAAGATCGGCCCGGCGGTCTTGCGGTCGACGGCCGTTCGGTAGGCTTCGCGGACCTGGCCGAGGATCTGGCCCTCGCCGAGCACCAGGCTTTCGAGGCTGGAGGCGACCCGGAACAGGAGATCGGAAGAGCACACGTCTGAACTCCAGTCACCTTGTAATCTCGTA
>ERZ778018.1937-NODE-1937-length-14799-cov-4.904097_pt1 | contig 14799 bp, 7 predicted proteins | sample MGYA00375748_ERZ778018 | MGnify/ENA primary metagenome ERZ778018 (study PRJEB29350, sample SAMN05509839) | bioreactor metagenome | biome: bioreactor; material: wastewater | place: South Africa: University of Cape Town | collected 2014-04-22 ... | reverse complement strand
ACGCCGCCTGCTTGGCCGCCGCGACAACGCGCTCGGCCGCTTCGTTCATCGTATCGACGGTGGTGATGCCGGCTTCAGCCAGAATCTCGCGGCCCTCTTGCTGGTTGGTTCCGACCAGCCGGACGACCAGCGGAACGTTCAGCTTGATGGTGTTGAGCGCTTCGATAAGCCCGTGCGCGACGACGTCGCCGCGGGTGATGCCGCCGAAAATGTTGATCAGGATAGCCCGTACATTCGTGTCGCTCAGCACGATTTCGAGCGCCTTGGCGACCTGGCCGGCACTGGCGCCGCCGCCGACATCGAGGAAGTTGGCCGGCTCACCGCCGTAGAGCTTGATGGCGTCCATCGTCGCCATCGAGAGACCGGCGCCGTTTACGACGCAGCCGATATCGCCGTCGAGCTTGACGAAGCTGATGCCGCTGGCACGCGCCTCGATTTCGGTCGCGACCTCTTCTTCCGGGTCGCGCAGCGCTTCGAAATCTTTGTGGCGAAAGAGTCCGTTGTTGTCGATCACCATTTTGGAGTCGAGCGCCTGCCAGCTGCCGTCGCCGACGATCGCCAGCGGGTTGATTTCGGCGAGCGAAGCGTCGCTCTGAATGAAAGCGGTGTAGAGCTGCTGAGCGATCCGGGCGAAGCCGTTGACCAGGGGCGGTTCAATACCAAGATCGAAGGCGAGCCGGCGTGCCTGATATGGGTGGAGGCCGAGGAGCGGATCAGCGATCTCTCGGTGAATCTTCTCCGGCGCGGTGGCGGCTACCTCTTCGATCTCGACGCCGCCCTCGCTGCTCGCCATGATCGTGACGCCTCGCGCGGCGCGGTCGATCGTGACGCCGAGGTAGATTTCGCGCTTGATGTCAACGGCCGGAGCAACGAGTACCTTGTGGACGATATGTCCACGAATGTCCAGGCCGAAGATCTGCTTACTGGCGGCGCGCGCCTTTTCTGGATCTGGCGCGACCTTGACACCGCCCGCTTTGCCCCGGCCGCCGCTGTGCACCTGAGCCTTGATCACGACCGCCTGACCAAGCTCTTGGGTGGCCTTCGCCACCTCATCGGGGGATGTACAGACAATACCGGAATTAATCGGAATCCCATGGCTCGCGAAGATCTTCGCGGCCTGGTATTCATGTATATTCATCGATCACCTCTGACGTCGTACATGACGGCCGAGCTGCCATCATGGCTGGACCGAACCGTCTCCGATCATAGCACAGCGATTCGGACACTTAACGAGTGATCATGCCGATCTTCGCACTAATCGCGTGGCACGCTCCTTGATACTGAGCACCATTGGCCGAAGCGAACCTGTCTACGGTAGGCTTGGGGGCTATTGGTTAAAACGGGCATGTGCGGCAGCGCTCGGTTCGTGGGAGGGAATTCTCATATGCGTGGATCAGGTCATCGAGGAGCTTTTGTCTTTGGTCTCATGTTAGGTGCTGTCGGTGGCGCGCTCTCGGCGTTGCTCATGACTCCCAAATCGGGGCAGGAAATTCGCGAACAGATCAAGGGTCAGACCGCGCCGGTGCAGGACCGGCTCTCTTCCGCCACTTCCAGCGTACGCGAACGCACGGCGGGCGTGCAGGATCGACTCACGACGGCGACTTCCGGTGTGCGTGAGCGCGCGGATGATGTGATCGACGCCTCGAAGGGGAAAGTAACCCAGTTGACGCAACGTGGCCAGGAGACGGAGGATCAGGTCGTATCAACGGCAAAGCCAGGCGTCTCTAAGCCGATCGCCAATGATGCACAGGTTCACCCAACGGCGAGCAGCGCCACGACGCCTCCTGAAGCGGTTGAGCAGCAGGAGCCGGCATCGCCAGGCGAGGGATAGTCGCAGCGCGGTTGACAACGACGCCAATTCCGGAAGGAGATTAGATGTTAGGACGAATGCGCGTTGCTTTGAAGTTTATGACGGTCGGGGTGTTACTCGGCGTTATTCTGGCGCCCCGCAGCGGCGCCGAGACGCGCCATGAGATTACCGACTGGGTCGGTTCGATGACGAAGGGTATGCTTGGCGGATCCTCGCAGTAGCGAAGACCAATATTCGATCGCCATGAAACGCGCCGCCGGATTCTGGCGGCGCGTTTTTCATGGCTCAGGTCGACCTGATCTCAGTGGTATTCGACCCCGTAGGTCGTTGAGAAGACCTGGGCGCCGAGGCGACCGAGTTCGACGTCGAAACGCTCCGGCCATTCACCGGGATGCCACTCGTAGCGGCCGCGTTCGAAGTACTGCACGGTGTACGTCTGGCCGGTATCCGGGTTCGCTTCCTGGACCTCTTCGCTGATCGGGTAGCCAAAGACCGCCAGTCCGCCGTACTTCTCCCAGTAGGCCTGGAAGCCGGCGCAGAGGTTGTGGCCGGTGGCGGCGTAGAAGGTGCAATCACCCGACTTGGCCGTCGTCGGCTGGAAGGGTGCCTCGCCCGAGCGACCGGCGGTGACTTCGTTGCCGACCAGCCCGAGGAGCACGTTGAACTTGGCGTCATCGGTGCCCGGATGCGCTTCGAAGCGGGCGCGCTCGTAATACTGCACGGTGATGCCATTCTCCTGGAATGGTTCGGTGATCGGGAAGCCGTAAATGGCAAGCCCACCGAAGGCATTCCAGTACTTCGCGAAATCGCCACACATGTTGTGCTGCGTCTCGGCGAAGTAGGTGCAGCCCGCTTCCGGCTGTGCCGGTTGAGCGGCGGCGATCGCTGCCGTGTTATCGACCGGTGGCGGTGTGATGCTGCCGGTCGACCAGTTGATGGTCGCGGTCGCGGACGGCTCGTCCGCGTTCTGGCTGCCATCGCCATTAAGATCGGCGAATGCGCTGACCGTGTCGTCCCCGGCCGAGGAACCGGTGTAACTGATGCTGGCATTACCGCCGGCATCGGTGGCTTCGCTGCCACTCGCGCTGTTGGCTCCGCTGACGTCGTAGATGATGGCGACCCCACTGTTCGAGTCATCGCCGCCGCTGAGCGTAGCGCTCACAGTCGCCTGGTCTCCAACGATGAGTGACTGCGTCGACGGCGCAAGCGTCAGCGTGCTGGCGGCCGGCGGTGTGGCGGTGCCGGACCACTGGATGTGCAAGGTATTCGATGGCTCACCGCTCGAGAACGTTCCGCTGCGGTCGAAATCCGCGTAGATCAGAACAGTATCCTGGCCCTCTACGGTACTGGTATATTCGTATGATGCCTTGCCGTCGGCGTCGGTGGTCACCGTGTCCTGGATCGCGTTCTTGCCGGTGATCTTGATGCCGATCGGCACACCGGGTACCGCTGAAGTCGTGTCACGCAACGAGATGTTGAGGGTCAGCGGCGTATTCGTAGCCACCGGATTGTCGCTCGATGCGCTGGCGAGGAGCACCCCTGGCCCGTGGATCCATTGTGCCGTGGCGGTCGCGGTTGGAACGCCGTCGACATTGGCAGTGATCGTATCGATCCCGGCGATATGGCCGACGTCGTAGAAGTAGCCGGTGCCGGTGAAATCAGTCGTAACCGTGCCGGAATCGGTGACCGTGCCGCCAACGCGGAGCGGATTCGGACCGGTAATCGTGATATCGACCGGCACGCCGAAGAGGCCGGTATTCGTTCGGTCTGTTACGTAAGCAGACGTGAGCCCATAGCCCGCGACGTCGGACAATTGAATCGTTCGCGTCACCGCGGCAGGGTCGATGACGACTTTCGTCGGGCGCAGCCAGATGACCGTCGTCGTCGCGCTCACTTCGGACTGATCAAGCACGCCATCGTCATTCATGTCGACAAAGACGGTGATGCGGTCGCTCCCGGTAGAGGCGTTGCCGGTATAGCTGATCTGAATCTGTCCCTTGTAGTCGGTGACGATGCCCAAGGGATCCAACCGTTGAGTGTTTTTCTGGTTGATACCATCGACCTGCCAGGCGAGGTGTCCCTGATTCGGGATCGCTACGCCGGATTGGTCGTAAACCGTCACCGTCCAGGTCGGCGTGCTGCGCGGCATCGCGTGCAAGCCGTCCGGCGAAATTGTGATGCTGTTCGGCGCACCGGCGGCGCTACTGCCGGCCGGCATAACCAACAACGTCGCCAGAAAGGCGAGCACCGTGACTAGTCGCGCCGCGCAACCTCCTGGTATCCGTCGTGCGGGCGAATTCGCTAAACGTAAGAAACCCATTCCAACCTCACTTCCCATCGATCGTCGACCTCTCCTAGCCTAACACAGTGACATGCGAACGAATGCCGGGGATTTCGTTGCGGTTGCCGGTGCATCATGTCATCCATGCCTTCACGACGCTGGATCGTTTGGGTGACGCGCCAACGGCGCCCCGATCATCGGGGCGCCGTGGTTGCGCTTCGCGGTGCTTCGAAGCGTGCGAGTTCAGTGGTATTGCGTGCCGTACTTCATCGAGAAGACCTGGGCACCGAGGCGACCGAGTTCGACATCGAAGCGCTCCGGCCATTCGCCGGGGTGCCATTCGAAGCGAGCGCGCTGGAAGTACTGGACGGTGTACGTCTGGCCCGTATCGGGGTTGACCTCCTTGAATTCCTCACTGATCGGGTAGCCATAGATCGCCAGCCCGCCGTATTTCTCCCAGTAGGCGCGGAAACCTGCGCACAGGGAATGACCGGTCTGGGCGTAGTAGGTGCAGTCACCGGCTTTCGGTACCGCCGTCATGAAGGGTGCTTCGGTCGCGCGTCCGGCCGTCACTTCGTTGCCAACGAGGCCGAGCAACACGTCGTAGTGTGCCGGGTCGGAGCCGGGATGCCATTCGAAGCGCGCGCGCTCGAAGTACTGCGTGGTGACGCCGTTTTCCTGGAACTCCTCGGTGATCGGCATACCGAAGATGGCGAGGCCGCCGAAGTCGTTCCAGTACTGCTGGAAGCCGGCGCAGAGGTTGTGCTGGGTCGCACTGAAGTAGGTGCAGCCCGCTTTCGGCGTGGCCGGTTGCGCGGCCGGCAGTTCGTTCGAGGCTGGTGGCGGCGTGACCGTGCCGCCGGTCGACCAGGTGACCGTGACGGTCGTCGCCGGTTCGCCGGGGCTGAGCGTACCGCTGTTGTCGAGGTCGGCGAAGGCCCAAACGTAGTCGGTGCCCGAAACGCTGCCGCTGTAGTTGATGACGGCAGCGCCGCTGCTGTTCGTTTGAACGTTGCCTGCCCGGCCGTTGGCGCCGGTGATGTCGTAGCGGATTGTGACGCCGCTGACCGCGATGTTGTTGCTCGTCAACGTCGCGACGACGGAGGCGCTGTGGCCGATCGTCGCGTCCTGCGCGCCGGGTGACAGCGTCAGCGTGGCGTTGCCGTTCAGCCCGATCGTTGCCGACGCCGCCGGCTCACCGGAATCCTGCGTGGCGTTGTGGTTGAGATCGACGTAGGCGTTGACCGTGTCGGTACCGGGCGTCGTGCCGGCGTAGCTGATCGTCGCGTGGCCGCTGCTATCGGTCGCGACGCTGCCGTTGCTCGGATTGGCGCCGCTGATCGAGTAGCGGATCGTGGCGTTGTTGGCGCTGCCGCTGGCCGAGGTGTAGGTCGCGATGAGCGACACCTGGCTGCCGGCGGCGACAATCTGCGTGGCCGGTGCGAGGCTCAGGTTGGTGCCGTTGCGTACGACCGTGGCGCTGTCACCCGGCTCACCGGCGTTCTGGACGCCGTTGTTGTTCAGGTCGGCGTACGCGGTGATCGTGTCGGTGCCGCTGTTGTTGCCCGCATCCACGATCGTGACCTGGCCGTTGGAGTTGGTCAGAAGAGCGCCGCTGTCGCTGTTCGCCCCACTGATGGCGTAGCGGATGACGGCGCCGTTCTCGCCGCCGAACGGATTGCTGAAGGTGGCGGTCACCGAGCAATCGGCGCCCGCCGCGACGGTCTGAGTTGAGGGCGCGAGCGTCAGATCATAGCTGCCGCCGCTGCCGGTGCCCCAGATGACGGTGGCCGTCGCGACCGGCTCATTGCTATTGCGCACGCCGTTGCTGTTGAGATCGGCGTAGGCGGTGACGGTATCGACGCCGTTGGTGTCGCCGCTATATGAGAACGCGGTGTTGCCACCGAAGCTGGTGTAGGCGGTACCGCTCGTCGCATTCGGCCCGCTCACTGAGTAGCGAATCGGAACACCGTAGACGCCACCGCTGCTATTCGTGAGGGAGGCAGAGAAGGACGCGGTCGAGCCGAGCGCCCGGTTCTGTGACGACGGCGAAAGCGTCAGCGTGTAGCCACCGGCCGAACCGCCGCCGTTGTTGTTTCCGCCTCCGCTGCCTTGCCAGGTGACACTGATCTGGTTCGCCGGTTCTCCCGGATCCTTGATGCCGTCGCGATCGAAGTCGGCCCAGGCGGTGATCTGGTCAGTTCCAGTGGCGTTGCCACCGTAGGTATACGAAGCATCACCATCGGAATCGGTCGTGCGCAATTGCGCTGATCGATTATTGGCTCCCACGACCGAGAAATAGATCGGTTCGTCGGCGAGATTGTTCGGAACTGCGTCATGCAAATTGATGGAGATCGTTACCGTACTGCCGGCTTCTGGCGCCGGACTCGAAGAATTGATGAGCATAACCCCGCCACCGGAGATCCAGTGGATCGTGCTGGTCTTGGTGAGCGCTCCAGACGAGGCGGTCACGGTGTCGTCGCCGGTGCCATTCCATGTATCGGAGAACGTTACAACGCCGTCGCCGTCGGTAGTGGGATGACCAAAGGCGTCATGGGTGCCGGAGATGTTGTAGTGAACCGGTGCCCCGAACAGCCCGTGTCCGCCGCTGTCGGTGATGGTCACCGTCATCGTTTGCGGCGACGAATTTGATTTGGTGATTTCCTCGGGAGTAAGTGTCAGGTTCGTTGGTGTTTCCCGGTGGATGGTGGCGGTACCGATAATGTCGCCATTGGTCGGAGTACCACTAGTGTCGATGTCTTCAAAGATCGTGACTGTTTCATCCCCGGTGCCGGTTGTTAAGTACGTGTAAGTCGTTGTTCCGCCGTTGGCTGTGGGTGCCAGTGTGCTAACCGATACCGTATTCGCGCCGCTCACGATCGCTTTGAGCGTTATGCCGTTCGCTGGCGTGCTTCCGGCCAATGCCGTCGCTGTAACGCTGAACTGTTGGTTCGCAGCGACATAGACGTCACTTGGCGTGATTACGATAGAAGTGATGCCGTCGGCCAGGCTGGTGCCGGCCGGGACGATGAACATACTGATGAGCGTGAGGATGGCGGCGATGCTGAACCAGCGCCGCGTCCGAAATCGCGGTAACGCACCCGTTCGATGGGACTCGGTTCGTCTCATGGCTTGCTCGCTTCGTCAAGATAGTCGCTGTCGCGACCACGGTCTTCTGGTCGTCCCAGGATCGTGCCCTGGTTGATCTCCACAGCTGCCCGGTGAACGGCTTCCTGCTCCGCGTCCTCCCCTCTATCCTCGCGTTCAAATGTGACATTCAGGCAATTCAGACAGCCGCAACGATGACCGTACGGCGTGTCGGATGACTCGCCGCTCGATTCACATCAACGTTGCGTCCTCCGCATAATACTGTACCGTAAATCACATCACAAGACGTTGTGAATATCACGAGTGCGCGATCCTGATATCACAAAATCGCGACGTTCAACGGGGATACGCGTAGTCTGAAGATGCTGCGCACTACGAATTGTCATAACTGATCGTGCAATGTGAACGAACGAACCGATACTTGTCCAAACGCAGCACGATCGCGCTTCGTTACAGCGATGGCGAAACGGAAGAGAGGCACAAGAAAAGACGCTGCCCTGCGAGCCAGGGCAGCGTCTGATGTCGGCCGTTCTCGGTTGGTCGCGTCGCTACTTGTAGCTGACGCCGTACTTCATCGAGAGGACCTGGGAGCCGAGGCGTCCGAGCATAACATCGAAGCGCTCCGGCCATTCGCCCGGATGCCACTCATAGCGGCCGCGCTCGAAGTACTGCACGGTGTAGGTCTTGCCGGTATCCGGGTTCACTTCCTGGAACTCCTCGCTGATCGGGAAGCCGTAGGTGGCGAGGCCACCGTACTTCTCCCAATACGCCTGGAAGCCGGCGCAGAGGTTGTGGTCCGTTTGGGCGTAGAAGGTGCAATCGGCACTGTTCTTCGCCGTAGTCGCCTGGAATGGCGCCTCGGCTGAGCGGCCGGCCGTCACTTCGTTGCCGACGAGGCCGAGCAGGACATCGTAGCGTTCCGGCCAGGCGCCGGGCTGCCACTCAAAGCGCGCGCGCTCGTAATACTGCACGGTATGCCCGTTCTCCTGGAACTCCTCGGTGATCGGCATGCCGAAGATGGCGAGGCCGCCGAAGTTATTCCAGTAGGCGGCGAACCCGGCGCACATGTTGTGCTGGGTCGCCGGGAAGTACGTGCAGCCTGCCTTGGCAGCGGCCGGTTGCGCCGGAGCGAAGGCCGGAGCGGCCGTCCAGTTCACGGTGGCCGTGGCGCTTGGTTCGCCCTCGTCCTGGCTGCCGTTGCCGTTGAGATCGGCGTAGGCATTGATCGTGTCTGCGCCGGTCTTGGCGCCCGCATAGCTGAAGGTCGCGTCGCCATTGTCATCGGTCGTAACCGAATCGGTGGCGGTGTTGGCACCCGAAACGGCGATGTTCACGGTCACGCCGGACACATCGGATTTCGAATCGGAGAGCGTGACGGTCACGTCGGCTGAATCGCCAACCTGAACGTTCTGACTGGCGGGAGCGAGCGCCAACGCCAGCGCGCCGCCCCAGTTGACGGTGGTCGAGCCGCTTGGTTCACCGCTGTCTTCAGTGGCGTTGCTATTGAGGTCGGCGTATGCCTGCACCCCATCGGCCCCTTCGGCCGTGCCGGTATAGGTCACCGTCGCGACGCCCTTGTCATCGGTCACGGCGGAGTCGCTGAAGGTATTGGCGCCGGTGGCATCGAAGTAGACCGTTACACCGGAGATCGGATCACCGTTGGTATCGGTGAGCGTGCCGGTAAGCGTCACTTCGGTGTTGACATCGGGCGTATCGCTGGACGCGGCAACCGCCAGAGAAGCGGTGCCGGCGACCCACTGGATCGTGGCCGTGGCGTGTTCCGAAACGCCCTCGACCGAGGCGTTCACGGTGTCGGTGCCGGCATGCGTGCCGGGATCACTGTAGACCGCTTCACCGTCGGCGTCGGTCGTCACGGTTTTGCTGCCGGGATTCGCGCCGGTGACGCTGAAGGTCACCTCGACACCGGCTAGCGGATGGCCGTCGGCGTCGAGCACCGTGGCGGTCAATGCCAGGGCGCTACCGGTCGAGGTTGTGAGCGATGTCGGGGAGATGCTGACCGAAGCCGGGGCCGCCCAGTGGACGGTTGCCGTGGTCGATAGTTCGCCCGTATCGAGCTTCGTGTTGTGGTTTAGATCGGTGAAGGCGGTGACGGTGTCGTTGCCACCGTTGGTACCGGTATAGCTGAACGTCACATTGCCGCCGTCGTCCGTTGTGCCGGCATGCGTCGCGGCGGTTTCGTTGGCTCCGGCGACCTGGAAGTCGATATCTACGCCGGAGATCGCCGCGCCGCTATCGTCGGTCACCTTGGCGGTGAAGCTCTGCTCCGTGCCGGTGGCGGCGTTGATGGTTGTCGGTGACAGCGTGAAATTGGCTGCCGATGTTGAGAGCCAGTCGATCGTCGCCGCGTCGGAGGTGATGCCGCCGGCCGAGGCGGTCACCGAACTGGTGCCCGCGTTCGGACCGCTGATCGTAATGGATGCCTGCCCGCTGGAGTTGGTCGTACTCGAAGCGGTGGTTGCGTTGGCGCCGGTGACCGTGAAAGAGACCGCGGCGGCCTCGACCGGCACATCGGTCGACCCAATGCCGACGGTGACCAGCGCGGTGACGGTCACCGAGCCACCGACGATGCCGACCTGACTAGCCGGTGAAACGGTTACGTTGGTATCGCCGTTCGCGGCGGAAGCAGGGGCAAGTGGCAGGGCAAACATGGCCAGGAGCGCGAAGACTGCTCCGAGACTCAGCCAGCGCTTAACTGCGCCCCGCCGTCGTGATGTCTTGCGTCGGTTCGTTGTTCGCATCATCTGCTCTTCCTACTTCAGTTTATGCATGATGGTGTCGCGCCGCGTGGTGCGGGCCTCCATCGTGCTGGCGTGTTTCGATGCCGAATGTCCCCAATCATGCTCCTTCCCACAGCTTAATTCCTGCTGTATAGCGAATAGCTCGTGGAATACGGTGACTGAGCTACACGAACCGGACTGGCCCACCTGGCCCCGCACGGGCGATTCGACGGAATCGCAGGCGCATGTCCAGGCGATCGCGACGCATGGTTCACCAGAGTTTCCACGAGTTACAAATACTGAGCGCTGTCGCTGTCGCTGTCGGATCGGGCGTCGTTCACCCGTAAGACGATCTGTTCGCGCGGGATCACAGATCTTGGATCGCCGCGCGCTCATGCCGGTCCATCCCCTTCGCCGCGCTTGAACAGGCGCTCCCTGTCTATCTGTTAGACGGGCGAGTCGCCGCCAGGTCGCGTCGCGCGTTGCCCGGATGGCACGACCAACGTGCAGCGGCGGCCCATTTCCCGATTCAAACAGTCCAAAACTGGCGCCGTCAAGCGACTCCCTCGACCAACTGTCAATTTCCGTGCCAGTGAACGTTCATCGCGTTCGATCGTGCCCGTTGCGGCTTGAAAAACCGCCCATGGACGCTTGGGTGGCGGCCTGATATCCAGGCCGGCGCCGGCTGCGTTGAGACGGGAATTTTGCAGCGCACTGGATATACGAAAAATGGCGGCCGTGTCGCACACGGCCGCCGAGGGGAGGGGAAGGTTCGTTGCGCTATTCGTAGCGCAGGGCGTCGGCGATCGGAACGCGTGCCGCCTGGCGCGACGGGATGTAGGCCATCAAGAGCGACGCTCCGACCGAGATGACGATGAAGGCGAGAATCACCAGCCACGGAACAACGAACGTGGTGCCTGTGGTCGTACCCGAGAAGTCCGGGCTGGTGATCAGTTGGTAGGCCAGCGTGAGGCCGAGAATCGTACCCGACAGGACCCCGAGGACCGTGATCATCGACGATTCGATCAGGAAGCTGGCCGAAACCATCTTGCGCTGGTAACCGATCGCGCGCAGCATACCGATCTGCTGCCGCCGCTCGACGACCGAGCGGAAGGAGACGACGCCGAGCGCCGCGATGCCGACGAGCAAGCCGAGCCCCATGAACCCTTCGATCAGGTAGAGGAATCCCTGTGAGGTACTCGACGCTTGTTTCAGTTGCTCATGAATCGAATCAGCCTGCACACCAAAGGTAATGAGGCCACCCTCGATCGCCTGAGCATATGTCTTCGCGTCGACCCCCGAGTTGACTTGCACGTAGTAGTCGATCGACGCCGGCTTGGCGAAGACCGCGTTGAACGAATCGGCATTGATGAAGAGGCCGGTGAACATCGACACCTTCGAATCGAGTACACCGATGATCGTGAACGTCTGCGACGTGCCGGTTGACGGATCGGTGACCACGACCTTGGCCGGGTCCATCGTCTCGGCGCCCTGCTTGACGCCGGAGAGGTGATACGTATTCGGATCGGCACCAAAGCCTGCCTGGGTCGCGGCGGAGTCGATCACCGCGAAATTCTTGTTCTCGCGCACCGCATTCCAGACATCCTGGTCATTGGCGTAGCCGGTGGCGCGGGTCTGAAGGGGCGCGTCCGCGTTGTCGATCCAGTCGGTGCTCAGACCGTTGACGGTGTAGGTTGTCTCCTTGTCGGAGCCGGGAGCCTGCACCAGCGAGTCGGCGCCATTGACCGTTTCCACCCGGCCGATCGCTTTGATCTTGCTGGCGTCGACATCGTGCTCGGTCAGCGCCTGCTTGAAATCGGTGATCGGGTTACTGGGCGATTGGGAGGCATGGATATCCCAACCCGCACCGGCCTTGTCGGTGGTGAAAATCTGGACAAAGTTCGCGTTGATCGTCGCCATCATCACCAGTGAGAAGATGATCAGGCTGAACATCGCGATCGTCATACCGGTGCGGCCCTTGCTGGCGCTCGGATAGGCGATCGCCGTTTTGACCGCCGGCAGCCAGCGGCTGAACGTGCGTCCGAAGTAGCTGACGAGCGCGGTCAGGATCTCGATATTCCAGATAATCGCGATCGTCGCCGCCGCCACCATCATGATGCCGGAGACGAAGAACATCTCCATACCGCCGTCGAGGTGGCCGCTCATCCACTCGGTCCAGCCGCTCGGGGCGAGCCAGTATGCGAGCACCAGCAGCGAGGCGACGGTGTAGAGCGGACGTGCCGGCACACCGAAGCGGCGGAGCGCGACCGCGATGCTGAGCGGTACCAGCGAGACACCGGTCGTGAAGGCGAACGCCTGTCCGCTGCTGCGACCGGCCCACATCAGCAGCCCGCCGATGACGACGCCGAGGATGCCAAGGATCAGCCAGCGACGGCCGGCCTTCTGCAAATGAACATCCGGCAGGTCACGAATCGCCGCCACGATGTTGAGCCGGCTGACGCGCCAGCTGGAGATCGTGATCGTGAAGAAGGTGACGATCACACCGAGCGAGTAGGCGATGACGAGACTGCGCCACGACGCCACCGGCGTGATGTTGAAACCGCCACCGATAAGCTTGCCCATGATCTCGACGATCAGGAAGGCGACTCCAACGCCGAGCGCCGCGCCGACCAAGGCAGAGACGAGGTCGTAGGCGATGCCTTCGGCCAGGAACATCTGCGTCAACTGGCGCCGCTTCATGCCAACCGCGCGGGCCATGCCCATCTCCGGCTTCCGCTCAGCGGCGAGCAGGACGAAGATGAGGAAGATGAGCAGCACACCGGCCGCGATCGAGAAGAGACCGAGCACCAGGAAGATGCTGGTGAAGATGTTACCGGCGAGTTGCGCCTGATCACCCAGCGATTGCTTGATTTTCACCGTCCGATACGGCTGGCCTTCGAACACCTTGTTCACCGCGCTAACGACCGCGTCGCTGTGGACTGCGCCGTCTTTGGCGCCACCGGTGTTCGAGATCGCCACCACACTGATCTGGCCGACATGGCCCGTCAGCTTTTGCGCTTCCGCGAGCGGCATCGAGAGACCGCCGTCGCCGCCAATATCGGTGACACCGGTCATCACCGAGTCCTCACCGATGGCTCCGACTTTGACGTTATGCGGCTGATTGCCAAAATAGATGGTCAGCGGATCGCCGACTTCGGCATCGAGCTTGTCGGCGGCCGTCTTGCTCAGCACGATCTCGTTCGCCGGGAGGCTGCCGAGATCGATTGATTTGCCACCGACCGACTTCAAGCCGCCGAAGGCGTCGATGTCGGTTGTATCGATACCCGCCAGCGAGAGCGAGGGTTCATTCAAATTGTTGCGGGTATTGACGACCGGCACGTTTTCGAACAGCAACGGCATCATGCCATCGACCGGTGCGTTCGCGTCGAGCTTGTCACGCAGCGTCGTGGCGACGTCCTGCGAGAAATTGTTCGAGCCGATCGATGTGTCCGTGGAATCCTTGTTGACCGGTGAGTAGACGAAGAGTTCATCGACGTTACCGAGCGTGTCGTAGACGGCGCCGGTAATCGTGTTGTTGAGCGTATCGCCGGTCGTGAGCGCGGCTGAGACGATCAGGGTGCTGAGCATCAAACCGATGATGATCAGCGCCGTCTGCGCCGGCCGCCGGGGAATGTTGCGCATACCCAGCTTGAAAATAACACGCTGGCGCCACAGGACCCAGAGACCGCTGCTCAGACAGATCGCGAGAAGGATCAAGAGCACGATCATAATTGAGGTCATCGAGACGCCGAACATCTCTTGCACGTTCGTGGGTTCCTTTCCTCAATTGATCCGGGCTAGGAGGCGCTCAGACCGTCGTCGATGATGCGGCCGTCTTGCATGCGGATGATGCGATCGCACATCGCGCCGATGCGCGGATCGTGTGTCACGACGACGAATGTCTGCTTGTTCTTTTCATTCAGCTCACGCATCAGCGCCAGGACTTCGTCGGCCGTTTCGCTGTCGAGGTCACCGGTCGGCTCGTCGGCCCAGACGATCGACGGATCGTTGACGAGGGCACGGGCGATCGTGACACGCTGGCGCTGGCCGCCCGAAAGTTCGGCCGGCTTGTGCCCACCGCGGTCACCCAATCCAACCTGGGTTAGCGTCTTCATCGCCATTTCGCGAGCGATCTTCGGCTTGACCCCGCTGACGAGCAGTGGAAGTTCGGTATTCTCCACGGCGTTCAGAACCGGCAGCAGGTTATAGAACTGGAAGACAAAGCCCATCTCCTGCGCGCGGAACGTCGTGCGGGCACCATCGGACATCGTGGCCAGGTCGGTGCCGGCGATCAGGATTTGCCCGCCATCGATCGTATCGAGGCCAGACAGGCAGTTGAGCAATGTCGTCTTGCCGCAACCGGACGGCCCCATGATCGCAACCATTTCGCCGCGTTCGACCGTGAAGTTGACGCCCCGCAACGCGGGAACCTCCATCTTGCCGGTGTTGTACGTCTTGGTTACGTTGATCGCCTGAATGATCGTTGACGTCTTGGCATCCGCCTGATCGATCGTGGCTCCTGCGTTCCGTCGTTCGAGCGTCATAGTCATTCCACGTCCTTTACTCGTACCAACCCCAAACTGAACCCGTCGTCGCGTCTGGACAATTTGGCAACACGGTTTCGATGATACCGTTGAGTGCCTTCTAACCCTACCGACATCGGTGCAACCTGCCGGTGTAACAGTGGGCAGTGGTGGCCTGTACGTTGGGACAGGGAACAGGTGGAGGTAACCGGAAGCGCCGGTACGGAAGTTCCGCATTCGTCGTCAAAAGGCGCGTCGGCATGCGGAAATTGTGCATTCACCTGCTTCATCCTGAACTGTCCGTTCACTCGGCACGATCTGCCGGCGAGTCCGCTGCGT
>ERZ778018.1936-NODE-1936-length-14807-cov-4.225868_pt1 | contig 14807 bp, 8 predicted proteins | sample MGYA00375748_ERZ778018 | MGnify/ENA primary metagenome ERZ778018 (study PRJEB29350, sample SAMN05509839) | bioreactor metagenome | biome: bioreactor; material: wastewater | place: South Africa: University of Cape Town | collected 2014-04-22 ... | reverse complement strand
GCGACCGCGCGACCGGCGGCCTTCCTTCATGGAGGAAGTCCATCGACAGGTCGCCGACCGTCCGGCCGTGGTAGCGGAGCGTCAGCCGGCCGGTCGCCACGAACTCGCCGAGGTCGGTCGCCTCGACCCCCTCCAGCGCGCACAGGTCGCGGAGTTCGTCCCACGATTCCGGCGGCACCGCCAGGACCATCCGCTCCTGGGCTTCGGAGATCCAGATCTCGGTGTACGACAGCCCCGGGTACTTGAGCGGGGCGCGCTCCAGGTCGACGACCGCGCCCAGCTCGGCGCCCATCTCGCCCACGGCCGAACTGAAGCCCCCCGCGCCGCAGTCGGTGATCGAGCGGAACAGACCTCGGTCGCGAGCCTGAACGATCACGTCGAGGACCATCTTCTCGGTGATCGCGTTGCCGATCTGGACCGAGCCGCCGGACGTCGTTTCGCTTTCGCTGGTCAGCTCCACCGAGCTGAACGTCGCGCCGTGGATGCCGTCGCGCCCGGTCCGGCCGCCGATCGCCACGATCCGGTCCCCCGGCTCGACGCTCTTGAACGCCTTGCCGCGCGGTAAGACGCCGACCGTCCCGCAGAAGACCAACGGATTGCCGAGATACCCGGGGTCGACGGCCAACGCGCCGTTGACCGTGGGAATCCCCATCCGGTTGCCGTAGTCGCGGACCCCGGCGACGATCCCCTTGAGCACCCGCTTGGGATGGAGCACGCCGACGGGAAGCTCGTCCGGGGCCAGGTCGGGGGGGGCGACGCAGAACACGTCGGTGTTGCAGATCGGCTTGGCGCCCAGGCCGGTGCCGAGCGCGTCGCGGATCACGCCGCCGATCCCGGTGTTCGCCCCGCCGTAGGGGTCGATGGCCGATGGGTGGTTGTGCGTCTCGACCTTGAAGCAGACGTCGTGATCGTCGTCGAAGCGGACGACCCCGGCGTTGTCGGAGAAGACGCTCACCAGCCAGTCGAGCGCGAGCTTCCGGGTCGCCCCGAAGATCGTCTCTTTCAGCAGGTTCTGGATCGTCCGCCCCTCGAACTCGATCCGCCCCCGGAGCGTCTTGTGCGAGCAGTGCTCGCTCCAGGTCTGGGCGAGGGTCTCCAACTCGGCGTCGGTCGGGTCGCGCCCCAGGTCGGCGAAATGGCCCTGGATCGTCCGCATCTCGGCGAGGCTCAGCGAGAGCTGGCCTTCCTTGCTGGTCCGGACCAGCGCCGCGTCGTCCATCGCTCGAATCGGCACGGTGATCAACTTGAATTCGTAGACTCCCCCTTCGCTCAGCCGGTCGATCGGCACGGCGCCCTGGTAGACCTGCTCGACCGCGTCGTTGGCCAGCACCCGCTGGATCAGCCTTGGAAGCTGGGCGGAGGGGCCCTCGATTCGATACGACCGGATGCTCCGGGCGCGGTCGACCGCGTAGCCGAGGTCGTGGAGCAAGGCCAGGGCGCTCTCCCCCTCGGGGTCGGTGACGCCCGGCTTGGGCGTCACGTGGACGATCGCCGCGCCGCCGCCGTCCTCGACGGTCGGGCAGGGGAGGACCTGGAACGACTCGACCACCGGGTCGACGAGCACCCGCCGCGCCGCCTCTTCAAGCTCGGCCGCCGACAGTCGGCCCTCGACCAGAAAGCCGCGGCCGGCCGTCGCCCGCCAGGGGCCGGGGAGGCCCGATTCGACGGCCTCTTGCGCCAGTCGTCGGCCGGTCGCGTCGTGATGGTTCTCAGCGGTGCGGATTCGAAGGTGCCAAAGCATGCGATTGAAATCAGTGATTACGAGTGAATGAAAGTTTCAAGGCACGACGGTGGGGGATGGGGCGTTGAGCCGAAGCCGAAGCCGAGGTCGCGGCCGCCTGCTAGGATTCGGGGGGTTGCAGGGCCTCGAACTGGGCCCGCCGGGCGCGGGCGTCGGCCCACCAGCGACGAATGGCGTCCTCGTCGTCGTTCATCAGGGCGTATTTGAGAGTCGCCAACCTGTCCTGGAACGAGCCGATCGCCGTCATCAGCGGTCCCCGGTTCTCGCGGAAGACGGCCGTCCAGAGTTCCGTGTCGGCGCCGGCCACCCGACTGCCGTCGCGGAAGGCGCCGGCGGCGAGCGGCAGCCAGTCGGCGGGGACCGCGGACGCGAGCGAGGCGGCGGTCGCGTGCGGCAGATGACTCGTATAGGCGACGACTTCGTCGTGCTGGGCCGGACTCATTTCCAGAATCCGGCAACCCAGCGCCGACCAGAACGCGCGCGCGGCGCGGAGCCGCGAGGCCGGGGTCCGGGCCGAGGGGGTCAGCACGCAGACCCGGTCGCGGAACAGGTCGGCGCGGGCGAACGCCGAGCCCGACCGCTCCGACCCGGCCAGCGGGTGGGCCGCGACGAACTGGTCGGCGGCGCGCGGGGATTGCTCGACTTCCTCCACGATCCGCCGCTTGGTGCTCCCCGCGTCGGTGATCAGGGCCGTCTTGGGGGCGGCCTCGGCGGCCCGGCGGACGTCGACCGCGATCCGGCTCACCGGCGTGCAGACGACGACCACGTCGGCCTCGGCGACCCCCTCGGCCATGTCGGTCGTCGCGCGGTCGATCACCCCCCGGCCCCGCGCCTCGTCGAGCGTCCGCGGGTCGCGACCCACCCCGACCACCGTCGAGGCCAGCCCGCGACCGCGCAGGGTCAACCCGATCGATCCTCCGATCAGACCGACGCCGACGACGGCAACCGTTCCGAAACGATCCAAAACTCACACCTCGCGTCTGGGCTTGAATCGGGCGCGACCACGACGAATTCCAAACAGGCTCGCCAGATTGTTCGACTTCTCGATTTCCACATCATAACTACGTCCCGATCATAAGACGAGAGCTTTATTCGCGACCTGGAGGCGGTGTGTGATGCGACCGGGATTCGAACCGGCGTCGTGTTCACCCGGCGCGTCGTCGCAGCCGGAGTGCGGCGCGGCGCCACGATCGCAAAGTCTGAGACGACCGGCCCCAGGTCCATGCCGACGACGCCGCGGCGAGGATCACTCCGGCCATCGCCAACCGGCCGGACGCGCGGGCGGGAGAATACCAGGGGGGGCGCGGCGTGAGGATGCGGCCGGTCCAGAGGCCGTCGACGAACAGGCGGTCGTAATCGGTCACCCAGGGGGGGCTCGGCGGGTCGACCACCTGGACCATGCTCCCCGTCGACCCGACCGGCCGAAGCATCGTGAAATGCCCCCCGCGCGCGTTCTCGATGAACGCGATCGCCGGTCGATCCGGGTTCGGGTCTCCCTTGGCGAAGCGGACCCCCTCCAACTCCAGGCCGAGCGCGCGGGACGTCGCGGCAAGTTCGGCCATCGAATAGCCGTCCGGGCGGTGCGGCGGCAGCTTCGACAACAGTTGTTCGACCGTGACCGGCCGGCCTTCCAGGTGGAGCAACAGATACAGTGCGTTGGCCCCGCAGTCGAGCCTGGTTCGCTCGTCGTCGGCCTGACCCTTGACGCCGCCCGCGAGGAAGACGACGAACGTCAAACCGATCCGGAAGCAAGTCGCGGCCGTATTCATCATGTTGGTTCCGTGCAATGACTGCGCGTCGACCTCAACCGGCCCGCCGCTGCATCCAGAGGAGCGTCAGCGACGCCATGACCGCCGCCCCCATGCCCGCGACCGACAACGCCCACCAGTTGAAGCCCTCGGTAAGCGGCGCCGCGACGAGCTCGTTCTTCTGCGCCTCCGCCTTGGCGAGCTGACTTTGGAGCATCGCCTCGACCTCGGACTTGGTCGGCCGCGGGCTGATCTTCACTTCGTCGAACTGATATTTCAGCTTACGGATATGATCCGAGATCGGCGTGCCCGGCTTGTATTTCGCTGTAAACACATCGGGGCCTGGATGTTTGTTGAACTGCATGGTGCCTTCGATCACGTAGATGGACAGGTGTAAGACCGGATCCTTGAGGACGACTGGCTTCCCTTCGACGTTCTCGACGTACGACTTCATGTCCGCCGAGATGGGCATCCAGACGTCCTCGCTTCCGACCTTGAAGGATCGCAGGGCGATCTCGAATCGCGCTCCCATGACGTCATCCTGGTAGTACTCCTTTCGCACGACCTGGCCACTCTTATGCAGATCGATCCAGTAACGCATAAGTAGTTGATCGGGGATATTCTTGGGACCCTTGAAGGTCAAAAACACGGAGAGCGCTTTGACGGGGCGCCCCTCGATTTGATCATCCGCGACGGAGGTCTTATAGTATTCGAGATCGATGCAACGCTTGACGTCGTCGATCAAGAAGAACTTCGCTGGTGTATCAAACATGCTTATGTATACTTGGTCGAAATTTCTGATTTCCGTATGGCCGACGGTGGTCGTGTTCGGGCGGGTATGAAGCTCCAACTCGCGCTGCCGCGGACGGACGAGGATCAGTTCCCGCGAGACCACGTTGTCGATGCTTCTTCGATGGAGGGCGTCGCTGCTCATCTCGCCTCCCCGCTTCCATACGAAAACGCCGCCGAACGTGTCGTACGAGCCGTCTTCCCCAGGCTTCACCAGAAGTTTCTCGGCGGCGGCCCCCTCCGCCTTGGCAGCCTTCGAGGAGCCCTCGAACTCGCACCGGAAATCCTCGACGGGACGTTGGAGCGCATCCATCGCCGTGACGAGCGTGCGGACGTCGTGAATTCCGTCGTCGGCGACTGCGGAGAGGACGGTTGTCGCCATGAATAACGAACAGATGTGCATTTCATGGTCCTGTATCGATTGGTGTACGCGTGACGCGATCAGCGTGGACCTTGCACGCCTCCCAGAGAGTTCGACCGTCCGCCGGCCCGGTCGACGTATGGGACGCAAGCTTGAGACATCTCGAAATTGAGACGCATCAGCCGCGGTGACAGGCGGATTCATCATCAGGCGTCGCTTGCACGAAACAACGGAAGCCGCGAGCGAGCAGATGGGGATTCACCCCGCGAAAACCGGAATGATCGCCCTTCCGGATCATCGATCACTTCCGTCGAGGACTTTCGGCCGTTTCGCCCTCTTGGAGCGGTTTGCCTTTGCGTTGCACACCGATCGTATGGACCCGGGAGGGCGAGGCTCCCGCCGCGCCTTGCGTGGGACTCGGCGGGCGCCCCGCCCCTCCCCCCCGTTGGAGGCCGGAACTCAAACGGCCCACTATTGGCTGATGACCGTTCCCGGAACCGAGCAGAATCCCGTCAATGGAAATCCTGTGCCCAGGCAGACGGTATCAGTAATGCACTTTCCATTCTGAAGATTCCCGCAGTTCTGCGGTGCCGGGACCTCCTGCCAACCTCCTCCACCGACTCCCAGGCCGGTGTACGAGATTTGGGTGCACGTAACGCAATTGGCGCCTTGGGTCGCGCATGGAAAGGGGCCCCAGGAATTCTCGAAGCAGTTCAGTTGAGCGAGCGCTCCAGACACGTTGCCTCCTCGCGATTGCGCGAGTACGTCCGCGTCGAGGAATGTGCGCGTTCCCGTGTTTAAGGCGACGCTCATGGAAGCAATCAGGAATCCTGCTGCGTAGACCGACGCCGTTGACCAGGCGGGTAAGAATCGTGAGAACATGGAATTGATCTCCTTTCGTACCGTTTCGTAGTGAGTCCCGACACGCCGTCAGGACGTCCGAATTGCTCGCATTCGGGGATCCGATGTCACTCGACGAGTTCATCGCCGTTTCTGGTGCCCAGGGCGCGCCAGACCTTGCGGTTGATGGAGTCCTTCGTGAACCGTACCGAGCCGTCCCCCATCAGGCTGTTGACCCCTCCGGCATGCGCGCTGCGGGCGGTAACGATTCCGATCCACGCATCGACTTGGACTGCATCAGGAATTCGCCCGTTCGGCTCCTGGGCGTGGTTGTACGCGGCGCATCCGAAGTCGCCGTAGAACCAGGTGAAGCCCGCCTGTCGAGTCACCGGGAACTTCCGGGTGGCGGCCAGCCGGCAGCAAGCGAGCGCGTAGTCTGCAGTCCGGCTGCCGCAAGCGTCCATGACCACGATGTTGCCGAAGTCGCGGGCCGGCGTCAGGCCGCCGTGCTCGCCCGAGCCCCGCAGGCGCTCGCTGTAAGCCACGGTGTGCGATAATCCGTCGGGGAACGAGTACGGGCCGAGAACGCCGGGGAACGAATAAAACCCGTTGCCGCTGTCGAAGCTTTCCCCGTTGGTGCTAGGCATGGGGCCGAGGCCGTAATTGCCCCGATAGTTGCAGCCGTAAGGCGACGGGCTTGATCCCGGATCTGACGGGCAGAGGTACGTTGCGATCCTCGTCGAGTACGCCGTCTGGTTCTGCGGAAACGGGAACGCCGAAGGCAGGTTGCTGGGAAACGTCTCGACGCCGAAATTGATCGAGGCGTAGACCGGCTGTTGCTCGATATACGGCAGTAGCCGCGTCAGCGCGGAATAGGGTCGGGCGGCGACGTACCAGGGGCGGCCTCGCTCCGGGTCCACGCGAGGATCCCTCCAATTGAGCGGGAACGAGCCGTGGGCCGACTGGTAGTTGTGCAGGGCCAGGCCGATCTGCTTCAGGTTGTTGACGCACTGGGCCCGCCGCGCCGCCTCGCGGGCCGATTGTACGGCGGGGAGGAGTAACGCGATCAGCAGTCCCACGATGGAGACGACGACGAGGACCTCGATCAAGGTGAAGCCGGCCCGCGCGGCATACGGATCGAAGATTGAATTCCCTTCTCCCCTCGCGGGAGAAGGTGCCCCGAAGGGGCGGATGAGGGGGCCTTGATCGCCTTGGCCCCGGAAATCCCCCTCATCCGGCCGTCCCGGCCACCTTCTCCCGCGAGGGGAGAAGGAATGCTTGCGTAATCCTGTTTTGATGACCATGTGCAACCCCCCTAGCGAGCCACGCTCGTGGTTCCTATCGAACCCTCGTCAGTCGAGCACGATGAACGGGACTTCGATCTTGCTCAGCGTGGGATGGTCGGTGAAGACCGACACGACCCCGCGCGCAGTCCCCGGCTTCGGGTCGCCCTCGACCTCGACGACCTGCGTGAGCGCGGGCTCGCCGCTCGCCGCCCGGCCGTGAACTTCGGGAGCATCGCATTCAATCCGCGTCACCCGGAACGCCTGCTGGTCCCGCGACTTCAGGGTCACTCGATGGTCGCGGCCGCCGGATTTCAGGACGATCATCTCCGGCGCGACCGCGATGGGAGCGACGATCGTCCAGGAGACGACGTGCCGAAACAGGTCGTCTGAGCCCTTCCGCATCACGACCTCGGCCCGTCGCTCCCCCGGCTCGCCGGTCGCGTCGAGGGCCGCGCGAAAGACGCGCGATTGGACCACCACGCCGTCTTCCGAGGGGCTGTCTTGCTTCGGCCCGGTCCATTCGACCGGGATCGTCGAATCCAGTTCGACGACGTCCAGATCGATCGGCGGCTCGCTCGCATCGCCTGCGGCGAAGACTTCGAATGCCGCCACGGTCTCCGCCTTCGATCCGGCCAGAATCGGACCGTCGGGCGTCGAGGCCGGCTCGACCCGCAGGAACGGCACGGTCGTCGCCGACGTCCGCAGCTCGATCCTTTCGTCGGAAGCCAGGTCGGTCACGACCTCCGTCGTGTTGACGACGTCGCCGAACTGGTTATCGAGATGAAGCGTCACTTCGACCTCGGCGGACTCGCCCGGATCAAGCTTGAGCTTTTCGGCGCGGACGCTGCCACAGCACGTCTTGTAGTTGATGACGTTGAGCAGGTTGACGACGTTCGTCGTCGTGTTCGTCAACCTGTAAGCGTGGGGCGACCTTCGGCCCGGCCGGCTGACCACGAAACCGAAGTCAAACCGCCGATCCGCCTCGGCGATCAGCGCGGGCGTCGCCTCGACCGTCGGCGTCCCCCCCCCCCCTTCGAAAGCTTCATGACGACAACCTGACGCCGCGAACGCGACGAAGACCACCCCCGCCTGGATGAAACGGAAATCCGAGAGGGCGGTCATGGAACGACGCCTCCGATCCTCGGGAAAAGTCCGCCTTGTTCGGAGAATCGCGATGATCCCCGATCGACGGACGCGCGAGCGAACTCGACTCTTGAATCGGATTGGAACGCGCGTGCCGAAACACGTCAAATGAAATCCATGTAATCTATGGCGGCCGACGGCGGATTGGTGCGATCGGCTTCTTTGTTACGACCCGTCACATTGATTTCCACCTTCCCACTTCGATCGACGGCCATCGATCGTAGACTTAGATTGGGACGGTCTCGGCTCGGCTGGCCCGCCCGTCTTTGGCAATCCGGTGGACGATCGAAATCGGCGCGAACGAACCCAACGCCCTCCGCCGGCCTTCCTTCCTGGGCAGCCCGTAAGGAACCGCTCCGACGGCTCGCGCAGGGCCGTTTCTGGGGCGAACGAACCCAACCTCCAATCGGTCGGCGGCACTCCGCCGAGGATCGGATACGCTTCATTTTTGCGACGATCGAAGCCAAACCGTCGAGACGCGGGGAGATCCGAAAGAAATCTCGAAACTTCAATGCAACAAGCACTTGCGGCGTCGGTCCGGCCCCGGCCCGGAGCGTCGCGGGGCCGAACGAAGCCATCGCCGAGCGGCGGACGGCGGCGCCGAGACAGGCTTTGCGGACGGATCGATTCCGCGCGAACGAACCCAACGCCGAGCCTGGTCGCGGCCGGTCGCCGGGGAGGTGATTCGGCGCGAACGAACCCAATGTCGGCGGCGGCTTGCCGGCCCGGCGCCCGATCAGGATTGGGCGACGACCGCCAGTTCGTAAAGCGCCTCGCCCATCGCCCGGGCCGACTTCCAGCGGTCGCGGGGCTGTTTTTCGAGGGCCTTTTCGAGGATTCGCTCAAGCTCGGGGGGGGCGTCCGGCCGAAAGGCGCGGAGCGGGACCGGGGGGTGTTCGAGGATGATCTCGTACGAATCCGCCCGCCGGGGGTCGAAGCCGAGGTACGGGTATTTGTTGGTCAGCAGGTAATACAGAGTCGCCCCCGCGCTGTAGACGTCGGCCGGCTCCTTGACGTTGCGGAACTCGCGGATGTGGTCGGGCGACAGGAAGCCGGTCGAACCGCCGACGTCCCCCTGGCGGGTCATGCTGGCGAACAGGTTGGAGTCGGCGAAGCTCTTGGCCAGGCCGAAGTCGGAGAGCTTGATCCGGGGGCGGTGGACCGGTCCCATGACCAGGATGTTCGACGGCTTGACGTCGCGATGCACGTACCCTCTGCCGTGAGCGTAGTCCAGGGCCGCGAGCAGTTGGCGGCCGATCTGGGCGACCGTCGACACCGGCAGCGGCTGCTTCTGGTTCTGGGACCACTCCATGGCGTTCTTGCCGTCGACGTACTCCATCACGAGCTGGAGATGACCGTCGATCTGGAAGATGTCGTAGAACTCGACGATGCAAGGGTGGCACTTGCCGCCGGGCATCAGCAGGTCCTGGAGCACCCGGATCTCGCGCTGAAAGTAGTTGAACGCCTTGTCGCCGGGCGAGCCGTTGACCAGCAGCATCTTGATGGCGACCCGGCGGTTGGTCGAGAGCTGGGTGGCGCGATAGACCTCCCCCATGCCCCCCTCGCCGACCAGCTCCTCGATCAGGTAGTCGGGATGGGTTTCCGGGAACCGTCGGCGCATGGCCAGGCAGTCGGCGCAAAGGCCGGAATCGATGGTCGCGTAGGCGTCGGCGTCGAGCACGCCGGTTCGTTCTCCCGATCGCGAGCCGCCGTCGCCGTTCAGCGACAATCGGGCGCCGCAGCCGAGGCAGCTCTGGCTTACCGGGCTCCCTGGGTGCGAGCCGAAGACCACGACCTCGAACGTGCTTTCGCCGGCGGCGATTACGTCCCCCTCGCGGATCAGCACGCGTTCCACGCGGAGGCCGTTGACCTTGGTGCCGTTGGTGCTCCCCAGGTCGACCAGGTGGCACGCCAGGTCGTGCTTCTCGATCTGGAAATGGTCGCGGGACAGCAGGACGTCCTGGACCATCGGGAATGACGCGCGCGACGAGCGACCCACCAGGAACACGTCGGACGGGTCGATCCGACGCTCCTCACCGGCATGCGGTCCCGAGGTCACTCGCAGCAGCAGGTCCATTCCCGTCTCGTCTCCGGAACGGCTTTCGAGTCGTACCCCCCATGATACCAGGTTTCGCCCACGAAATGAAATGAAACGAAAGCGCGCGACGCGCCCCCCGGGGCCGTTCCGCCGCCGCGCCGCCGCGAAGGGGACTCGGGCGTCAGCCGATCGGCTGTTTCTGAGCCAGTTCCTTGAGCGAGCGGAGGTCGATCTTGCCGGTGCCGGTGATCGGGATCTCGTCGATGCGGACGAAGTCGCGGACCGAGGGGATCCAGAGCCGGGGGAGGCCGGCGGCCAGCAGGCGGCGATGGACCTCGTCGGGGGGGACGCCCAGGTCGGTGTAGAGCACGCAGAGCCGCTCGCCGTGCTTGGGGTCGGGGAGCGAGGCGACGGCCACGTGGTGCTCGTCGACCCCCGTCGCCTCCATGATCGCCGACTCCACCCCGTGGTGCGGCACCATCTCGCCGGCGATCTTCGAGAACCGGCTCAGGCGGTCGGTGATCTTGAGGAAGCCGTCGGGGTCGACGTATCCCAGGTCCCCCGTCGAGTACCAGCCGTCCTTGAGGACCTTCGCGGTGTCGTCGGGCTTGTTCAGGTAGCCGACCATCACCTGCGGCCCCTTGATCCAGATCAACCCCGTCGCCCCCCTGGGGAGGTCGACTCCGGAGTCGGGGCAGGTGGTCTTGACCAGCGTCCCCGGCACCGGAATCCCGACGGTTCCGGGGCGGTTGCCGTGGATCGTCCGGCCGTCGCCCAGAGTCGTCTCCTCGGGGACGTTCACGGCGACGACCGGCGAAAGCTCGGTGGTGCCGTAGCCTTCCATCGGCTCGATCCTGAGCGTTTCGTTGATGTCGCGATAGGTCTCGGGCTTGAGCTTCTCGGCGCCGAGCAGCAGGTGGGTGAGCGTTCGGAACTGCTCGGGGCGGCAGTTCTTCAGGTAGAACCGGGTGAACGACGGCGTGCCCGCGATCAGGGTGACCTCGTGCTCCTCGCAGAGCTTGCCGATCGTCCGGGCGTCGAGCGGGTTGAAGTGGTACACCACCCCCTTGCCCAGGGCCAGCGGCGTCCACAGGCCCACGGTGAAGCCGAACGAATGGAAGAACGGCAGGATGCCCAGGATCACCTCGTTCTCGTGGAGGTGGATCTGCTCCTCGATCTGGTGGACGTTGCTGAGGATGTTGCGGTGCGAGAGCATCACCCCCTTGGGCTCGCCCGTCGATCCCGACGTGAAGATCACCGTCGCCAGGTCGTCGAGCCCCCGACTGGCCAGGCCCGGCAGGAATCTGGGAAGCGACGACGTGGGGACGAAGCCCGAAACCGTCTTCCCCCACAGCTTGTCGGACAGCCGGACGCGGGGCGGAACGTCTTCCAGCAGGATCAATTCCGCCTTCGGCTTCATCTGGCACTTCTCGAGCACCCGGGCCGACGTCAGCACCTGGCGGATGCCGCACTGCTCGATCGCCGAATCGATCATCGCCTGGTTGGTCGTGAAGTTCAGGTTCACCGGGATCTTGCCGAGCAGCCCGAGCGCGAGGTTGGCCACCGCCGAGGGGACCATCGGCGGCAGGATCAAGCCGACGTACTCCTCGCTCCCCAGGTCGCGCGCCAGCACCCGGCTGAGGACCGCCGCGCGAAGGAACGTCTCGCCGAAGGTCAGCTTCGCCCCCGTGCTGTCGCGCATCGCGACCCGCGCGGGATGGAGCCGCGCCTGCTTGATGAAGGCGTGCGAGAGCGATCGCCAATCCATCGGCAACGGCGAAAGCGGCCGAGGAATCCCGTGCTCCTCGGTGTCAGCGGGCGGCGTCGCCCCGGCGCTCGATACACTCATGGTAATCGGCTCCTACAGAGTTGTCTAACCTGACGAGATTTCAATACTTCGGTCGATTGCGGGTGGACCGATCAATGTAAGCAAAAGAATGTCGGGACGGCAACGGGTTGTTTTCGCCGACGTGGTGGAATCCCCGCCCGCCGGCCGTCGAAGACGCCTCTTGCGGACCGGCCGGTCGTGTAGAGTACAATGGAGTGAGTCGTCGAGGCCCCACCAGTCACCCGCTCCCTTGCAGCCGGCCCTCTGAATCCCTCCGCAACCGTCGGACTGCACTGAGACGCCCCGCCGAGGAACCCGCGCCATGACAGAGCGTCGGCTCGCAGCGAGTCTACTCCGCCACGGCCTCGACCGTCTGGCCCTCTCCTTTTTAGCGATGATCGCGATTCCGCTGGCGATCGAAGCAAGGGCCGGCGAGGGGGGACCGGCTTCTCCCGCCGTCAAGGCTTCCAGGACGATCCAGTTCAATCGCGACGTCCGGCCGATCCTCGCGGACAAGTGCTTCCAGTGCCACGGTCCCGACCCTTCCCATCGCGAGGCGGACCTCCGGCTCGACACCCGGGCCGACGCCACGACGCCCGCCGCCTCGGGCGACCCGGCCGTCGTCCCCGGAGACCTTGAGGCGAGCGAACTGGTCTACCGGATCGAATCGGAGGACCTCGACGCGCGGATGCCGCCGATCAAGTCGAAGAAGCCGCTCTCGGCCGCCGAAGTCCAGACCCTGAAGACCTGGATCGCCGAGGGGGCCGAGTACGAGGGACACTGGTCGTTCATCCCTCCGGTCGCCGTCGATCCCCCCTCGGCCTCGCGATCCGAATGGACCCGCAACCCGATCGACGCCTGGATTCTCGACAAGCTCGACAAGGAAAAGCTCGCGCCGTCGCCCGAGGCCGACCGGGTCGCCTTGATCCGTCGGTTGAGCCTCGACCTGATCGGCCTGCCCCCCTCGATCGCCGAGGTCGACGCCTACCTCGCCGACGACCGCGGCGACGCCTACGAGCGACTCGTCGCCCGCCTGCTCGACTCGCCCCACTACGGCGAGCGCTGGGGGCGCGTCTGGCTCGACGCCGCGCGGTACGCCGATTCCGACGGCTACGAAAAGGACAAGGCTCGCAACGTCAGCTTCTACCGAGACTGGGTGATCCAGGCGATCAACCGCGACCTGCCCTATGATCGGTTCATCGTCGAGCAGATCGCCGGCGACCTCCTTCCCCATCCGACCCAGGACCAGCGCGTCGCCACCGGGTTCCTGCGGAACTCGATGATCAACGAGGAAGGGGGCGTCGATCCCGAGCAGTTCCGAATGGAAGCGATGTTCGACCGCATGGAGGCGATCGGCAAGGGCGTCCTCGGCCTGACGATCCAGTGCGCCCAGTGCCACACCCACAAGTTCGACCCGATCACGCACGACGAGTATTACCGGATGTTCGCCTTCCTCAACAACACCCATGAGGCGAACATCGCCGTCTACGCGCCGGCCGAGCTGACGAAGCGGGCCGAGGTCCTCCGCGCGATCGCCGACGAGGAAAAGAAGCTCCAGGCCGACCACCCCGACTGGGCCGACCGGATGGCGCGTTGGGAAGATTCGATCCGCGGCAAGGGGGCGGATTGGCGGGTCGTCCGCACCAACGTCGACGCCAACAACGGCAACGGCCAGAAGGTCACCCTGCTCGACGACGGCTCGCTTCTGGCCGCCGGTTACGCGCCGACCTTGCACGTCGATCAGTACACGGCGCTTGAGCCCGTCCCCGGCGTCGCGGCGGTCCGGCTCGAACTGCTCAACGACCCGAGCCTGCCCGTCTCCGGTCCTGGACGCTCGACCAAAGGGCTGCTCGCCCTGACCGACTTTCACGTCGAGGTCGCGCCGGCCGACAGGCCGAACGAGCGGAAGGAGGTCAAGATCGTCCGCGCGACCGCCGACGTGAACCCGCCCGAGGCCGAGCTGGCGCCGATCTTCAACGACCGCAGCAAGAAGAGGCGCGTGACCGGACCGATCGCCTTCGCCATCGACGGCAAGGTCGAGACCGCCTGGGGGATCGACGCCGGACCGGGGCGGCGGAACATCCCTCGCAACGCGGTCTTCACGCTCGAAAAGCCGGTCTCGTTCCCGTCGGGCGTCGTCGTGACGTTCAAGCTCGACCAGCGGCACGGCGGCTGGAACAGCGACGACAACCAGAACAACAACCTCGGCCGGTTCCGCTTCTCCGTCACCGAAGCCGCCGACGCCGAGGCCGACCTCGTCCCGGCCGCCGTCCGCGCCGTCCTGGCGATCGACCGCGCCGACCGGACGCCCGAGCAGACCGCCGCCGTCTTCAGCGCCTTCCGCGCGACTGTCCCCGAGTGGAAGCAGGCCGACGACCGCATCGAGGCCCTCTGGAAGCAGCATCCCGACGGCTCGTCGCAACTCGTCCTGAAAGAACGCGAGACGCCTCGCGAGACCCGCCTGCTTCAGCGCGGCGACTTCCTCAAGCCGGGCGAGGTCGTGACGCCGGGCGTCCCGGCGTTCCTCAATCCGCTGCCGACCGACAAGCCGGTCGACCGCCTGACCTTCGCCGAATGGCTGGTCGACCGCCAGGCCCCCACGACGGCCCGCGCGCTCGTCAACCGGATCTGGCAGGCGTATTTCGGTACGGGGCTCGTGGAGAGCAGCGAGGACCTGGGGTCGCAATGCGAGGCCCCGTCCCACCCCGAACTGCTCGACTGGCTGGCCGTCGAGTTCATGGACGGCGGCTGGAGCTTCAAGCGCCTGCAACGACTGATCACGACCTCGGCGACGTACCGCCAGAGTTCGCGCGTCGAGCCCGAGCTCGCGGCCAGGGACCCGTACAACCGGCTGCTGGCCCGAGGTCCGAGGCAGCGAGTCGACGCCGAGATCGTCCGCGACGTCGCGCTTGCGGCGAGCGGCCTCCTCGACGCCCGGGTCGGCGGCGAGAGCGTCTTCCCCCCCGCGCCCGAGTTCCTGTTCCAGCCCCCCGCCAGCTACGGCCCCAAGCAGTGGCCCGAGGCGACCGGCTC
>ERZ778018.1935-NODE-1935-length-14811-cov-10.239089_pt1 | contig 14811 bp, 14 predicted proteins | sample MGYA00375748_ERZ778018 | MGnify/ENA primary metagenome ERZ778018 (study PRJEB29350, sample SAMN05509839) | bioreactor metagenome | biome: bioreactor; material: wastewater | place: South Africa: University of Cape Town | collected 2014-04-22 ... | reverse complement strand
GGCTCGGCATTCCAACGGTCGTCTGGCTCGTCTCCCCCCTCATCCGGCCCTTCGGACCACCTTCCCCCGCGAGGGGGGAAGGCCGCTATGTCGATCGTAACACCCTTCTGGGACAGACTCTCAGCGTCATTTCGGTCGCGCGGGCTTCATCCCCAGGGGGCGGCAGACGAGCATCCGGAGCGCCGATTTCGGGCCCACGAGTCGACCGGCGAGGACGTCATCCTCGGTGAACCGGGCGAGGAGGATTTCGCCCCTGGCGGCGCGGTCGCGGTCGTAGGAGACGTAGATCGTGCCGTCGGGGGCCTGGCAGCCGTCGGGATAGGAGACGCCCCGCCGGTCGTCGAGGATCAGGCCGCCGCGCCAGGACGCGCCGTCGTCCTCGGAAAGCCAGGCGCTGAGCTGCACGCGGCCCTGGTGGGCGTCGATCCTGTCGCCGTGCTTGACCAGCAGGATCCGGCCGGAGGCCAGGCGGCGGACGTGGAACCGGGCGTTGGGCTGGCGGATTCCGGTCGGCTCGGTCGGCTCGGCCCAGGTCCGGCCGCCGTCGGTCGAGGTCGTCTGCATGATCCCCTTGGCCGTGCGGGCGAGCATCCAGAGCGAGCCGTCCTTGCGCTCCACGAACATGTGTTCGTGCCAGTCGGGGTTCGGGAATCGGGCGGCGCCTCGGCGTTCCCAGGTCCGGCCGCCGTCGGTGGAGGCCAGGGCGTTGGCACCGCGCAGGGGATCGAGTTCGTGGAACAGGCCGCGGAAGGGCCCGAACCCCTCGCGCTGGTCCAGCGACATCGGAGCCAGCCATTCGCCCGTTGAGAGGACCGTCGGCTTGTTGAGCATGACGCCGTGCCAGAGCCGACGCGGGGCCGACCACGAGGGCGAATCGGCGTCGGGGTCCGCGCAGACGGTCGCCCAGACGCCGGCGCGGCCGTCGAACATGTCCATCGACTGGTCGAAGAACACCCAGAGCTTCCCCGTCGGGTCGGTCCAGAGGACGCCGACCAGGACGCTTCGATCCGTCGGCAGGGTCGGGGAATGGGCGTCGATCACCATCCGGGGTTTGGACCACGACGCGCCGTCGTCGTCGCTGGAGGCCAGCAGGAAGAACGCCTTGGGGCTGTCGCCGCCGGCGACCCAGCAGGCCCAAAGACGTCCCTTGGGCGTCCGCTCCAGGCCGATGGTCATGCCGTAGTCGAGCTTGTCGTAGTCGTATTTCGGGAGCGGCGAGACGTTCACCCCGGGCGGAATCAGCGCCAGGTCGGCGACCCGGCGCGCCACGTCCAGCTCGTACTCTCGGACCTGCTCGGCGGACATGGCCGCGAAGCGGTTCTCGGCCGCGGAAGCCTCCTGGGCGGTCGCGCCGGACGGAACGGAGGCCATGCCGAACAATACCGCGGCGAGTAACGTGGAGAGCGTCTTCATGGACTGCCTCGCGTCGAGGGGGGATCGGGAGCGCGACATCGGCGAGCATAAGCGAACACGAGCCGGCTCGCGACCTTCGACCGTCGCGGAATCCCGAGCGGGCGCGTCTGGGCGCTTGCGTCGGGCGTCGGCGTGGCTTACAACCGAAGCGACGCCGCCGCGCGACAGGCGGGGCGGGGATCGGACCAAACAGGCCCGGGCGTCGTTCCGCCTCGCCCGGGGCTCTCGGAAACGAGCGAGGATCGGATGAGCGAGCAGAACGTGGCGGCGCGCACGCGCGCGGCTCTTGACGCGGGCGAGGGGATCTTGCGGCTGGCCCCGACCTGGGTCCCCCGGTCGTTCCTGATGCCGGGCGCCCGGCTGAAGCTGGCCAGGCAAGACCTGTACGCCCTGGGCACCCACAGAGGCGGCATCGACGAGCGCTGGTTCGGCTCCACCACCGCCGCGGCCAACGAGGGCGCCCCCCCCGACGAGGGCCTCAGCTACGTCGTCCACGACGGCGGCAAGTTCACCCTCCGCGACGCCGTCGCCGCCCACGGCGAGGAGATCGTCGGCAAAAAAATCTGGGACAGGTACAAGCGCTGGCCGGTCTACAGCAAGTTCTTCGACAACCTGGGCCCCATCCCCCACCACATGCACCAGTCCCAGGAGCAGGCCGAAAAGCTGGGGCTGGAGGGGAAGCCCGAGAGCTACTACTTCCCCCCCCAGCTCAACTGGACCGGCAACAACTTCCCCTACACGTTCATGGGCCTGGAGCCGGGGACGCGCAAGGAAGACGTCCGTCGCTGCCTGGAGGACTGGAACAAGGGTGACAACGGCATCCTGGATCTCTCCAAGGCGTACCGGCTGAAGCCCGGCACCGGCTGGCTGGTCCCCCCGGACGTCTTGCACGCCCCCGGCTCGCTGGTGACTTACGAGCCGCAATGGGGCTCGGACGTCTTCGGCATGTACCAGTCGCTCGTCGAGGGCCGCCGCGTCCCCTGGGAACTTCTGGTCAAGGACGTTCCCAAAGAGCATCACCAGGATCTCGACTATCTGGTCGACCAACTCGACTGGGAGCAGAACGTCGACCCCGAGTTCAAGACCAACCACTATTTGGAGCCGATCGTCCGCTCGGGCTCGGAGGCGGAGGGCTGCGTGGACAGGTGGGTCGTCTACGGCGCGATCGCCGGCAAGCAGGTCTTCAGCGCCTGTGAGTTGACGATCCAGCCGGGGCGCTCTTGCACGATCAAGGATCCCGGCGCCTACGGCCTGATCGTGGTGCAAGGGAGCGGGACGATCGGCAAGCTCGACGTCGACAGCCCGATCTACATCCGCTTCGGCGAGATCACCAAGGACGAGGTCTTCGTCTCCCACAAGCGGGCCGGCGAGGGCGTGGAGTTCAAGAACACGGGCGGCGAACCGATGGTCTGCCTCCGCTACTTCGGCCCCGACGCCCACCCCGACCTTCCCAAGGTGGGCGACTATCTGAAAGCTAGGTGACGATGGCGGCCGACGTCCAAGCTTGACGATGACGAGAATCCTTCTCCCCTTGAGGGAGAAGGTGGCCGAAGGCCGGATGAGGGGTGGCGCGACCGAGGGCCTTTGAATTCCAAGGCTTTCACCGAAATACGACGCTGGTCGTCCCCTCATCCGGCCCTTCGGGCCACCTTCTCCCTCAAGGGGAGAAGGCGTCGACCGCCTCGGCCGCCTCTTCGTCCCGACTTCACGAGGGCTTCGCCGTGATCGACGACCAGGGCTGGCGCGTTCCGGACGAGTTCGAGGATCCCGTCGCGGACATCGAGGCCGGACTCTGGCCTGGCGAGTCGCTCTTGTGGTCCGAGCGGCCCGACCCGCCTCGGCTGCGCCGGATCCCCGTGGTCCCGATGGTGTTCGTGCTGGTGCTGGTGTCGCTTTCGGGCTTCTCGCTCTCGGCGATCTTCGGCCTGATGCAACGCGACGAGTTGCCGCCGGAGGCCGCCCTGATCGGCTTCGGGCTGGCCCCGATCGTGCTGGGCGGGCTGCTCGCCGCCGAGGCGGCCCGCCGCGTCTGCGCGTGGACGATCAGGCGATGGGCGCTGGCCAGGACCGTCTACGCCATGACCGACCAGCGCGTCATCATCGGCCGCTACGACCCGCGCGAGGGCCTGAAGATCGTCTCGCTGATCCCCGGCATGATCGCCGAGACGTCGTGGCTGGAGTACGACGACGGCAGCGGCGACCTGCTCTTCGAGGGGTTGGAGTCGGCCGACCGCCGCGCGATCGGGTTCTTCGGCATCCACCGGGTCCGCTTCGTCGACCGCCTGCTGCACGAGACCCTCATCGACCCGTTCCCCCGCTGGTGACCGCGCCGCCCGATTCGTTCATTCATTCATTCGTTCGAACCTTCCGACGACCCGACCCGCGAGGACGCCCCGATGGCCGCGACGCACGCGCACGAGTTCCCGAAGCTGCACAACGCCGCCTGGCCCGGGGTGGTCGGCAAGGGGGGCGAGGGGGGCGAGCCCCCCATCGACCTGGACGTGATGCTCGACTTGACCGCCGCGGCCGAGGTCGACGGGGTCAAGTTCGACGGCTTCGACCTGTTCCTCTTCGCCCCCCACGTCGACATCGACTCGTCCGACGACCAGATCAAGGAACTGGCCGACAAGGCGAGCCGTCGGGGCCTGGCGATCGGCTCGGTCGTCGCGCCGGTCTGGCCCCCCACCGGCGGCGGCTCGGCGATGGACGAGGGCGAGGGGCGCCGGAAGTTCCTGGAGCAAGTCCGCAAGGGCTGCCGGATCGCCAAACGGCTTCGGGAGTTGGGCGTCCGCCCCCACGGCGTCGTCCGGATCGACTCGGCCTGCTCCCCCGCCGACTGGGCCGCCGACCCTTCGGGGAACCAGAAGCGGATCGCCGAGACCTTCCGCCAGGCCGCCGCCATCGCCGTCGACGCCGGCGAGCGGCTCGCCGCCGAGGGGGAGATCTGCTGGGGCGGCATGCACTCCTGGCGGAACATGGTCGACCTCCTGGAGCGCGTCGACCGCCCCGACGTCGTCGGCTTCCAGGCCGACATGGCCCACACCCTGCTCTACACCCTGGGCGAGAACGCGCCGGAGGACCGCATCCTCCCCGCCGGCTACGACTGGCGCGACCCGGAGGTCCTCGACGAGGCGCTGCGGACCTTGACCGCCGCCCTGCGGCCCTGGACGATCGACTTCCACGTCGCCCAGAACGACGCCACCGTCTTCGGCTCCGGCTCCCACGACCACACCGGCCGCCACTGCCAGCCCAACGACCCGAACGGCAAGCTGGACGTCCCCCGCCACGCCGGCTTCTGGCTCCGCGACGAGGACGGCCGACTCACCAAGAAGACCCGTCACGTCTGCTGGGACGGCTGCATGTTCCCCAACGCCGTGATGACCAGGCCCCAGATCTGGAACGACGTCCTCGCCGCCATGATCCAGGTCCGCGACGCCCACGGCTGGAGCGAGTGACGCCGAACCCCCGCGCCCGCGCACGAAGGAAAATGAGAGCATGTCCACGAAAAAGCATTTGAACATCGGCCTCGTCGGTTACGGCTTCATGGGCCGGACCCACTCCAACGCCTACAAGCGCGTCAACGACTTCTTCGACGTCCCGTACCGGCCGGTCCTGAAGGCCGTCTGCGGGCGCGACCGCGACGCCGCGGGGAAGTTCGCCGGGAACTGGGGCTACGAGTCGATCGAGACCGACTGGCGGCGGCTGGTCGAGCGCGAGGATATCGACGCGATCGACGTTTGCACGCCCAACAACACTCACGCCGAGATCGCCATCGCCGCCGCCGAGGCGGGCAAGACGGTCCTTTGCGAGAAGCCGCTGGCGATGGACCTGGTCCAGGGCCAGGCGATGGTCGACGCGGTGGAGAAGGCGGGCGTGGCCAACACGGTCTGGTACAACTACCGCCGCGTCCCGGCCGTCACGCTCGCCAAGCGGCTGATCGACGAGGGCAGGCTCGGCAAGGTCTTCCACTACCGCGCCCAGTTCCTCCAGGACTGGACCATCTCCTCCGACCTTCCCCAGGGGGGCGCGGGGCTTTGGCGGCTGGACGCCGCCGCGGCCGGCTCGGGCGTCACCGGCGACCTGCTCGCCCACTGCATCGACACGGCGCTTTGGCTCAACGGCCGGATCGACGACGTATCGGCCATGACCGAGACGTTCATCAAGGAGCGCAAGCACAACTTGACGGGCAAGGTGGAGAAGGTCGGCATCGACGACGCCTGCGCGTTCATGTGCCGGTTCGAGAACGGCTCCCTGGGCCTCTTCGAGTCCACCCGCTACGCCCGCGGCCACAAGGCGCTTTACACCTTCGAGGTCAACGGCGAGAAGGCGTCCCTGCGGTGGGACCTCCACGACCTGCACCGCCTGGAGTACTTCGACCACGCCGACGACGCCCAACTCCGCGGCTGGCGGTCGGTCCACGTCACCGACGGCGACCAGCCCTACATGAAGAACTGGTGGGTGCCCGGCCTTCAGATCGGCTACGAGCACACCTTCGTCCACCAGGTCGCCGACTTCCTGGAGAACCTCGGCGAGGGCGAGCCGACCGCCCCCACCTTCCGCGACGCCCTGGCGACCCAGGCCGTCTGCGACGCCGTGCTCGACTCCGCCGAGAACCGCAAGTGGGAGACCGTCGTCCCGGTCTGATCCAAACCGGGCTCGCATATTCGACGTGTAAAAACATCGTATCCCTTCTCCCCTTGTGGGAGAAGGCGCCCCGAGGAACGCCGCCGAAACAGCTTCCCGTGAACGACCTGAGAGAGAATATCCACGGATTTCTCGGATTAACGCAGATTAAATTGAATTTTCCGATCTGAATCCGCGTCAATCTGGGTGATCCGTGGATGAATTCCACGACGGAGAAGGCGCCGGCCGTCTACGAGGCTCTTGATTCCCCGGATTTACGGTTCGAGGCCACGCGAGTCGACCCCGGAGGATTCCCGGAAGTTATTTCGGCGGCGTTCCAAGGGGCGGATGAGGGGTGGTCGCGACCGGAAGCCTCTGGAAGCGCCCCCCTCATCCGGCCTTCGGCCACCTTCTCCCACAAGGGGAGAAGGGATATTTATTGATTTTCAAAATTTGATGAATAGCCGGAGGTCAGAACAGCCCGAACCGCTTCCTGGCGACGTTGGGACGGTCCACGTCGAGCACGAAGTCGATCCCGCGCTTCTCGAACAGTTCGTCGAGGGCCTCGGCGCCCTTCTTGAGCTTCAGCGCCATCTCGTCGGGGTAGAGCGGGGTCATTTGATAGAAGCAGACGCCTTCGTCCGGGCCGACCTCCAGCATGTGGAACTCGTCGGGGAGCCATTCGGCGAGGGTGAGCGTCACGCCGGCGAACTTGGTGTCGGCGATCGGCTCGGCCGGGTCGCCGTTGGGGACGGAGTGGCCGTAGCCCAGCCAGGTCCGGTACTCGTGCGGCAGCCGGCCGAGCGTCTTCAACCAGTAGATCGGCCAGTAGTTCGACTCGTCCTTCAGCCGCGCGTCGTCGAGCGGCCAGTCGGCGGGGAGCGCGATCAGGAGTTCGGCCCGTCGCCACCGCTCGGCGCCCTCGGGAACGGTCATCGGCAGGTCGCTCATGCCGCTGGTGACCAGGACGTGGAACGGCCGGTCGGCCGCCGGAGGGATGATCAGGACGTCCAGGTGGACCAGGTCCGAGACGATCTCGTGGAAGACGTTCTCGACCGGCGCGATGTAATTCGCCAGGTGCGCCTCGATCGCCTTCAGATGGTCGCAGTACGACTCCGGGGGCGTCCAGTCGCGGTCGCGGGCCTTGTGGCGGTAGATCGGGCCGCCGGATTCGCTACGCTCGATCGGTTCGTCGTCGGACATCGGCACGGCTCTCCGCGATGGTCCCAGGGAAGAAGGGCGTCTCCCTGTATACTGGCCGCCGACGTCGCGAGCAACCGAGGACCGCCCGATTCCGACCACCCCAGGCGCCCCGTCCCATGCCGATCCTTCCCGAGAACTACGAGACCCTCTCCGCCATGATAACCCCCGCGCTGTTCATGACGGCGACGGGGTCGCTGATCATCTCGACGTCGAACCGGACGTCGCGGGTCGTGGACCGGATTCGACAACTCAATCGCGAGGCGGACGACCTGGGCCGTGGCGTCAAGGACGTGGACTTCGTGGCGGATCGGCTGGAGCACGTCTCGGCGCAGCTCGACCGGATGGTCCGCCGCAGCGACCTGGTCCGGCTGGCGCTGACGCTTCTGTACTCGGCGATGGCGATGTTCGTTGCGACGAGCCTGGCCGTCGCGCTGGTGACGCTCGCGGGGGGCTCGGCCCTGCTGTTCATCCCGACCACGACGGCGATCATGGGCGTCTGCCTGATGTTCGCCGCCTGCATCCAACTGCTCCGCGAGACCACCATCGCCCTGCGGAACAACCGGCTTGAGATCCTCTTTTACGACAAGCTCCGCGCCCTGCGCGAGCGTCAGGCGACGCCCCCGAAGGAGTCTTGACCGCGCTCATCGCTCGTCGCGGCCGATCCGGTTTCCGATCGCCGCCGGGAGGGCGGCGACGTATGATTGACGAAGGTGGCGACGAGAACGATCGGAAGGAGGGACCAGGATGAGTATCACGTCTGGGACCGGAACGATGGACGCGCCCGTCGGGGCGTCGACCGAAGACGCGGATTCGCCGGTCGTCTACCATAAAAACCCCGACGGCTCGGTCGTGGTCACCATGTTCATGAGCGAGAAGGGGTTTAAGTTCCTCCAGGACCTCACTCGCGACGCCGACGGAGTGAGACTCCAGGACGTGATCGGCAGGGCGCTGGTCGTTTATCACGACGCCTTGGAGGCGGAGAAGGAGGGGAAGTTCGTCGGCGTGGTTTCCGACCCCGAGCAACTCGAAGTCCGGTTCACCGACCTCTGACGAGCGCGCGATGTCTCAACCCAGATCCTCGAGAGCCGGGGACAAGGCGGACGCCGCTGAGTTCTGGGACCGAACCCCGGAGCAGTTGAAGTCCTACGACAAGGGTCGTCAGATCGAGGCCAGGTCTGAAGAGGCCCGCTGGAAGCTTCAGAAGGATCGGATCGTCACCTGGTGGGCGCTGTTGGGTCTGGTCGCCGTCTTCGTCGTCTGCGCCTACGCGATCGTCACCGGGCGCGATCCGGGTGAGACTCAACCGGCCTGGGCGATTCTCTCCTCGATGATCGCGGGCGCCGTCTCGTTTTTCGCCGGCAAGGCCGCCGCGCGCTGAGGCTTCCAGACGGACGGCGCCGCCTGGAAGCTCTCGATCCCTTCCGGTCAGACGGCCGCCATCTTCTTGCCGGAGCGGCCGGCGCGCTTGCGGGCCTCCTCGCTGAGCACCTTCTTGCGAAGGCGGATCTTGGAGGGGGTGATCTCGACCAGCTCGTCGCCCTCGATGTATTCGAGCGCGATCTCCAGCGTGATCTCGCGCGGGGGCTTCAGGAGGATGTTCTTGTCCGAACCCGAGGCCCGCATGTTGGTCAGCTTCTTTTCCTTGCAGGGGTTGACGGTCATGTCCCCCTCGCGGGCGTTCTCGGCGATGATCATCCCCTCGTAGGTCTCGTCGCCGGGGGCGACGAACATGACCCCGCGCTGCTGGAGGTTGTCCAGGGCGAAGGCGACCACCTGGCCGCGGACCATGCTGATCATCACGCCGTTGGCCCGCGCGGGGATCTCCCCCTTGAACGGGCGGTAGTCCTCGTAGTTGTGGTGCATGATCGCCTCGCCCTGCGTCGCCGAGATGAGGCGGCTACGAAGGCCGATCAGGCCCCGCGAGGGGATCGAGAACTCCAGGTGGGCGTAGACCCCCTTGACGTCCATCCGACTCAGCTCGCCGCGACGCCCCCCCACCAGCTCCATCACCGGGCCGATGTGCGTCTGGGGGACGTCCACCACCAGGAACTCATACGGCTCGTGGTCGGCGCCGTGGATCTTCTTGATGATGACCTCGGGCTTGCCGACGGAAAGCTCGTAGCCCTCCCGGCGCATCGTCTCGATCAGGACCGAGAGGTGCAGGAGCCCCCGGCCGGAGACCTTGAAGGCGTCCAGGTCCTCGGCCTGCTCGACCCGGAGAGCGACGTTGGATTCCAACTCGCGGTCGAGGCGGTCCTTGAGGTGGCGGCTGGTGAGGTACTTCCCCTCGCCGGCCAGCGGCGAATCGTTGACCGTGAACAGCATGCTCAGGGTCGGCTCGCCGATCTCGATCCGCGGCAAGGGTCGCGTCACCTCGGGCGCGGCGATGGTGTCGCCGATCTCGACGTCGGAAAGGCCGACGATCGCCGCGACGTCGCCCGCCTCGGCCTCCTCGACCTCCACCCGGCCCAGCTTGTCGAACAACAGCAGGTTGGCGATCGTTCCGACGGACGACGAGTCGCGCTGGATGAGGTTGGCCTTCTGGCCGCGCCTCACCTTGCCGGTGGCGATCCGACCGATGGCGATCCGGCCGACGTACTCGGAGTAGTCCAGCGTGGTGCAGACCATGCCGAACGGCGCGTCGGGGTCGACCTCCGGGCCCGGCACTTGCTTCAGGAGCAGGTCGAGGAGGGGCCGCATGTCCCCTTCGGTCGCCCGGGGATCGGTCGAGGCGAAGCCGGCGCGGCCGGAGGCGAAGATGTAGGCGAAATCGGCCTGCTCCTCGCTGGCGCCCAGTTCGACGAAGGTGTCGAAGATCTCGTTCAAGACCTCCTGGGGCCGGGCGTCGGGGCGGTCGATCTTGTTGATGACCACGATCGGCTTGATGTGCCGCTCGAACGCCTTGCGGAGCACGAACTTGGTCTGGGGCATCGGCCCCTCGAAGGCGTCGACCAGGACCAGCGCGCCGTCGGCCATTTGCAGCGTGCGCTCGACCTCGCCGCCGAAGTCGGCGTGGCCGGGGGTGTCGATCAGGTTGATTTTGACGTCGCCGTGCTTGATGGCGATGTTCTTGGCGAGGATGGTGATCCCGCGCTCGCGCTCCAGGTCGTTGGAGTCCAGGATCCGCTCGCCCTGCAACTGCGAGGCGCGAAACTGGCCGGATTGGCGGAGCATCGCGTCCACGAGCGTGGTCTTGCCGTGGTCGACGTGCGCGATGATCGCCACGTTCCGGATGTCGTCCCGTCTCTTCATCTGTGGTCGTCGCTCGCGTCCCGTGTATCGAGGCGTCAACGCGGTCGGTCCCGGCGGTTGGATGAGGGGGCGGAACCCACGCCCGGACGGCCTTCGCCGCCGTTCCATCCGCTTTTGAGACTCGCGCCCGCGCACCTAGAATGGTACGCGAAAGCCGGGGGTTTCATCCAGTTGGAAAATCCGACGAGGACCGTCGACCGACGCGCCGGAGGTGGGAACGTCCTTCCATTCCTCCCAGCCAGTTCATTACAGTGAACCATACAACGAGGGATACAACCATGGGGCCGAAGCCGCTCGCCGAGGTGACGAGCCGGGCGATCGCGATCCTCTCCCGCGAGTTGGGGGCGGCCGACACGCTCCGGTTCGTCAACCAGTTCACGCCCGGATTCGGCGACTACGTCGCGGAACGGGACTCGTTGCTCGGATCGATGACGCTCGACGAGATTCTCGCCGAAATCAAGAGATCGACCCGCGAGCGCAACGCCTAATCCCGCGTTGCCGATCGCGGGGTACATTGGAACCATGTCCATCTACATCGACGCCGACGCCTGTCCCGTGAAGGAGGAGACCTACCGGGTGGCCCGCCGGCACCAGGTCGGGGTCTTCGTCGTCGCCAACGCCGCGATCTTCGTCCCGAGGGACGATTTGATCGAGCTGGTGGTGGTGAAGGGGGGCTTCGATTCGGCCGACGACTGGATCGCCGAGCGGATCGGCGGCGAGGACGTGGCGGTGACGGCCGACGTGCCGCTGGCGGAGCGCTGCCTGAAGGCCGGCGCGCGAGTGCTAAGCCCGAAGGGCCGGCCGTTCACCGAGGACTCCATCGGCGACGCCCTCGCCACCCGCGCGCTCCTGGAGATGCTGCGCCAGGGGGGCGATTTCGGCGGCGGCCCCGCCCCGTTCGCCAAGGCGGACCGCTCGCGGTTTTTGGCGAAGCTCGACGAGACGCTGCACGCGATCAAGCGAGGACGTCGCTGAAGCTCAGGCCGAGGCGACCCGCCGCGGGACCAGCCGGCCGACGCCGGGCTTCTGCTCGTCGTCGGAGGGGCCGTCCTCGTGGTATTCGGCGTCGGTGTTGACCTTCCAGGTGTCGTAGCGACCGTGGCCCAGGATGTTTCGAGCCGCCAGCAGCGCGGTCATCATCGAATGGTCCTGGTTGTTGTACTTGTGCATGCCGTTGCGCCCGGCCAACTCCAGGTTGTCCAGCCGCGACAGCCAGTTTCGGATGACGGCCAGATGTTCCCGGTAGGCGTCGTCGTAGACCGGGTACGCCTTGGGCATCCGGACGACGCAGCCGTCGATGACCGCCTCGGCCGGCACCAGTCCCATGGCGTCGATCTCGCGACGTCCCAGGGCGATCAACTCGGCGTCGGAGGCCGTCCAGAGGTCGTCCCCCTCGAAGCAGAAGTACTCCAGGCCCAAGCTGGTCTTCGACGGGTCCGGCACCAGGTCCGGCGACCAGTTCTTGAAGTTCTGGATCCGACCGACGCGGACCCCCGGCTCATGGACGTAGATCCAGGTGTCCGGAAAGGTCTCGGCGCGGTCGACGATCAGGACGACCGAGAGAAAGTCGCGATAACCCAGCGATTCGGCGGCCTGGCGGACCTCCTCCGGCGCGGCGGGGTTCATGGCCCGGATCAACTCGCGGACGGGCAGCGTGGAGATGAAATGCTCGCCGGAGTAGCGGTAGACCTTGCCGGATGCGTCGCGGGCCGCCAGCGCGGTCACGGCCGTTCCGTCGTGGTCGATCCGGACGACCCGGCGGTCCATGTGGACCGCGCCGCCGAGGCCGCGGATCTTGTCGCGGGCGGTCTCCCACATCTGGCCGGGGCCCAGCCGGGGGTAGTGGAACTCCTCGATCAGGGTCTTGACGACCCCCCCCCTCCCCGCGCCGAGCGGCTTTCTGAAGGCGCTTAGGACGGCCCCGGTGAGGCTCAGTCCCTTGATGCGTTGGGCGGCCCAGTCGGCGGACATCGCGTTCGTCGGGATTCCCCACACCTTCTCGGTGTAGGATTTGAAGAAGGTTTCGAACAGGACTCGACCGAAGCGGTTGACCACCCAGTCCTCATAACTGCGCTCGGGGCGGATCGGCCGAAGCCGGGCCCTGGCGTAGCTGGCCAGGATCCGCGCCGCCCGCGCCACCCCCAGCTTGGAAAGGGCGTCGAAGGGCTTCAGCGGGTAGTGGAAGAACTTGCGGTCGTAGTAGATGCGGCTGAGGCGGGGGCGCTTGACGAACTGGTCGCCGAGGATCTCGCGCCACAGGTCGTTGATTTCGCCGCTCTTGGAGAAGAAGCGGTGGCCGCCGATGTCGAAGCGGTAGCCCTTGTATTCGTCGGTGCGGCTGATGCCGCCGACCATGCGGGGGTCGGCCTCCAGAACGACGCAGGAGCCGCCGTGCTTGGCCAGTTCGTAGCCGCCGGTGAGGCCGGCGGGGCCGCCGCCGGCGACGACGGTTCGGTAGGCCGCGACCACCGCCTCGGCGCCCGGTTCCTCGACGCGCGTCCAGCGATGGGGGAGGGCCCCCGCGCGGGTCGTCGGCGATTGCGGCGCATCCATGCCCATTGAGCGGCTCCTGGTTCGGCCCGTCGGTCGGCCGTCGCGCGTGCGACGGCCTGGAAAGGCGCGAGTCCTTCGCGCCTTTCGGTCCCTCGCCATCAACTATCGGTATCGGCCGTTCGCGAGCGGAGTTTTGGCATAATCGCCCCGGAGGGTCAACGCCGAACGAGCAGGCGCGACGCCTCACGACGCCGGGCCCTCGCGCTCGGCCTGGTCGAAGAACTCGGCCAGGGGAAGGCGAAAGCCGGGCAGGACGTCGCCGCCGTCCAGGACGTCGGTCGCGGTCAGGACGATGAAATCGGCCGGCGAGGCGTGGACGCGGACCTCCCGCCGCTTGGGGTCGACGATCCACGCCAGCCGGACCCCGGCGGCGAAGTATTCGGTCAACTTTCGTTCGATCTCCCGCCTAGTGTTCGATAGGCGCAAGACGTCCGCCGCCAGGTCCGGCGGGACGGTCGACAACTGGGCGCCGCGTTTTAGTTCGCGGTGTCGGTCCCAGGAGAGGAAGGATCCGCTGGGTAGGCGGACGAGGCCGGGCGCGAGCCTATAACCGCAGTCCGGCCCGTAGACCTTGCCCAGGTCGCGCTTCAAGACGACGTGGTCGCAGACGTAGAAGAGAAGCAACGCGGTCCAATTCGACTCGTCAAATCCGATCGCCTTCTCCACCAAGACGCCGTCGACCAACTCGACAAGTCCTTCCTTCTTCCCGTTGACCGCGATCAGGTCGAGTTCGGTGGCGGTCCCGACGGGGGGGCAGAGCCGGACGCGGGCGGCGGGGACGGCCAGACGCTTGAGCAGGTCGGCCACCGTGGCGGGCGGGGCCTGAGCGGGCGCGGGCTTCTTGCGGGGGGCGGAGGAGACGGACATGGGCGGTCCTCGGTCGGAAGGCGTGAGCGGCGTTCCCACCCTGGATCGTGGCTCGCGAGCCGGTTCGGGACAAGGCGACCGGGATCGCGCGGACGGCTCGTGGCGAGAATGGCTCTATCTTTCGTCCAGTTAAGGAATGGCGGAAAGTCGATGTCGAGACGGGGCGACCGGTCGCGATTGACGACTTCGGCGCGTCCGCCGTAAGATTCCAATGGGAACGACTCGCCGGAACGAACCATTCGCACGGGGACCACGCGGCAATGGAAGTGCTGACCGAACTTTGGGATAAGACCACCGACGCCATGACGGCCCTCTCCGAGAACCTCTCGGAGGGCCTCGTGCGGATCTTCGGCAGCTCCAACGAGCGGCGCGTCCGCCAGATGCGCCCGATCGTGGCCCGGATCAACGACCTGGAACCGTCGATCGAGCCCCTCTCCGACGACGAGATCAAGGCCAAGACCGCCGAGTTCCGCCGCCGACTCGGGGCCGGCGAGACGCTCGACGACATCTTGCCCGAGGCGTTCGCCGTCTGCCGCGAGGCCGGCCGCCGCTACATGAACATGCGGCACTTCGACGTCCAGATGATGGGCGGCATCGTGCTGCACGGCGGCAACATCGCCGAGATGGTCACCGGCGAGGGGAAGACCCTGGTGGCCACCCTGCCGGTCTACCTCAACGCGCTAGAGGGCAAGGGGGTCCACGTCGTCACCGTCAACGACTACCTCGCCCGCCGCGACGCCGAGTGGATGACCCCGCTTTACCACGGCCTGGGGATCACCGTGGGCGCGATCCAGTCGGAGATGGACTCGACCGAGCGCCAGGCGATCTACGCCCGCGACGTCACCTACGGCACCAACAACGAGTTCGGCTTCGACTACCTCCGCGACAACATGAAGCCGA
>ERZ778018.1934-NODE-1934-length-14826-cov-14.254417_pt1 | contig 14826 bp, 14 predicted proteins | sample MGYA00375748_ERZ778018 | MGnify/ENA primary metagenome ERZ778018 (study PRJEB29350, sample SAMN05509839) | bioreactor metagenome | biome: bioreactor; material: wastewater | place: South Africa: University of Cape Town | collected 2014-04-22 ... | reverse complement strand
TCGGCGACTGCTAGAGTTTGAATTAGCGCCGTCAGCGTGATGCGCGACCCGAGCGGCGAACCACGCCGCGCGAAACTTTCCTGAATCGATATTCGATTCTGTTCTCGCGGATTTTGAGAGATCGAAGTATCAGAGCGCTTGGCGGACTCATCACCGTCCGCGAGCCCCGACCGCTCATCGGCATCAATCCCTTTCCCTGCCCACTCGTTGTTCGACGACGGAAAACCACCAGCACCGAAATTTGTCGTCGTCTCCGGTTTACCGGCATTGGAGACGTCAGTGAGGGCGACGGATATAGCGACGACAGCCTCGCCCATATTCTCGTAGACAGGATTCACCGATACGAGAAAGTCCCGTCCGCGAAACGCGATCTTGTGTTTTTGAATGCTTTTACCGGCATCGAACGCGCTGAAATCGCGACGAGCGTTGGCGACCAGTTCAGGCGAGCAAAAATCTAGCATTGATTTGCCGGCGACAGCATGAAGGGGTGCCCCGCAAAGTTTTGCGTAGCTGGGACTTGCCGCGAGATAGCGCGTCTCCCGGTCCAACACGCAAATTGGAAGCGCTGGTGAAGGGTCAGCCTGGTTAGTCATCGAGCTTGTTTTGACGCGCTTGCTCACTTCGGACTCACACCCTCATGGAACGAGCACTAGGCTGCCGGTAGTCTTCCCGCTGGAGAGCGCGTCGGCTGCACGCGCAGCCATTCCCGCCTGGACCGGCGGACACGGCACCAACCCATACGAGCAGAATACACAGCAATCGCCCGTTTTTGGTTTCAGCCGTGCACCGCATCCCTTGCAATGATAATAAAATTGACATGCATCTGTCGGCATCGCCTCGAGAGCCAGATGCCCGCACTCCGGGCAGGTGATTGTCGATTGCAATTCCATCGGACAAGACCTTCTTGATTTGCGCATCTCAACATCAGCTTTTGATGGTTTGGCGATTTCGTCGGGAGCGGCAAAAATCACAGATGCACGATCGCCCATCATGCTCCGCAGGCATGATGGCCGACGCGTCGGCTTCCCCCATGCTCGGCATTTGAGACCGGGTAATCCGCTCGGAGGCGGCTCCGGGCTTCGTTGTCTCTTTGAGGAATGATAGCCGCCTGCCTTGCGACCCCAAAGATCGGAGAGGGTCGGCCCTGTCATGTTGCGACCCGGTTCAAACGAGTGGTAGGCAACGCATGTCCTGAAGTCGCGCTGTCCCGATCGACGGCACCGGGTTGCGCAGTCGCACCGGAAGCGCCAACGACGCCAGCGAGCACCAGCTTCCACAGACGCTTCATCGATCTCTTTCCGCGTTGCGCGAGACTAGATATTTAACGAGCGCGGCCGCTGTGAGCAGCAGAATAATCACCACCAACAGCCCAACGAACCCCATTTCCCACATTATCCCCGAGGCTATGTTGTGCATTACGGTTCACCCATTCGGCGGGCTCCGGAATGCGCGGGCGTCGTTTTGCGAGCCAAATCTGGCACGTCGCGACCCTTAGCGAATTCAGCTTACCGACTCGCCTCTGGAACGTTCGATGCGCACGCCGCATAGAACTTCTTTTGAAATCAATTCAACGAAGGGTTCTGTTGTTAACGAAATCGGACGTTCGTTCGCACGACCACATGCCAGTTTTAGGTCCGCCGCGATAGTTGCAAGCTTTCGAACCGATATGCCGAGCAGCGACCCAGTTCTCTGGCGAGACTGCGGGCGTCATCCGCTCTGCGGGCGTCGTCCGAGAAACAGAATCGATCTTGGCCACATGTGCGAAGCTTGGCGATGTGGAAGCGATTAGGAACAGCGACAGCAGTGCTACCCGGCTTGATTTACCCATTTTTCATCTCCCGCCTCGGCTTGAGGGTCATTGTATGGACCTCATGCAGATGAGTTCGAACGTAAGGTCCGGCAGGTTACAGGTCACGACGATGTGAGCGCGATTTTGCATACTTGCAGCCGAGTGGAGCGGTGATCGAGATATGTCCGGTTTTCGACCCTCCGCATTTTCCCGGCCGCCTTGGTTGATTTGTCCCGCAACGCCCGACGACCGAGTCCGTCGCTGCATGGCCACCATCATCCGGAACGCCCAAGATACCCGATGGCGAAAGACGGAGTTGCGATATCGCAATTTGCCCCGACGAAAAGCACGCTATAATTGTGGGTGAGGTACCGAAGTGTTGAATGATTTGATCGATGCACCAAAGCTGATGTGCTCCTCTTTTGTGACTTCTCCTGAACTTCGCCCGTCGCAGCCGCCTACACTCACGATCTCGTGAGTCTGTAACCACGGGCATTATCCGTTCGAATCCAACGAGGGAGAGATGACAAAGGAATCGGACCTCAAAGCGCTCATGACGGCAGGTCTCGAAGGCGACTCCAATGCGCATCGATCGCTGCTGACGGCTTTGAGCGGCCATCTGCGGAGCTACTACAAGAGCAGACTTTTGCGATCCGGACGCACGGCCGAGGAAGCCGAAGACCTCGTGCAGGAGGCCTTGATCGTCATCCATACGCAACGTCACACCTACGATCCGGAGCAGCCGCTGACGCCGTGGGTGTATGCCATTGCCCGCTACAAGCTTATCGACCATTTGCGACGCACCAGGACCACGACGGCGAACGTACCCTTGGAAAACGCCGACAACATCCTGGCATCGGACGACAATGCTGCTGCAGAAAGTCAATTCGACCTTTCCAAGCTCTTGGAAAGGTTGCCGGAACGAATGCGACTTTCGCTCCAATACGTGAAACTCGAAGGCTTGAGCGTGGCCGAAGCCGCCGATCGTAGCGGGATGTCGCAATCCGCCGTCAAAGTGAACGTTCACCGTGGGTTAAAAATCCTCACCGCGTTGATTACCCGGGAGACAAAGGCGTGAAAACCAACGAATTGATTTCCATGCTCAGCTCGCAGGTCGATCCGGTTGATACGCGGGAAGTCGTCCGGAACGTTCGGATTGCAATCTTGATAGGAGCCGCGGCATCCCTGCTGGCGGTGGTTTTTGTCCTCGGCGTTCGCACCGACCTCCGTGAGATGCACGCCCAAGTCTTCCTGGTCGCGAAACTGGCCTTCAGTTTGTCGGTCGTGATTTTGGCCTCGCATTATCTGGTCAAGTATATTCGCCCCGGCGGCGAATTCCGGGTCCGGTTCGCCCTCACCCTCCTGCCGTTTCTCGCGGCAATGATCATCGCAGCCATCAGTCTGGCCACGGCACCGCGATCAAACTGGGAGACCATGGTGTTCGGCAGTTACTGGCTCGAATGCCTAATCGCCATCCCCACGGTGGCGGTCGTACCGTTCGCCGCAATCATGGCGGCAGTCCGCCTCGCGGCCCCGACGGATTTGGTCCATACCGGTGCGCTGGCCGGGCTGGTCGCCGGCGGCGTCAGCGCCACCGCTTATGCTTTGCATTGCATGGATGACCTGCTTCTCTTCATTGCGCTCTGGTATGGGGGCACGATCGTGTTGTGCACGGTCGCCGGTGCCGTGCTCGGCCCCAAACTGCTGCGTTGGTAGGCTGGCATTGGGCGCGCTCGGCATTGCCCGGTGGAAAGATCAAATTCCTCTACACCAACAAGAGTGCTGAAGGTCGCGGCGGCGCCAATGAGCGCAGCCACGATGGAAGACGGCACATCACCGGTTTGTCCGCGCCGAGAAAAGCGCTCCTCCGATCAATCTCACGAGAGCGTGAGCTTTTGTAACCGGCATACGCCCCTTCGCGAACTAACGAATGACGCTCGCGCTCTCTGAAGCGGGCGACCGAAGTGCAGGTGTCATGCATGACAGGAGACACGACCATGACGTGGTTGACGTCGGCGTTGGATCGACGAGATCTGCGCCGTCGGATTCCCGGCACGTTTGGCTTCCGCAGGCGCACGCCGTGGCTAGTTCTGGCCACGTCGGCGTTGCTTGCCGGAGCCGCGCTCGGCTGGCCGTGGCTCGTTTCATCGGGTATCGGACCGTTCCTGCTGCCCGCGCTCCCCTGTCTGGCGATGTGCGCCCTGCACCTGTGCTCTCGTGGCAATGCCTCGGGATGCGACCGACGTGAAGCGTCGCAGTCTGCACCAAACCGCACCGCACCTCGCGTTGACCATTGACGCGAGCCATTTTTTGGAAAGGCAACAACATGAAAATCCCCGCTCTCATCCCGCTCGCATTGATGGCGTCCGTGGCAGCGCCCGCCGCTGTCCAGGCGGACGAGACGTCGACGCCACTGAGGAACCCGACGGAAGCCAGTCAACCCATAACAGAAGGACGGTCGCGGATGAAAACAGCCGCGGTGGACGGTTCGTCAGCCGCCCTATCGTTTCGCTGCACGAAGGACCACTTGGGCGAAGCTTTCACGTCGTCGTGAACCTGTAACCGGTTCGGCATGCGGGGCGAACTAACCGGTGGTTCGTCTGCAAGCTCGTCTTGCCTTGCCGACGAACCACCTCGAGTCCGGGCAATTGTTCGTCGGGATTGAAGGATCGTCAGATCATCCTGGGGGACGGCTCGCTCGCGATCTCCTTCCGAAGGCGATCTTTCGGCGAGCGGTCGCCAGAGGGTTCAATTGCATTCTTCCGCGCAAGCCGCGTCAGGGGCACACTATTGATGGACAAGTTGACGGATTACCGTCCATTCGAAGATGGACATATGACGCGCCGCGCCCGAACCGGAAGATCGACCGCGAAACGGATCGCGCTCGTTGCATTCGCAATCTGCGCGCTCGCTGCGACGCTGGGACTTGGCTATCGTCTCGGGCACTCCAATCCGGGATTGCCAGACTGGATCCCGCCGCGCCTCGCAGCCATGCTCGGATCCCACTCCAGCCAATCCGCGGGCACCGGTCCGGTCATTTACTACCGCGACCCCGACGGCAAGGCGCTTTATTCAAGGGACACCAGGACAACGCCGGACGGGCGTCCGTATGTCGCTGTCCATGCCAGCGAAGACGTCAGCTTCGACAATCCCCCGGAAACTGCGGCGCCAGCCCAGGACGCCAATTCCGGAGCCAAGCGAATCCTCTTCTATCGCAATCCAATGGGTCTTCCCGACACTTCTCCCGTGCCGAAAAAGGATTCAATGGGGATGGACTATATCCCCGTCTACGAAGGTGAGAACGACGCCTCCACGATCCAGATTCCACCGGGCAAACTGCAGCGCACCGGCGTTCGATCGGAACCAGCCTCCTTGCGGGTCGTGACGCGCCCTGTCCGCGCGCCTGGAACGATCAAACTTGATGAACGGCGCGTGGCCGTGGTCTCGTTGCGGGCCCAGTCATTCATCGAAAGCGTCGAGAACGTCACGACAGGCGATCACGTCACCAAGGGACAACCCTTGCTGAGACTTTATTCGCCAGATGTGGCATCTGCGGGCGCTCAGTATCTGTCCATCGTTGGGGACAACTCTGGTACAGCCAACCTCGCGGGGCGCAAACAACTGATCGACGGCGCGCGGCGGCGGCTCGAAAATCTGGCGGTGCCTGCCGACGTGATCGCCGACATCGAACGCACCAAAACGGTCCCGCTGACCGTGACCTGGACAGCCCCTCGCGACGGCGTGATCCTGGAGCGAACGGCGGTCGAAGGCATGCGGGCACAGCCCGGCGACGTCCTGTTTCGGCTGGCCGACACCTCCGTGATCTGGGTGATCGCCGACGTCGCCGAACAAGATATCGATGCAGTGAAAATCGGCGCAGCGGCGACCATCAAGCTCCGCAGCCTATCCGGTCGGGAGTTCAAGGGATCCGTCGCCTTGATCTATCCCCAGGTCAACACCGAAACCCGCACCACCAAGGTGCGTATCGAACTTCCCAATCCGGACGGCGTGCTTCTTCCCGACATGTTCGCCGACGTTGAAATCGCGTCGGGCGCGGAAAAGCCCGTGGTTGCGGTACCCAATGGCGCGGTGATCGATACGGGAGCCCGGCAGATCGTTTTCATCGACAAGGGCGAAGGCCGTTTCGAGCCGCGTGACGTCAAGGTCGGTACGCGCGGCGAGGACTACACGGAGATCCGCGACGGCGTCAGTGAAGGCGATCGCGTCGTTGTTGCCGCCAACTTCCTGATCGACGCCGAAAGCAACCTGAAATCCGCGTTGCGTGCGTTTACAGACGGAGAGAAATCGAAATGATCGCCCGCCTGATCGCCTGGTCGGCGCGGAATCTCATGCTCGTCCTGATCGGGACGGTGTTCGCAGTCACGGCGGGCATTTATGCGCTGCGCACCCTGCCGCTCGACGCCATCCCCGATCTCTCCGACGTACAGGTCATCGTCTACACTGAATATCCCGGGCAAGCGCCCCAAGTCGTCGAAGATCAGGTCACCTATCCGTTGACGACGGCGATGCTGACGGTGCCGAAATCGAAGGTGGTGCGGGGCTTCTCGTTTTTCGGCGCATCCTTCGTCTACGTCATTTTCGAAGATGGCACCGATCCTTATTGGGCTCGCAGCCGCGTGCTGGAATATCTCAACACCGTAGCGCGTAGACTCCCGACGGGTGTGACCCCAACTCTTGGGCCTGACGCAACCGGCGTTGGATGGGTCTATCAGTACGCCGTTGTGGCCAAGAACATGACCCTTGCTGAACTGCGCTCCATCCAGGATTGGACCATCCGTTATGGAATCTCCAAAGCCGAAGGCGTCGCGGAAGTGGCCAGCGTCGGCGGCTTCGTCAAGCAATACAACATTGTCGTCGATCCACAAAAACTGCGCGCCCAGGGCATTTCCCTGGACAAGCTTCGCAGCGCCGTCCGGGCCAGCAACATGGACGTAGGCGGGCGCACCGTGGAGCTGTCCGAGTTTGAATTCGTCGTCCGCGGCCGTGGCTACCTCAGAGGCATCGAGGACATCGAGAACATCGTTCTGAAGACTGATGCGGGCGTTCCGCTTCGATTGCGGGATGTTGCGCGCGTCGAACTTGGTCCTGACGAGCGCCGCGGCATTACCGAACTCAACGGCGACGGCGAAGTCGTCAGCGGTATTGCGCTGCAACGGTTCGGCGCCAATGCCCTCACCGTGATCGACAACGTCAAGGCGCGCCTCGCAGAGATCGCCTCAAGCCTACCCAAGGGCGTCGAGATCATCCCAGTCTACGATCGCTCCGAACTCATCAAAGCTGCCATCAAGACGCTCAAGGGCACCCTGCTCGAAGAGAGCATCATCGTTGCCTTGGTTTGCTTTGTCTTCCTGCTTCACCTGCGCAGCGCCCTCGTCGCCATCCTCATGCTTCCCGTCGGCATCCTGATGGCCTTCGCCGCCATGAAATTCATGGGGCTGGGCGCCAACATCATGAGCCTTGGCGGCATCGCCATCGCGGTCGGCGCCATGATCGACGCGGCGATCGTCATGATCGAAAATGCGCACAAGCACCTGGAGCGCGCGGAGCCTGGCACGCCGCGGATGCAGATCCTGATCGATGCGGCGAGCGAAGTCGGACCGTCGTTGTTCTTCAGTCTGTTGGTGATCACCGTCTCGTTTCTGCCGATCTTTACCCTGGAGGCGCAGGAAGGACGCATGTTCGGGCCGCTCGCCTACACCAAAACCTTCTCGATGGCCGCGGCCGCCCTGCTTTCTATCACGTTGGTGCCGGCTCTCATGGTCGTCTTCGTCCGCGGGCGCATCATCTCGGAACACAAGAATCCCGTGAACCGGTTCCTGATCTGGGTGTACCGACCGGTGATCCGGTGGGTTCTCAACGCCAAGACATTGACGATCATGCTTGCGCTGGTTGCGCTTGCGGTCACGATCTGGCCCGTCCGCCAGCTCGGCAGCGAGTTCATGCCGAACCTCAATGAAGGCACCTTGATGTACATGCCGACGACGCTGCCCGGCCTGTCCGTCACCAAGGCGGCAGAGCTGTTGCAGACTCAGGATCGCATTATCAAGTCGTTTCCCGAAGTTGCATCGGTCTACGGCAAGGCGGGCCGTGCCTCGACCGCGACCGATCCGGCGCCCACCGAAATGTTCGAGACCATCATCAATCTGAAGCCGAAGTCGGAATGGCGGCCTGGCGTGACGATCGACAGCCTCAAGGCCGAGATGGACAAGGCGCTCCAGTTTCCGGGAGTCTCGAACGCCTGGACGATGCCGATCCGCGCCCGCATCGACATGCTGTCGACCGGAATACGTACCCCCGTCGGGATCAAGATTTTCGGCAAGGATCTTGGGGAAATGGAGAAGATCGCCCGCGAAGTCGAAGGGGTGGTCAGATCGGTGCCCGGCACCTCGAGCGCCTACGCCGAGCGCGTGATCGGCGGATACTATTTGGAGATTATCCCTGATCGTTTAGCGTTGGGCCGCTATGGGCTGACGATCAGTGATATCCAGGACGTGATCTCGACGGCGCTCGGCGGTGAAACCGTCACCACGACGGTCGAGGGCCGGGAGCGTTATGCAGTCAACATCCGGTATCCGCGGGCGTTGCGCTCCAGCCCACAGACGATCAGCACCGATGTCCAGGTGCCGCTGGCATCCGGCGGCAGCGTCCCGCTCGGCCAAGTCGCCAGCGTGAAATTGACCCGCGGCGCCACGTCGATCCGGACCGAGAACGGTCAACTCGCGGTTTACATCTACGTCGACATTACCGGCCGCGACCTCGGAGGCTACGTCGCCGAGGCGCAGCAGGCGGTCGCGCAGAAGGTCAAGTTTCCGCCGGGGTATTACGTCTCCTGGAGCGGACAGTTCGAGTATCTGCAACGTGCCGAAGCGCGGCTCAAGATCGTCGTGCCGGTGACCTTGCTGATCATCTTTCTGCTACTCTACCTCAATTTCCGGAAACTCGCCGAAACCCTGATCGTGATGCTGTCGTTGCCGTTCTCGCTGATCGGCGGCATCTGGTTGATGTGGTGGCTGGGATTCAACATGTCGGTCGCGGTCGCCGTCGGTTTCATCGCGCTTGCGGGGGTCGCGGCCGAAACCGGCGTCGTCATGCTGATCTACCTCGAGCAGGCCATGGCCGAATTGAAGGCGGAACGCACGACCACGGGCGAGCCATTCACGCGCACCGACCTCTACGACGCGATCATGGTCGGCGCGGTGGACCGGGTGCGGCCCAAGATGATGACCGTCGTCGCGATCATGGCGGGCCTGGTGCCGATTCTCTGGAGTAACGGCACCGGTTCGGAGGTCATGCAGCGAATCGCCGTGCCGATGATCGGCGGAATGGTTTCGTCGACCGTGCTGACCCTGGTCGTCATTCCCGCGATCTTCGCGGTGGTCAAGGGCGTTGGATTGCCCGCCTCGCCTTGGCAGGACAGCGACGAGAAAGGTGCCGGACATCGCGACCCGACGCGAACGCTCGAACTGCACCGTACCGAGAATGTGCAGTGATGGCGAAACAGTTTCACAAGAATGCGCGCCGGAAACGGCGGCAATGGGTGCGAGGACGGTCCTAGTGGATCGGTTCATTCGCGCCAAACCTTGCGATCCACATCTGCCGTGGCGTCTACAAATCGTCATCCCAAACAGGAGAATATCTATGTATTCCGTCGATAAACACTACAGGGTCACGCGTGCCGGCGCTCTCGCCGCCGCGCTGCTCGGCGCGGCATTGACGCTGCAGGCGGGCGCCGCTTTCGCTCAGGGAGGCACGGGCATGTCGGACATGAAGGGTATGAAGGACATGCAAAAAACAGCGCCGATGAACGACACGAAGGCGGCAAAGACCGCGACCGCCTCCGGCACGGTCACGGCGCTAAACGCCGCGAATCACAAGATCACCTTTGATCACGGTCCGATTCCCGCCATCAACTGGCCCGCCATGAAGATGGAGTTCGCCGTTGCACCGTCCGTCGATCTCGCCAAGGTGAAGGCTGGCGACAAGGTCAATTTCACCCTGAGCGGCTCCGGCGACACCTATACCGTCCAGTCGATCACGCCGGCGCCCTGACGCACGCGGCGGACGGAATCGGATCGCACAAACCCATGGCCGCAACAGAGGCGACGTAATCGAGAAACTGCGCGGCCATGACTGCGGTTGTCGAAAACCTGCTTCGATTAGAGGCAGCAAATTGTGACGATCGCTCGAAGTCAGGAACGATGCTGGTGCTGGAAAGCCTAAAGTGAATATTTGGCAAATGACTACCTGAACAGACGTGCCTTCAATTCAACCTTTCAGAAATGCCTATCGGTTAAGGTTTCAGCGGCGCTCGGTCATCGCCTTTCCGACGAGAAAGGTCGGAGACCCGCTTCCGATCCGGTCTCCTAGCCTCGCTCGGTCCCCGTAGATTCATACCGTTGGCGCGCTCCTTGCTGATGATTGAAGCGGCAGTTCATGTCGTAACGATCCGGCACATCACGCCGCTCAAATAGGTGGGAAGATGGCACTAACCAGTGTCGGAGACATTCTTGACCCGAAACAGAACAACTTTACCCTCCTACGTCTCCTGGCCGCCTCGGCCGTGGTCATTTCTCATGCAGTCTTCTTACACTCTGGTCACAAGGCCGACGAAATCCTTTCCAGCATCACCTACTTCAATCTGGGTGATCACGCCGTAAATGTGTTTTTCGTTCTGTCCGGCCTAACGGTTGCCGGAAGCCTCGCCAAATCGCCCTCCATCACTGAGTTTATGGTTGCGCGCAGCCTCAGAATATTTCCTGCACTCGCGGCTTGCGCACTGCTCCTGGTCCTCGTAGGAGCGATCGTTACGACTTGCACACCGACGCAATTTCTTTCGGACACCCGTGTTTGGCGATACGGCATGAGCACCCTGCTTCTGGGTTCCGCGGCCACAGGTTTGCCCGGCGTATTCGGCGAAAACCCTCATCCTTCCGTCATGAATGCGTCGATCTGGACACTGAAGTATGAAGCCGCGTGCTATGTGTTGCTCGCATTTGTTGGATGGCTTGGGTTTGTAACCGAACGTCGGTTTGCTTGGCTGCTCGGCCTCTCGTGGACCATTGCGGGGGGAATTCTGTTCGTTCATTTCGGACACGACACAACCCCACTCGATCAGGCGGCGCGCTTCTGGTTGTGTTTTTCTCTCGGCGTCGGGTTTTACGTTTTCCGGCGCCAGATCGTTTTGTCTTCCTTCGGCGTGGCCGTAGTATCCGTTTTATTTTGGTTCACGATTGGATCTCCTCTCGAGCGCATCGTTTCGCTTTTTGCGACAGGGTACGCAATTGTCTGGCTTGGCAAGCTGCCCACCGGTCACCTGCGCGGTCTCGCCAATCGCATCGATCTTTCCTATGGCATTTACATATTCGGCTGGCCAATCACACAAACATTGATGTTAGTGCAACCAAGCATCAGCGTTTGGTCTCTAACACTGCTTTCGCTTATGTTGGCCGTGGCTGTCGCACTTCCATCATGGCTGTTAATTGAGCGGCCTGCCATGCGCGCGCGCAAAGTCATCTCGAACTTGATTGAAGCGCGCATTGACCGTCTGCGTCAGCGATTGAAATCAAAACCCACGCATGAGATGGCACAACATACAAGATCGATGCAGCCAATTACTGACAAGTAGCTCAGCTTAGTTTTTGAAAGCTCGCACCACTTCACCCGACGGTGCGCACGCCTTCGAATTCCATGTAGGCACGTCGACCGTCCGGCCCGAACAGAATGACAGTATATCGTTCGGGCGTGCCACCCTCCATGCCGGGCGACCCCATGGGCATTCCCGGAACCGCCACGCCTGTGGCAATGGGACGCTCCTTCAGCAAGCGCTGAATGGCCGGCGCCGGAACGTGTCCCTCAATGACGTACCCGCCCGCCTCGGCCGTATGACAGGCCACCAGATCGGCCGGGACGCCGAGGCGTTTCCGGACATCCTGAAGATTTCTCTCTTCCCGAACCGTGACGTTAAATCCCACCGCTTCCAGATGGCGCACCCAGCTTGAGCAGCAACCGCAACTCGGATCCTTGTGAACACGAATGACGGGGGTCGGATCAGCCTCGGAAACCGTTGGAGCGATCACCGCCGCCGCGACAATTCCGAGTGCGCTCCGCCGCGATACGTTACCAGTGTTCATCTTGAGCCTCCTTCCAAGCCGATCATCCCTTTGCGTGATTCCATTGTCGCTACCCGACGGCCGGCTGCATCGTGCCGAGGATGCTGACCGCCAGGAGAACCATCCATCCCAAGACCTGCTCTCCAAGCACATGATTGCGCAGCCTTGCGGACGACCTCGCCGATCCCTCGGCCGCATCCGCTCGAATCCTGCCCATCGACGGAACGAGCCAGAACCGATTCGCGAGCGCGAGCGCGAGCATTCCACCGAACAGGGCAAGCTTTCCGAGAAGGATTTGGCCGTACGGCGTGTTCAATAACCCGAACAGCGATCCGACGAGGAACCAGCCGTTGACGAGGCCCGATCCGATCAACGCGGCGACCGCGAGATATCCCATGCCGGAGAACCGGATCAGAATTCGATCGATGTCCTTCGATCCGACGTTCAGGTCCGTTTCGAGATAGCGACGCAGGATCAATGCCAATGGAATGAGGCCGCCGAGCCAGGCTCCGGCGGCAAGAAGATGTACGGCATCGGCAACGACGTGCATGACGCCGACCCAGCCTTCCTCAATCTGGGCGTGACCCGTTCCGGCCAACGACGCTAAAAGGATTGCGGCCAGGAGCGGCCTCATCCAATTCTGGTGATGCGCCGCCACCTTTGAACGGAGACCCCATGCCGCCACGCCAACCGTGAGGACCGCAAGGAGCATGCGCAGCGTCCAAACGGTACCGAAATCCGTGTCATGGACGACCGCCCACGTCGTCTCCGCATCGACGAGATCGGTCATGCTGCCGCTCATGTTCGCGGCCGCAAACGCAAACCAGCATAGGCCGCTCAACAGCACCGCAACGGCGGTCCAGAAAAACCAACGTTGCCGCCAGCGGCCCAAGACGTCCGGTTCGGCTCCCGCGTATGCATAGAGCGGAAACAACGATATCCCCGCGAGGGCCGTTGTCGCCAGATAGTGCAGGAACCGCGCGACGATCAGTCCAAACTCGATCATCAGCGGGTCACGCTGAACGAATAGGTCCCCTTGACGCGATGGGTATCGTCCGAGACGGCGTGCCAATCGACCTTGTACTCGCCGGGAGACAATTCCTCCTTCACTGGAACTACCAATCGCTTCTTGTCGGCCGGATCAACGGAAGACTTTCCGGTCGCAATCGCCCGACCCGCCTGGTCCTTGATTTCGATTCCCGAGAATTTCGGTATCACCGCTTCATTGAAGGTGATCCCGATTTGCTTGGGCGAAGACGTCGCCGCGCCAGCGGCGGGTTCGGAGGTCTTGACTTGCGGATGAGCGAGGGCTGCTCCGCTTGAAAAGATTGCTGCGGTCAATGCAATGACGATCGTTGAAGTCTTGGACATTTGTTTTCCTGTTTGCGGTGAAGCGGAAGCTCATTTCACGTCGAGGACGAGCATCAGGCCTCCGCCCCCCTGCTGCTCGACATTGTTGTTCGCCGTGTGATGCGGGATGTGGCAATGCACCAGCCATTTTCCGGGCTTGCGGGCGGTCCAGACGACGTCGTAACGCTGGCCCGGACCGACGTTGACTGTGTCCGCCTGATACCGGGCGCTTTGGTTCAACGTCACGCCATCGACGGCCACGACTTCGAAAGGCCCACCATGGACATGCATCGGGTGCACGAAATTGTTGTTGGTGCCGATGAATCGCAGTTTGATCGTCTGGCCGACCTTCATGGCGACGGTGTCGGTAGACGGATATGCCTTGCCGTTGATGGTGAAGTAGTTGGGCAAGGCTCCCTCCATCAGCATGGCCGGGATAGGTCAGCCACTCGCGTTTCAACCATTCCTGCAGCTGGATCGTATAGTCGAGGTCGGCCTTGACTTCCGCGCCAGGATCCTTGGGCGCGATCAACAGCGCACCGTAGAGTCCAAGCGCCTGCTGGCGATCCGGATGGTCGTGGCTGTGATAGAAATACGTACCGCTCTGCCCGACGGTGAATTCGTAAGTGTACGATCCGCCTGGCGGCACCGGCTTCTGGGTGATTTTCGCCGGGCCGTCCATTTCGTTCGGAAGGATCAGCCCGTGCCAATGAACGGTCGTGGTTTCCGGAAGCGCGTTATGGAAGTTGATGCGGACGTGATCACCCTCGGTCATTTGAAGTCGCGGTCCGGGCACCTGGCGATTGTAGGCATAAGCCTCGACCGCGAGGTCTGGCAGAATGTTCCATTGGATGATGGAAGCTTCGATATCGAATACCTTGACCCCGTCTTCGATGCGCGGTTCGAGCACACGATCGCCCCTTGCATCGGGCGGCGCTTTGTAGAGGACCTGTCTCGGCTTGACCGCCGCCATGTCCTTCATGGCCTCTCCCGGAAGATCGAAAGTGTTGATCATGCCCGGAGGCATGATGGCGCCGTCGACGTCGCGGGCGCTCAGACTCAAGTTCACCGAAAATCCCGGCACCACCATTCCGGAGATCAGAAGAAACGAAGTCACCCCGGCCAACGCGACCAACTGCGGGACGGTGGCCTCGTCGCCCATCCGGTGATCGCTCCCACGCTGGATTCCGCCGCCATGATGTCCCGTATCACCGTGTCCATGCTGATGCGATTGCGAGGCCCCGGCGGCCTTGCCTCCGGTCCGCTCGGTCATTAGGCCGTGCTTGATCTTCTTCTTCACCATCCAGACGTTGAAGGGGTATGCCGTTGCAAACCCGACCATGACGCCGAGCGACATCACGCCCCAGAAGACCAATTCGAGCGGGTCCATGGCGCGCATGTCGCGGCCCATCATCAGAAAGCTCATCGTCGGCGCCATGCCCGCCATCATGGCGTTCATGCTGATGAATTCCGGCATGAAACTCTTGCGCACGTTCTCCCAATACGTTCCGCCCATCATCTTCTTCATGAACAGGGACTGGAAGATGAAGAGGCCGA
>ERZ778018.1932-NODE-1932-length-14842-cov-4.080611_pt1 | contig 14842 bp, 10 predicted proteins | sample MGYA00375748_ERZ778018 | MGnify/ENA primary metagenome ERZ778018 (study PRJEB29350, sample SAMN05509839) | bioreactor metagenome | biome: bioreactor; material: wastewater | place: South Africa: University of Cape Town | collected 2014-04-22 ... | reverse complement strand
GTACTCGATCATCACAATGATGTCGTCGATGACCAGCCCCACTGCCGCGGCCATGCCGCCCAAGGTCATGATATTGAAATCCAGCCCGAACAATTTTAGCAAAATCAAGGTGCTGGCCAATACGGCGGGCACCACGAGCAGGGCCACCAGCGTGACGCGGCCATTTTTCAGAAATAAAAACAGAATCAAAATCGCAAACAACACACCGAGCACAATGGCATCGCGCACAGATTTCGCTGAATCGACAATCAAGGTGCTTTGGTCATACCATTTTTTCAGCACCACGCCAGCGGGAATCAAAGGCGCATTGTCCTGCAGGCTGGCGCGCACCGCATGGGCAATGGCCACGGTGTTTCCGCCCAATTGCTGCTTGATCATCAAGAGTACCGCCGGTTTGCCATCGGCGGTGATGCGTTGATAATTGGGCACGGTTGAATGCACCACCTGCGCGACATCCGCCACCCGAACGCTGCCTGCGGCGGTATGGCGAATCACGACCTGCCCGATCTCGGCCGCATCGCGCAGACGACCATCGGTGAGCAACAGTTCCAAGCGATTGGGGGTTTGCAGGTGCCCAATGGCGTGTTGTCCCTGGCCGCTGTTCAGCGCCGTGACAACCTCTTGTGCGGTAATGTTTAACGCCTTTAGCCGTTCGGGATTCAGCAGCACATGATATTCCGGCAGCGCGCCGCCCTGAATCTGCACTTGGCGCACGCCCGGGATGCTGGAAAGCAGTGGGGCGAGCGTGTATTGCGCCAAGGTGCGCAGTTCGGTTTGGCTTTGGCTGTTGGATGTCAGGCTGTAGGCGATCACCGGAAAGCGGGTTGGGTTTTCCCGATGCACGCGAAAGGCCGTGCCCGCAGGCAAGCTGGGCAACACCGAATTCATCGCGGCGGCGGTTTGCAGCTCGGCGCGGGCCATGTCGGTGCCCCAGGCAAAACGCAAATCCAGATCGGCACTGCCCCGATTGGTGCTGCTGGCGACAGATTGCACGCCCGGCACCGAGCGCAGGGCTTGTTCAACCGGCTTGGTGATGCTGCGAACCATTTGCGCGGCATCGCGATTACCCGCATCGACAGCGACCACAATCCGCGGGAAGCTCAAGCTCGGGAACAGCGCCACCGGTAGCGTCAGGGCGGTGAACACGCCACCGGCCACCAAAACCAATAGTAAAAACAACAACGACCGTTGATGGCGCAAAACAAAGTGCGCCACCGCAGCATAAGACCTCATGGCTGAGCCCCAGTTGACGGCACCGCAATCAGCGTCATGCCCGCCGCCACATTCGGCGCCCCCGTAGCGACGACCTGATCGCCCGCTGTCAAAGCGCCCGATTCGATGGGTTCGATCACGCTTCGCGCTTCAACCGTGGAGAGCACGCGCACCGGCACGGCCACTGCCTTGTGCGCACGATCCAGCCAGATGAAATTCTGGCCGCTGGCATCGGTTTGAACGGCCGCATGCGGCAAAATCAAACCGGTTTGACCCGGCAAGGTGAATTGCGCCGAGATGGCCTCACCCAGCACCCAATTGTGGCTTTGGGCTGATTGACTGGTTGGCAGGTGAAGATGAATGGGTTGGCGATTGCTGCCCGGCAAAACCATCGGATCGATAGCAAAAATGTGCGTTGCCAGCGGCGGCTGCGCGCCAAAAACCGGTTGGACTTTAACGACATCACCGTTGCTCAATTGTTGAGCCACGGCCACAGGTGCTGGGATTTTGATTTCCCATTGCCCAGCGGCCACCGTGGTCAATAAGGCTTGATTGGCGCTGAATACACCACCCAATTGCACGGAGATGGTTTGTACCACGCCCGCCTGCGATGCGGTCAAAGTATGCTCCGGTTGCGTGGCCCCGCTGGCCACCAGCGACCGCCAGTTCGCCTCGGCCAAGGCCAGGCCTTGTTCTGCCTGCGCCCAGTCCGACTGGGTGGCCAATTGGGATTTGAGCATGATCTTAATTTGCGCCAGATGTTTGCGGGCAAACGCCAGATTGGCTTTGGCCTGCGCTACTTGTTGGCGTGTCTGGGCACTGGTGTGCACCGTAAGCAAGGGCGCGTTTTTGCTCACCGTCGAACCGGGTTGAACAAAAAGGCGTGTCACCCGCCCCTCGAACGCGCAGCTTGCCACGCGCACTGCCGAAGGGATGGGCGCAATCTGCCCGGTGAACCGAGGTGTGGCTTGAAGCCGACCTTTAACGAGCGGCACGAGCTGAACCTGTATTTGCACAGGTTTAGAGGGAGCGCTGTCGGCCGCGAGCACGGTATGATTCAGTGCCGCCAAGCCAAGCAAGCCAATGAGTGTCCAACGTGTAAATGAAGAAAACATAGATCAGTGTTCCGTGGGTGTCGGTAATTGGTTTGCGGCCGCGTTCGATGAGGATGTCAACGAAGAAAAGACAGCCGGATCAATGCCCACCAGCGCAGGCAGGGCATAGCCGGCGCGTTGGCGCGCTGCGGTGTTCTGCAACAAGGCCAAGCGTTGATTGACGACGGTTTGCCGCAAGGTATCGACGGTATTGGCATTCACCAAACCCTGTGCCATCGCTTGCTCGGCTTGATTCAGCCGCTGGCGCAGCGCCGGTAGGTTCGCTTTAATCTGCTTGCCTGCGCGTTGCAGTTCGGCTTGTTTTTGCCGCAGCGTCGCGAAGTCACTGCGAATTTGCAGTAAGCGATGTTGATATTGCTCGGCCGCCAGCTTTCGGCTGGTTTTCGCAACCGAAATGGCGTGGCGATTGCCATCGAACGACGGCAAAACGAGATTGATGCCAACGCCTATGGTCTGCACCTTGGAGGTATCTTGCGCGCGGGTCAGCCCTAAGCTGATCGAGGGGAATTGATCGATCAGCGCTTGGCGATATTGCGCGTCTTGCTCATCAATGGCCGCTTTGAGTGCCAGCACATCGGGTCGTTGGGTAATCGATGATGTGTTGATTATTCGAGGAGAAAGCGCGGGTTGTGGTGGCTTGGTCAGATGCAGTGCGGTATCGGCGGGCAGCCCCAAAAGCTGCCGCAATTGGGCAAGGTTTTTAATCCGTTGCAGATTGGCCGCGTTCGCCATTTGCTGCCACTGCGACGCATTAGTCAATAGCAAGGCTTGCGTGTCGGCGGTGATTAGCCCCGCTTGTTCTGCCGCCGCATTCGCTGTGATCCGCTGATCGACCCACTGAATTTGGGCTTGCAGCAAGCGTAGGTGTTTTTGTTGATACCAGACAGTCACATACTGCTGCTGCACGGCGGCGGCCAATTGCCACGCCTGCCAGCGATGGTTCAAAATCGCTTGGCGCAAACGGGCTTGGGTGGCTTGTTTGCGCGGTGCTTGTTTCAGCCAGTAACTTAAATCCTGACTCACCGATAAACTGAAAGCGTTGAACAGCCCTTGTTGCCAAGGATGATCCAGCGAGAACCCCAAGCTCATCGGCGGCGGCACATTCGCCAAACCGGCTTGTTGGCGCGCCAGCGTCAATTGGATGTTGCTTTCGATCAGTTGTGGGTTGTGCTTGAACGCGTACCGTGTTGCACTTTCGAGCGTCCAGACCTGCTTGGGCGGCGTCGGTGTGATGGGCATTCCTGCCGTATCTGGCAGGGGCTGATACTGGGCACAGCCCGCCACGGCGGCAAGCATTATTAGCAAAGTACCCGCTCGCGCGGCGGCACGCCAACGACACGTTGTCTGATTTAACAATTGTGATTTTATAAACATAAATCCCTTATCACTTTCGGCACGGGGGTGTGCTGCCATGGCAAGATCATAAGGGTGTACGCCTTTTGAGCGGATGAACGCAACATGACCATATTTTCATCTTTCCGAAATGCGGACTGATTTAGGATGAACGCATGAAACTACTACTGGTTGAAGATGATGTGCAGGCGGCGGCCTACCTCGCCAAGGGGCTGGAGGAAAGCGGGCACTCGGTGGATCGGGCAGCCAATGGCACCGATGGCCTGCATCTGGCAATGACGGGTGAATACGATGCCTTGATCGTCGATCGCATGCTGCCGGGTTTAGATGGCTTGGGTTTGATCGCCGCTTATCGAGCGGCGGGCAGGGCAACGCCCGTGTTGATTCTGTCGGCGCGCGGGGAAGTCGATGACCGCGTGACCGGGCTCAAAGCCGGTGGCGATGATTACCTCACCAAACCCTACGCATTCTCCGAATTGCTGGCCCGCATCGAGGCACTCACCCGGCGCATGCAAACGCGTGATTCGAGCGATACGTTGGCGGTGGCCGATCTTGTGCTTGATCGGGTGCGGCATAAAGTCATGCGTCGCGATCAACCGATTCTGTTGCAGCCGCGTGAATTTCGTCTGCTGGATTATTTAATGCGCCACGCCGGACAGGTCGTGACGCGCACCATGCTGCTCGAACAGGTCTGGGGCTACCATTTCGATCCACAAACCAATGTGATCGATGTGCATATTTCAAGGCTGCGCAGCAAAATCGATCGAGATTTCGATACGCCGCTGTTGCACACCGTGCGTGGCGCGGGTTATGTGCTGAGCGATGCGCCGGTTTAATCGTTCCTGGTTGGTGTCCGTTGCCCTGTTGATTCGCCATCCCGTTTCCGCATGGCAACGGCTGTGCCGTTTATGGCGCACCAGTGTGTTCCGGCTGGCGTTGTTGTTCGCCTTGGCGTTTAGCTTGGTGGTGGGTGTTTCGCTGGCGGGCGTGTATTGGCTTTCCACGCAATATATCGTGGGGCAAATCGATGTGAATTTGCGCGATGAGCTGACGCAATTACGCGGTGATGTCGGTGATGGCTCGGGCGATGACGAGGGCTTGATCGGGCAAATTCAAGAACAGGTCGCGCAGACGGATAAAAGCAGCCGTCTTTATCTCTTAGTTGATGCCAAACAGCACATTCTGGCGGGTAATCTTCTGAGGTGGCCTGAGGATTTAAGCTGTGGCCAACCTGCCCAATTCAGCGACCAAAGCAACATCGTGCCAAAAAAACTACAGGCGGAAGATTCGGATATCCGCGTGCGCGCCCTTAGCACACGGCTCGCGGATGGGCGCTGCCTGCTGGTCGGGCAGGCGATGGTCGAAGAGGAAGGATTCACCGATCACACCGGATATCTGCTGAGCTGGGCCTTGGGCATCATCACCTTGTTTTCCTTGGCTGGCGGCGGCTGGATGGGGCTTGCCGTATTGCGCCGCATCGACACCATCACCCACACGGCCACGCAGATCATGGCCGGAGAGTTTTCCCGCCGCATACCCGATGAAGGCAAGGGCGATGAGTTTTCGGATCTCTCCGCCCGACTCAATCAAATGCTCGATCGCATCGATGAACTCATGGCCGGGATGCGCAGCGTGACTGATAACATCGCCCACGATTTACGTAGCCCGCTCACCCGCCTGCGCAATCGACTGGAAATATACTTAACTCATGAGCGCCCCGCCGATGAGTACCGCGAGGTGATGCAGCAAACACTGGATGATGCCGATCAACTCCTCGCATTGTTCAACACCCTGATCGCCATCGCACAAGCGGAAGCCGGTGTGCGGCGGGAAGTCTTTACGACCGTAGATTTCAGCACACTACTGATTGATTTAGTTGATTTTTACCAGTTGGCGGCAGAAGACCGAGGTGTTCATCTCAGCGCACAGATTCAACCGGGTATTACCCGCTTGGCCAGTCAAGGGCTACTGACGCAAATCGTGGTCAATTTGCTGGAAAATGCCCTCAATCACATTCCCGCCGGGTCAAAAGTAACCGTTACCCTCACCCAGCAGGAAAAAACCATCACACTCACCATCGCCGATAACGGGCCGGGCATCCCCAATCCCGCCGATCGATTGCGCGTGCTGGAACGGTTTGTCCGGCTGGATGCGGCACGCAGCTCACCCGGCAGCGGTTTGGGGCTTGCCTTGGTGCGCGCGGCCATGCACGAACAGGGCGGCACCGTCGAACTGCAGGATAATCATGCCGGCTTGAAAGTCCTCCTGACATTTCCTCGCTTGAAGGTATCGTAACGATCATCGAAATGTTCTTGCGGGTAATGCCAGCGGTCAGCTTCGGGCGATCATTCCGCTTCAAGTCTGGTGTTGAGTTATCAGATACCGAAAAAATATTCGATCTAATCATCGATTCGAGGCAAACAAAAAAGCCTCAAACCGCATTTCATTGCGTGTTTGAGGCTTTTTAGCATTTATAGTCCAAACAGGATTGAACAATGACTTAGGAATATCGAACTGGTAGTCGCGAGTGGGATCGAACCACCGACCACCACCATGTCAAGGTGATGCTCTACCACTGAGCTACGCGACTAAATTGAGTGCGGCACTTTACCCGCCTGTATTTTTCTAGTCAAGAGGGAAGCCATCTTGACGCTGGGGCCAATAGGAAATGCCTTCACGAATTATCTCGATGTGCAGTAAAACTTCTGGACGAGTGGGTGGGCATCCAGGATTCTCGGCAACGGTAAAGAACCTAATGCACTAAAGCGTCATCGGTATGATTTTACCGCACCACGAGCCTTGGACGCGTCAATATGGAGGGTGACCGGTTTAAGTTTTTTGTTCAAACAGCACACAAAAACTCTGCTGAAATACTTTAAAGGTATTATCATCAGGTTTTTTTATGTGTCCATCAGGTGATCTGCGATTGAACTTCAAAACCCTTTACCCAAGGCAAATTACCGCAGGCTTATCGGCTGCTTTGATCCTTTCGGGGTGCGCGGCAGTCGGGCCGGATTACCAGAAGCCGACGGTTCCCGTACCGAAAAACTGGCAATCGCCAATAGTAAACTCATCGTTACCGAGCGTTGATGACACCGGGCTGGCTCGTTGGTGGCGCGAATTCCATGACCCGGTTCTGGATCGGTTGATTGAGGGAGCGCTGGCCAACAACAAGAATCTGAAACAGGCAGAAGCCCGTCTGCTTGAAGCCCGTGCTCGGCGCGGGTTTGCCGAGGCGGATCGATTCCCGACACTCGGAACAAACGCTTCGGCCAACCGCATTGGCAGCAGTCAAGAGCTGGGTTCGGGGCTTATAAATAATCAGTACACCGCCGGTTTCGATGCCCGCTGGGAAATGGATATCTTTGGCGGAAAACGACGTGCTCTTGAAGCGGCCTCGGCACAAGTTGCGGCAAGTGAAGCCGATCTGTCTGCCGTGCAGACAAGTCTCACGGCCGAGGTGGGTGTCAACTACCTGAATCTGCGCGCCTTTGCGGCAAGGCTTGCTGTTGCCGAGGCCAATCTCGCCATCCAGACGCAAACCCGCGATTTGGCTCAATGGCGCTATCAGGCGGGTTTGACCAGTCGACTCGACTTGGAACAGGCCACTTCCGCGCTGGAACAGACCCGTGCCCAGATTCCCGTACTGGAGACCAACCTTGCCCAAACCAAGAACCAGATTGCGATCCTGCTCGGTATCAACCCCGAAGACCTACCCCCATTCGCCACCGCGCCGATTCCCCAGGCTGAAGCCATGATGAATACGGGTATTCCTGCCGATCTGCTCCGTCGTCGGCCCGACATCCGCCGGGCAGAACGGCAATTGGCGGCGCAAACCGCCCAAATCGGTGTGGCAACGGCCGCACAGTACCCTGACTTTTCTCTGGCGGGCAGTATCGGTCTGGCTTCTTTGGTCACGGGCAACCTGTTCACGGCCGGGGCCAAAACCTTTTCGATCGGCAGTAATGCCGCCTGGACGCTATTCGATGCCGGTCGGATTCATCAGAACATCCAGATCCAGAATGCCCTGCAGGCGCAGGCTCTGGCTCAATACGAATCTACTGTACTGACGGCGTTTGGCGAAGTGGAAAACGCTCTGATTTCATACGCGCGAGAACAAGAGCGTCGTGCCGCATTGACCAGAGCAGTCGCCGCAGCCCAGAGTGCACAAGCGCTCGCACAGAGCCAATATGCCGTAGGCCTCGTTGATTTTCAGACCGTGCTCGATACGCAACGAAGCTTGTTGACCCTGCAAGATTTGCTCACCACCAGTGAAGCGGCCGTCAGCACAAGTTTGATTCAACTCTATAAAGCCCTGGGCGGAGGCTGGGTCGCGAACCCAGCAGCCGCTGACCTCACTTCTTCTTCGGAGATCACGCCATGAGCGCGACCAAACCTCAACCCTCAGCTGGCACCGAAAACGCCCAAACACCGATTTTCATGCAAAAATCCGGCGGCAGCCGATGGAAACGCTGGCTGCTCATCGTGCTGGCCGTCGCCGTTCTGGTCGGCGGGTATATTCAGTTTAAAGGTAAGGAAACCAAGACGCCCCAATACGTGACCCAGCCTATCCAACGCGGCGATCTCACGGTTGAAGTAACCGCGACCGGCACGCTGGCACCGACCAATCAGGTCGATGTCGGGATTGAGGTTTCCGGAACCATCAAGGAAGTGCTGGTCGACTACAACGATAAGGTGAAGGTCGGTCAACCCCTCGCCCTGCTCGACCCGACCAAGCTCGAAGCCCAGTTGCGACAGTCCACCGCCGCACTCGATGCGGCGCGCGCCAAGGTGCAACAGGCCGAAGCCACGGTACAAGAATCCAAGACCCAGCTCGCTCGACTGGAAAATGTGCGGAAGATGAGCGGCGGCAAGGTACCCTCCAAACTCGAACTCGACAAAGCGCAGGCTTCCTATAACCGGGCCAAGGCAGACCTTGCCAGCGCGCGGGCCAGCGTCGTGCAAAGCGAGGCGGTGCAGAACGCCAACCGCACCGATCTTTCCAAAACCGTTGTACGCTCGCCCATCAATGGCATCGTGCTGAATCGCAACGTGGAACCGGGCCAGACTATCGCGGCCTCATTCCAGGCACCCGTCCTGTTCACGCTGGCAGAAGACCTCACGCAGATGGAGTTGCAGGTCGATGTCGATGAGGCAGATGTCGGCCAGGTCCATGTGGGACAGCCCGCCCGATTTACAGTTGATGCTTATCCGGATCGAAATTTCGATGCAAAAGTCACTCAGGTGCGTTACGGCTCGCAAACGGTTTCCGGCGTGGTGACCTACAAAACCATTCTCAAGGTCGACAATCGGGATCTTCTGCTGCGCCCTGGAATGACGGCCACCGCGCATATTCTGGTCAACGAAGACAAGAACGCGCTCCTTGTACCGAATGCGGCACTGCGCTTTTCACCGCCTGTGTCGACAACCACGAAAAGCAGCGGCGGCCTGATCTCCAATCTAATGCCAAGGCCCCCGAGTTCCTCTCAGAATTCGGTGCAGGCAGCGACAAGCAAGGAGCAACGCGTTTGGGTTTTGAAGGACGGGCGTCCTGAACCGATCGATGTCATGACCCAGCAAACAAACGGCATCATGACCGCCATTACAGAAGGTGCGCTGCAACCCGGCACACCGCTGATTGTCGACATGAACGAGCAGACAAAATGAGTGATCCGTCCGCACCAGCCCCCTTGCTCGAACTGGCGGGTGTAACCAAAGTGTACGGCAAGGGCAGCGCGTCCATGCAAGCCCTGCGCGGTATCAATCTGGCGATTGCCGAAGGCGATTTTGTGGCCATCATGGGCGCCAGTGGCTCGGGCAAAAGCACCGCAATGAACATCATCGGCTGTCTGGACACACCCACCAGTGGAAACTACCGGTTCCGAGGGTTCGAAGTCGGGCAACTGAATCGTGACCAGAGAGCACTGTTGCGACGCCACGAACTGGGATTCGTTTTCCAGGGGTTCAATCTGTTGGCCCGAACTTCCGCTCTGGAAAATGTCGAGTTGCCGCTGATTTATCAGGGTTTACCGATTACAGAGCGCCACAATCGGGCACGTGCGGCACTTGCCGATGTAGGACTGGACGGCTGGGAACACCATACGCCCAGCGAACTTTCGGGCGGACAACAGCAACGGGTCGCCATTGCGCGCGCCATCGTGACGCGCCCCGCCATCCTGCTGGCCGACGAGCCGACCGGTAATCTCGATACAGCTCGAAGTCAGGAAGTCATGGAAATGATCACCCGCTTCAACCGCGACAAGGGCATTACCGTGGTGATGGTGACCCATGAACCGGACATGGCTGCCTATGCGAGGCGCGTCATCCATTTTCGCGATGGCTTGGTCGAAAGCGACACCACTCAGACAGGAGCGGCATGATGTTGTGGAATACCTTTCTGCTCGCACTACGCGAAATCAGACGCAATGTGATGCGTTCGTTCCTGACCATTCTCGGCATCGTCATCGGGGTGGCCGCGGTGATCGTGATGGTCACGCTCGGCGGTGGTGCCACGGCAAAGGTCAGCGAGCAGATCGCCAGTCTCGGCAGCAACCTGTTGATCGCCACGCCCGGAAAACGCATGGGTCCGGGACAAATCAGCGGCGCGCCCGCATTCAAAGTGGAAGATGCCGAGGCCATTGCACGTGAGGTTCCGGGCCTTGCAGCCGTAGCCCCCGCCTCCTCGCGCGCCATGACGGTGGTGTACGGCAACCAGAACTGGTCGACAATGGTGAGCGGTTCAACGGACGACTATTTCGCCGCACGGAACTGGACAATACAGGACGGACGCCGATTCAGCAGCAGTGAACTTCGCTCCGGCGCAGCCGTTTGCATTATCGGCGCCACCGTCAAATCAAAGTTGTTCGGCAGTCAGGACCCCATCGGCGATCGGATCAGGCTGCAAAAAATGGCCTGTCAGGTCATCGGTGTTCTGGATGCCAAAGGCCAATCCACCATGGGCACGGATCAGGATGATCTGGTCCTGATTCCGCTTCGAACATTCCAGCGCCGCATCGCCGGCAATCAGGATGTCAACATCATTCAGGTTTCTGCCGCCAAGGGTGTATCGACAGACCGGGTCAAGCAGGATATCGAGCAGATTCTGCGTGAGCGCCGCCATATACCACCGGCCGGGGAAAGTGACTTCAACGTGATGGATATGAAAGAAATCACCAAGATGCTCACGGGAACAACCCAGATTCTGACAGCACTACTTGGGGCGGTTGCGGCGGTCAGCCTGCTGGTGGGCGGTATCGGGATCATGAACATCATGCTCGTGTCTGTCACCGAGCGGACGCGTGAAATTGGCATCCGCATGGCAATCGGCGCACTCGAGCGGGAAGTTCTGCTCCAGTTTCTGGTTGAAGCGATTGTTTTATCCTCGCTCGGCGGTTTGATCGGTATTGCCCTGGCCCTGGGCGGATCGATCGCATTGGCCAGCGCGTTGAACATCCCCTTTGTTTTCAATGCAGGAATTGTTGCCTTAGCTGCACTATTTTCAGCCGCTGTGGGGGTCGTCTTCGGGTATTTTCCGGCTCGCAAGGCTGCGCGACTCGACCCCATTGAGGCGCTTCGTCATGAATAATCCGGTTGAAGTATCAAGTGCTCGAACGTTTGCCTCATGATGATTCACAACTTAGTAATCATGAACGATTTGAGGGATTCGGACTTCACTATCCTGCACGGAAAATGAGCAAAAAAGTTATCAACAAAAACTGTGGATAACCTTGGGTATAAAGTTTCCACGAACACAACCCATCAAGCAGTTACCGGTTTTGGTTATTTTTACACCAGTATGTCCAATTGGAAATATATATTTTATAATCAGTATGTTGCGAAGATGACTTAGACTTTAAGTAAAGTCGATACGGGAACTTACATTCAAGCCGCGCCCTTAGCCGCTCTGTGCATAGTTTCAATGCTGTCAAGAAAAAATTTTCGATAAATCCAATTTTTTTGCTTTACTTTTCACCCCAAAAACGATGGTCGTCTTCCACAGATTGAACGGCAAATCACCGTCGAAATAGTCGTCGTGACGTTCAAGCAGGATTTCTGATAGACATTTCTTTCTTGGCACGGCCTCTTGTCCATTATTTATCCTGGTGTCAGCTCGCGCTCTTGCCGGCAGCGCCCGCTGCGGCCATGATGAGTAAAACCGATCCGGATTTAAGTCACATGGGCTCAATCAATTCACTTTCACCTTTACTGGTCGCGTTCCTTGAAACATCGATTTTCGGGTTTCTCATCGGGCTTGAGTGGCACAGTTATCGCCGTGCAGCCAACAAGGATCTGGGTTTTGGCACAACACGCACGCTGACGCTGCTGTCGATTCTCGGTTATGGCCTGGCCGTCATTGACCCCAGCTTTATCGCCTACGGCGTAGGTTTGCTGGTACTGGGTGCGTTGCTGTCTTTAGCCTACTGGTATCGGCTAACCAGAGACAAGGATGATCGACTCCTGAGCACACTGATTGCGCTCGTGGTTTATCTACTCGGCCCGCTGTCGCTGCACGGCCCGTTATGGCTGCCGATTGTCTTCATGGTGGTGGTCTTGCTATTGCTGGGCGAAAAACCCGGCATCAGGCGGTTTTCGGATGCTTTTCGACACGACGAAGCGCTGACACTCGTCAAATTTTTCCTGATGGCAGGGGTGATTTTGCCCCTGCTACCAGATCGCCAGATTGCTGGATTTATCGACGTAACCTGGCATCAGGTCTGGTTCGCGGTGATTGTCGTCTCGGCGATTTCTTATTTGAGCTATCTGGCACAAACCTATTTTTTCCCAGAACGCGGTGTGTTACTGACCGGCATTCTCGGCGGCATGTATTCGAGCACGGCAGCCACTGTTGTGCTGGGGAGGCGCGCGCAGAAACAGCCCGAACCTCAGACTCGTCTGATCGGTGTCGCGGTATTGCTGGCCACAACAATGATGTATTTGAGACTCTGGGTTCTGATTGTCGTGCTGGGGCATTCACAAACAGCCACTCATATTGCCGCACCGTTCGCCCTGTTGATTCTCAGTACAGCGGCACTTGCCTGGTGGCAATTCAGAAGGGTGAAAGTGGCTACGGAGCCGCAGACCGAAGCACCACCGAGCCACCCGCTCGAATTCTCAACGGCTTTGTTATTTGCCTTCCTGTTTGTATTTTTTGCCACCCTTACGCATTTCGTCGTCACCGACTACGGCGTGAGTGGCTTGCACGTGCTGTCGTTCATGGTCGGTTTTACCGACATCGACCCCTTCATCCTGTCGCTTTTGGACGGAAAATTTCACGTGAGTGAAAACGCCCTGGAAATCGCCATCCTCATTGCAAGCGGCAGCAACAATCTGTTGAAAGCAGGCTACACGGTTGCCCTGTCGCGCAATCCGGCCCTGTTTGGATCAGCAGCCTGGCTGGCCGCGACCTTTCTGCTGTCGTTGGGATATATCGCCCTGTTTCTGAGGTAGCGCGTGTAGACAACCGGCATGCGCCCAACTCGCTCAAATGAACCGCGCGACAGTTTCAGCCGGGATCGCGCTGATACTCTGTCACCAAAGCGCGGATACGTTTCGATAACTCAGCACTCATGTCGGCACGCTCAAACTGCCAGGTCCAATTACCCGTCGGTGTACCCGGAGTATTGATTCGCCCGCTCGAATCACAACCGAGCCAATCGGCCATCGGAATAATGGCCAATTGAGCAACCGAGGCCATCGCCGCACGAAGAAGCGCCATGGGCATTGGCTCTGAACTCGACAGATTCAATTGCTGCGCGAGCACGTCGTACATATGCGCTTGTGCATCCGGGCTGAGCGACTGCCACCAACCCAGCGTCGTATCGTTATCGTGCGTTCCGGTATATACGACCGAATCAGCGTGGTGATTGGCGGGCAGATAGGGGTTATCGTCGTCGCTATCAAAGGCGAACTGCAGGATGAGCATGCCCGGCATGCCGAATGCCTTGCGCAAAGCGGTTACATCTTCGGTGATCACCCCAAGATCTTCCGCGATGATGGGCAGATCACCGCCAAACGCCTCGCTCAAAGCTGTCAACAAAGCGGCACCCGGCGCTTCGACCCAGCGGCCATCGATCGCCGTATCGCACTGGGCGGGAATGGACCAATAAGCCGCCAGCCCACGAAAATGGTCAATCCGCACCCAGTCAAACATGTCGATGTGGCGGGCCATTCGCTGTTTCCACCAGGAGAACCCATCGGCCGCCATTCGGGACCAGTCAAACAGCGGATTCCCCCAGCGCTGCCCCGTTGCGGAGAAATAGTCGGGCGGAACGCCGGCTACCTCGGTGGGCAAACCCCGTTCATCCAGTTGAAAAAACGCCCGATTCGCCCAAACATCGGCCGAATCACCGGCCACAAAAATCGGCAGGTCACCGTAAATCAAAACGCCGAGTTCGTGCGCCTTCGTGACGATACGCCGCCACTGGCGATCCAGCAGGAACTGTTCGAACTTTACGGCATGAACCGCTTTCGCATGATCCCGCGCAAAGGCCTCAAGAGAAGCCGGATCACGATCTCGCCAAACCGGTCGCCACTCAAGCCAAGACCGCCCCTGTTCATGGGACTTGATGACTATGAATAAGGCGTAATCATCAAGCCAGTTGGACGACGCACGACAGAACTCGTCGAATTCGGCCAACAGGGATGGCAAAGCGCCCTGCCCGGCTCTTCGTTCACGGATCGGGGCGATAGGGTCAAAATCATCGGGATTGAGCAACAGCGCATCAGAGAGGAATGCCGGATTAATCGCAAAAGAAGACGCGCACTGATAGGGGGAACCATCCATAAGTGGCGGCCCGAGCGGCAAAACCTGCCAAACAGTCAGGCGGCTCTGGTTCATGAACGCCAGAAATTGATCCACCGAGGGGCCGAAATCACCCGATGGCAGGCTGAAAACAGGAGCCAAAACGCCCGCTCTTCGAAGGGCACAGGGCATTTCAGGCAAAATTTTTTTCTCTTTGGTCGACTCTTTACCCATTATTGGCCACGTCGCATCACACCACCTGCTTCCACGGTCGAATTTTCTCCGACGCCAAGACACAGCGGCACAGCCAGATTGGCCGGCACATCTTCGCCGATAAGCTCGTACAATCGGGTCAACTGCAAGCGGTACAAGTGGTCGAAATCTCGAACGGCATCGCCCGGGTTGTAATCGCCAAACCACC
>ERZ778018.1929-NODE-1929-length-14843-cov-4.972748_pt1 | contig 14843 bp, 12 predicted proteins | sample MGYA00375748_ERZ778018 | MGnify/ENA primary metagenome ERZ778018 (study PRJEB29350, sample SAMN05509839) | bioreactor metagenome | biome: bioreactor; material: wastewater | place: South Africa: University of Cape Town | collected 2014-04-22 ... | reverse complement strand
CGGCGAGGCGTAGCTGACCTTCAGCTCCACGCCATCCTTCTTGCGGGTGTCGCCCGACATCTTCCAGCCGGCTTCGTCGAGCAGTTGACCGGCCTTGTCCGCATCGTACTTATAGACATCTTTGGTCTTCGGGTCGTAGCCGAAGGTGACTGACGTGAGCGGGCTTGACGCTGGTTGGTAGAGACCCTGCCAGATCGCCTTGATCATCCCAACCTTGTCGACACCCCATTCGAGCGCCTGGCGCACGTTGACATCGTCCGTCGGCGCCTTCGTCACGTTGATCATCATCGACCAACCGGAGCCGGCCATGACCCCTTCAAGAATGCCGATCGAATCAGACGATTTCAGGTTGTTGTAATCCTGCGTCGGCACATCCTGGATGAACTGCACTTCGCCCGACTGCAAGGCAGCTACGCGGGTCGCCGACTCGGGGATGATGCGCCAGCTGATGGCGTCGAGGTTCGGCGGTCCCTGGTGCTTGAACATCGTTGGCGCCCAGTTGTAGTCGGGGTTCTTGACCATGCGAATGACGTTATCGGTCTGGTAGGAATCAAATTTGAACGGACCGGTTCCGACCGGCTGATTGCCGAAATCAGCGCCCAGCTTCTGCACGGCAGTCGGGGAAAGCGGCGCCAGCAGCACCTGCGCGACGGAGCTGAGGAACGGCGCATACGGTTTCTTGAATTTGACGACGACCGTCGCCGGGTCGGACACCGTGCTACTGTCGTATGGACCGATCTGCGAGAAGGCGACCTGCGACTTCGAGGCAGGATCGACGATGCGATCGAACGTGAACTTGACGGCGTCGGCGTTGAAGGGGGTGCCGTCGTGGAACTTCACATTGGTGCGCAGGTGGAAGGTATATTCGTCGGCGGCGTCATTGACTTCCCATTTTTCCGCCAGGCCAGGAATGAATTCGCCGGCCTTGGCCTCCCAGATCAGTGGGTCGAAGAGATGGAACGCGACGCGTACAACGTCCGAGAAGGTCGTGATCGTCGGATCGAGCGTATCGATCTTGTTCGCCAGCGCATAGAAGAGTTCGCCGCCCTGATTCGCTGTGCCTGATGACGATGTCGATGTCGAGGAGGCGCCGCCGGCCGCCGGCGAGGCGCTCGACGAACCGCCGGTGGACGGTGTGGACGCACCTGAACTCGTGCTTTCAGTTGAACTGGCCGAGGTGGCCGTTTTGTCGCTCCCGCCACCGCAGGCGGCCAGCAGCCCGACGATCGAGAGCGATGCGCCAGCGCCAACCGCGGTTCGGAGTACGTGACGTCGCGAAAATGTGCGGGCTCTCAAGCGAGACTGCGCATCATCACTGGACGCTGAGCCGAACGGGTTAAAGACCATCGGAACCCCTCCTCGCGAATCACGACATCGTGTCGCAGATAATGCAGCGGACCGCCCGTCGTCGTTACCGGATTCGACCAAGTCCCGTCGATTCGCTTCAGGTAATCAACCAGAGGACCCTTTTGGCGCTTGACGACGTTGGAGGGCATGTTAGCATAGAAATTGTCGACAGTCTACACTCGGTTCTGCTGGTCTTTGACGTTCGACCAGACAAACACGACCCACAATCACCAAATTGCTCCCGTTGTGGCAGCGTGTAGGTTCGTCAATGCATAGTAGGGTCGTCGGCACCTCGCAGCGTTCATGCGTGGCCTGTTGGCCTTCGGACTGTTCGATGGGTGGGTACGTTGAAGGAAGTTGAAGAAACTCGACTGCGTCGCCCCAGTCGGCTACGCATTGTGGACGACGTTTATCAAAGCCTCGAAGAGGCGATTCTTACGGGCGAGATCGTACCGGGGTCCCGATTGGTAGAGACAGCGATTGCTGAGCAACTCGACGTGAGTCGCACGACCGTGCGTGAAGCGTTCTTGATGCTGAAGCGCCAGGGGCTCGTCGCCAGCGAACCGCGCCGCGGCACATTCGTAACGCGCCTCTCACGCGAGGACGCGCTCGACCTCGGCTATACGCGCGCGCTTCTCGAAGCCTTCGCGGTTACGGTTGGCTACGCTCGGCTCGACGACGCACTCGTGCAGGAACTCGAATCGCTGCTGGCGGAGATGGGAACGTGCGACATTCCGAAGGAGTTCCCCCGACTCGTCGAGATCGATCTCGCCTTTCATGCCAAACTCGTCCAGCTCGCCGGGATGCCGCGGCTCTTCGACGTTTGGTCACGTCTCAATGGCCGGATCGGCGCGCTCTATATCCGAGGCGTCGAGGAGATGCATCTGCACACCGACGATCTCGTCACACTCCACCGCAATCTCCTAAATGCGATTCGTTCCGGTTCGGATCACGGCCAACTGGCGATTATCCAGCACTATGTGCGCGAAGACGGCTCGCGCTCGACGCCCGGCATGGCAGCACAGAATCTCTTGAATGTCGCGAGCCGGCGTTTGACGGCCGAGCCTGCCCGAGTGCAAGGTCCAGTGGAAGAGGAATGAGTTCCATCGTCGTTCGTTGATCATTGATCGCCGCGGGCGAAAGGAGCGGACATGAGCCAGAGCAAACTTCGCGTCGGTGTGCTTGGGGCGGGGAACTGGGCGTTTTCCGCGCATATTCCGGGCTGGCAGCGCGATCCACGCGCTGAGGTCGTCGCGATTTGCGACGTCGAGAAGGCGAGGGCGGAAGAGTTCGCGGCGCATTTCCAGGTGCCGCTGGCGACAGACGACTGGCAGGCGATCGTCGGACGCGATGATATCGACGTCATCGATGTCGTCACGCCGTCGCACACGCATTTCGAACTCTCGTGGGCCGCGCTGGAAGCAGGCAAGCATGTGCTTTGCGAAAAGCCGGTTGCCTACGATTTCCGCGAGACGCGCCGCGCCGCCGAATTGGCGCGCAGCAAGGGGCTCAAGACAAAACTCGGTTTCACCTTTCGCTATAGCCCCGGTGTGCAATACGCCAAGTCGCTCATCGACGACGGCTTCATCGGCACACCATTTATCTTCAACGGCTACGAGCAGAACTCACAGTGGCTGAGCCCGCAAACACCGCTCAGGCAGATCAACCCCGATGCCGATCCGAACATCATCCAGACCTCGTCGCTCGAAGGCTACGGTGCGCCGATCATCGACATCAGCCACTGGTGGGTCGGCGCCGACTACGCCCGCGTGGTCGGCACGATGCGCAACTTCGTGCCGGAGCGGCTCGTACGCGGCATGAGCGGCTTGCAGCGTATGAACATCGACGACGGCGATATCTATCTCGCCGAATACACCAACGGCGTGCTCGGCTCGATCCAGACGAGCTTCGTCACCATCGGCAACTATCCCGGCATCGAAGCGCGCCTCTACGGCAGTGACGGCGCCATCATCTGCCGCCTCGTCGAAGAGTTCGGCGTGGCCGAGACGATCAAGCTCGCCACACCCGACGGCGTTGAGTTCAAGGAAATGGAGATCCCCGAGCACTTCTACCCGGCCGGCGGGCATCCCCGCGAGTCGTGGCGTTCGCTCTTCTACGCCAATCTGGTGAAGGATTTTATCGACGAAATCCTGGAGGGTGGCGAACGCAATCAGGGGAATTTCGACGACGGCGCCTGGGTGCAGGAGGCGATCAATGCCGTCGAGCGTTCCGTTCACGAGCGGCGCTGGGTCGATCTGCCGCTGGAGCCATAGGATGAGCGCTGCAGGTTCCGCGACTCCGGCGTTCAGCGGCTGGCTCGACGACTTCTTCGACTCGTACTACCGCCGCCGGCCGGTCAATGCGACCTTCATCGGCCGGCACGAGCACGATCACCGGTTGCCCGATCTTTCCGAAGCGGGGATCGACGCCGTACGCAGCGATATGCGTACTCTGCGCACACGCTTGACAGCACTGCCGGAGGAGCCGCTGAGTCAGGCTCAGACGCTCGACCGGCAACTCGCCGCCGGCTTCCTGGAGATCCAGGAGTGGGAGTACGAATCGCCGGCGTTCTGGCGCGGCAACCCGTCGCTCGCCACCGGTGAGGCCGCCTTTCGCATCATCAGCCTCTTCCTGCGTCGCTTCGCCCCGCTCGACGAGCGCGTCGAGGCCGCGATTCAGCGAATGGAGGCGCTTCCCGATTTTCTGGCACAGGCACGCGCCACGGTGCGTTCCGCGTCACCAGCCTGGACCGAACGAGCCATCCGCGAATGCGACGGCATGCTCGCCCTGCTCGGCGACGGCATCGATCAATTGATCGCGGACGAAGGGATCACGCAGCCGCTGCTCCGCACGGCCGCCGATCGCGCCCGGCAGGTGGTTGCCGAGCATCTAGCCAATCTGGAACAAGCATTATCAACGAGCTCAGACGGCTCGATCGCTTGCGGCGAGGAAGCGCTTGACCGCTACATCCGGCGCGGCCACTTCCTCGACCAGAGCGCGAGCAAGATTGAAGCCGAGGCGCTCGATGAACTCGATCGCAGCCGGGCGCGTCTGTCCGAACTGGCCACCGCAGCTGGTGTCGACAGCTGGCAGCAGGGCCTCGCACTGCTTGCCGACGCGCACCCAACCGCCGCACAGTACGAGCAACGCTACGCCGAAGTTTGGCAATCGGCCCGGGAAGCAGCGCTCGCTCACGACCTGATCAGCTGGCCGGATTACCCGATCCGCTATCTGCCGCGGCCCCGCTGGACACGCTCGGCCGCACCATCACTCTACTTCCTCTTCTACCGTGCGCCGGCCGCCCTCGATCGAGTCGATGTCGTCGACTATCTCATCAGTCCGCTCACGCCCGAGATGACGTCCGACGAGCAGGAACGACTCCTGCGCTCCACGAACGACAGCGTCATCACGCTCAATCACGTGGTGCATCACGGCGGACTCGGCCACCATGTCCAGAATTGGCACGCCTATCGGGCCGAATCGCGCGTCGGCCGGATCGCCGCGGTCGACTGTGCCTCACGCATCGCCCTCTTCTGCGGCGGCACAATGGCCGAAGGCTGGGCCTGCTACGCCACCGAACTGATGGACGAGATCGGGTTCCTGTCGCCGCTCCAACGGATCGCGGAAGCGCATTCCCGCCTGCGCATGGCGGCCCGTTCCATCGTCGACGTGCGAATTCACACGAATCGGCTGACGCTGGAAGAGGCGGCGCGCTTTTACACGGAGCAGACTGCCATGCCACCGGACGCCGCACGGCAGGAGGCGATTAAGAACAGCATGTTCCCCGGCGCCGCGCTGATGTACTTGGCCGGAACCAACCAGATCTGGCAGCTGCGACGCGAACGTGAGCGTATCGAGGGCGCCGGCTTCAACCTCCGGCGTTTCCACGACCACTTCCTGTCGTACGGATCGATTCCGGTCACACTGATCGCGGAGGCGATGAATCGGTCAGCAGACTCCGCCGTCTGAAATAAACTACGACTATCGAGAGGAGCAACCGATGCGTTTTGAAGGGAAGGCCGCGCTCATTACCGGCGGCACATCCGGCATCGGCGAGGCAGCCGCGTTGCGGCTGGCAACAGAGGGCGCCCGCGTGGCGATCGTCGGGCGCGATGCCGATCGCGGAACGGCGCTCGCCGAGCGAATTGTCAATGAGGGCGGCGAAGCAGCCTTCTTCGAGGCCGATGTCACCCAGGAGGACGCGGTCGCGGCGATGGTCGAGGCGGTGATGGCCCGCTTTGGCCGGATCGACGTGCTGGTCAACAACGCCGGGATCATCAACTTCGGCAGCGTTCTCAGCGCGAGTGTCGATGAGTGGGATACGCTAATGGCGACCAACGTCCGCAGCGTCTTTCTCGTATCGCGCCATGCTCTGCCGCATATGATCGCGGGAGGTGGAGGGAGCGTAATCAACCTTGGCTCGAACCTCGGGCTGGTCGGCACGCGCGGCGCGGCGGCCTACGTCACCTCGAAAGGCGCGATCATCCAGCTGACGAAGGCGATGGCGCTCGATCATGTCGCCGACGGTATTCGGGTCAACTGCGTCTGCCCCGGCACCATCGATACACCGTTGGTCCAGCGGCAACGCATCGGCCGAACCGAGGAGCAGCTTCGTCAGTCCGACGCGCGCCTGCGCGAACGCCACCCGATCGGCCGCATGGGCACGCCGGATGAGGTGGCGGCAGTAATCGCCTTCCTCGCCAGCGACGAGGCCTCGTTTGTCACCGGATCGCTCTATTCCGTCGACGGGGGTTATATCGCACAATAACCGGTGACGCCGACCGCGGACCACATCTTCAGATGGATGCACGACCGGGGCATCCTGGCGCCCTGCCGCCTATCGTCTGTCATGCCGCATGGCGGATCGTCTGCTCGACGAGAAGCGGCAGGTTGACATCGAGCCAGCCGGCCATCTCTCGCTCATCATCGAGGATCTCCTCGAAGGCCTGCTGGCATTCCATCTGACCGAGATCACTGGCGGCTGCGATCAGCGCCTTGTAGGTCGCGATCTCATACTGCTCGGTCGAGTAGTCGTTGAGGCCATCCTTGATGAGCAGCTCGCCGCGATCGTCATTCGTCACGGCACTCCCATCATCCTTGCCGCCGGTCGGCGCGTCATGCACGCCGCTGCGGCTACCGGTCATCGCGACCGGCGTATCAGCCGGAGGGTAGGCGGTCGCGTCATCCGCGGGAGCCGGTTTGCCGAGGCGTTCCAGGCAGCCGCGGACGAGGTCGGCATGATGATGCGTCGCATGGAGATGATCTCGCAGTTTCGCCTGCAACGTGGGATGTCCCTCGGCATCGACGATGTGGCGCTCCAGAATCGATATGATCGACGTCTCTATGCGATACGCGTCGTTCATCCAGCGCGTGAAGAGCTCGTCTTTCCTCATCTTTTCCATCGAAGACTCCTGTTCTCATTCCGGGCCAGCCGGCAGATTGGGCCATTGCATCGCGGTCGGCAAAGCGGCTGCGTCGGCTCCTGACAATAACCAGTCAAGCAATCGTCATGCCTGCATGCCCTTCTGGGACTTTCGCACTGGGAGAGCCATGACCGTCCCACTCGAAAATAGACGTGACAGATGCTGAAGATTTTCTCCTTTTCCACCAAACTTCCGATGGGAGCATCTCAATCCACCTGCTCTGGCGAAAGGATGCAAAGACGATGTGGGCCGCGACCCGAAAGCAACCAGGCTCGGATTTCAACGAAATCAGCGAAACGGCGCCGAAACCGGCCGGAGCGCCACGACGGTCGTCGCGGCATGTATCCCGCGGGCAGATCATCATCCTCTTCGCCGGGGCGCTGATCGGTCTGATCGGGCTCCTTGGCCTCGCGACCGATCTTGGCTATGCGTTCGTCCAACGACGGACGATGCAAAACGCCGCCGATGCCGGCGCCATCGCCGGGGCGCACACGCTTTCGAACTCCGATCCCGCGGCGCCGTTGATTGTGCTCGGTGACGTGCAACAGACCGCGTGGGCCAACCGAACGGGAAGCACACACCCAACAATTACCCACTGCCAATACGTCGACGACAGCGACAACGAACTCGGAGATTGTTCGAAACCGGTGCCGCCCACCAGTGCCGGCATCGTCACAGGAGTCTCCGTCACAGTGAAGGAAACGCACGATACGTTCTTCATGGGGATTATCCCAGGTGGTCCTCAGACATTGTCCACCAGTGCGAGCGCGATCGCTCATGTGCAACAGCTCAAATCGCCACCCGGCGACGGCCCCTTCGTCGTCTGCGGGGTGAGCCCGAAGATCGATGCGGGTACCAGAAATGTCGACATCGTGACCCCCACGGCCGCTGGTTGGCAACTGAATCCCAACGCGGTTACGACCGCAACACATGTGGGTCCGACGTTCCAGGTGTTCGGGCCGAATGTGTCCACGTGCGGTCTCGGTTCGCAGAACTTTAAGGGACAGGCCGTGGGGACTAATAACGCGAGTCTCACGGCCCCCGACTGGTTCAGCTATGCAAACGGCGACGCAGCGGGCCATGTCAATGTAAGCGTGAACGGTGTCAACGGATGCACGCCCGCGCTCATCATCAACTGTGTCGCTTTCTTGCCGGTGGTCGTGAACAATCCCCCGCCGAACACCACCACCAACAAGATGTGGGCGGTCATGATTCTCCCGTTCTATTTGACGGCGGCAAGCACTTCAAATGGCAACTTGAACAAACTCGATGCCCAGATACTGGGTGATTACATCACTGAGGGAAACGGCAAACCGGGATGGATTCCTGGGAACAAGGGACCGATTGTCATCAAGCTGACGAAATAGCAAGTGGATCGATAGAATTCCGCCGGAGGCGCCTCCCACATGCCCGGTCATGAATGGATCAGGCTCAATCCCCAAGCCTCCTGAAGGAGACTGAGCGCGAGCCATTGGGCGAAGCGCTTTACCCGAACGATGACACACGCCGATGCACCGTGCGTCGCTCGCCGTCCGCCGGGGCTGAAGCCACCGGGCCCAACCCACAAGCCCCCTAAACGGGGCTGGGTGACGGTTTGGACGTGTACCCTCGCTGCTCGTTCGCATCAATACACCGCGCCTCAGCCTCATTCATGAGGCTTGCGGACTGAGCCTTGTGGCTTCAGCCCGGGCGGGGTGCGGGTGATGCCGCCGACATCGATCACGACGAACGTCCCCAACGAAATGGCCAAATTATTCTTCAACGTCCATAACGGACCGGGCGGACGCTGGACGCGGTGTCGCTGATCGACGCGAACCAACGATCGGACGCGATCGATTCGCTCTATGGCTGACGAATTCCTCAAACTTCATCATGGTCTAGCGAAGTGCGCCGGCTTCGACATCGTCACTGGGCTAAGCGTTCGTTCGCATAAAGACTCCCCTCTTCCGTTCGAGACGGAAGAGGGGCCGGGGGTGAAAAATGGCTACCGCTTACTTCGTCAGGCGAATGGCAATAATGCCGTTATTACCGCGCTTCCAGGTGCCGGGCTGCCATTCAGGCATACCAACGGGTGTGTCGATAATGTACTTCCCGATGAGCGTCGCCTCGTGTTTACAACTCCCGCTGCACTCCGAAACCCTGAACACACCATAGGCGACGGCATACATTGTGAACTCATTGCCGTGATGACTGGGGTTATGCTGGCCCATATAGTTATAGGAAAGAGGCAAGTACAAGATGCAATTGACGGGGTAGTCATCGATGGTATTATCGCACCCCCCGATACCCCGCACTCTCTCCCGAACGGGTCCAGTCCGTTCGCCGGTCTTCCCCATAAACCACCCCGGTACCGTCGCGTTGTCATAGTTGCCTTCGTCCGCGACTCCCTTGAAGGAGGCGCCAGCGCCGCAATCGTCAATCTTGCCATGGACTTCAAACGTCTTTCCGATCGCATCGGGGTTGAGCGTATATGTCGTGCCGCCGTTTCCCGGTACGAGGATGTTTGTCGATCCGCCACCGACGAGATTAGCGTTCTGTCCGCAGACGATGAACGGACCGTCGCTGCCGTCCGGCGTCACAATTTGGGCGTGGGCGGTGGCGCTGGCGGTGGTTGTTATCGTCTTCGGCGCACCCGGAAAAACGCGCATGAAGAACGTCTCGTGCGTTTCGCTTACGGAGACGGTGACCCCTGTCGCCTCTTCGGGAACCGTCTTGCCACAACTGGCCAGCTTCTTGTCTTTGTCATCGACGTAGAAACAGGAGAAGTGCTGTGTCGCGTCGCCCATATTGTTCGCCGCGACGATCTTCGCGACATTGGCCTGAGCCGTGATCAGACTGTTGGTCGTCGACCATTGAGTGACGACGTGGGTTCCAGCCGCGGCGGCGGCATCGGCCGCGTTTTGCACGGTGCGCTTCTGGGCGAAGGTGTAACCGAGATCAACCGCCAGTCCGATCATACCGAGCATCGCCACGGCGACCACAGCAACGAAAATGATGATCTGGCCCTGTTGCGCCCGGTTGTGCGTCGAAAGTAGACGAACGCGTTCAATCACGTCATCACCTGCATCGTAGCGGTCGCTCGGAGATGGAACTCCCCGATACCAAAAAACTTGTTGAGAAATCCAGTCGTGATTGGAGTAAACGTGTGCGTTACGACGACCGTGATCGTCGCGTCAGTGCCGAGGGTAACGGTCGTCGGGTCGGTTGTGACACTCACCGATGTATTGGATGGGACACCATGGTCGATCACGGCGTTCGTAATGCCCATTGTGTCGGTCGGCACGCGTGCCCCGTACCGCGCGCCTTCAAACGCGCCATTACGCATTTCGATATAACCGGTGAAGACGCGGCCGATATCGATGGTACCGAGCAGCAGCAAGAGGAGCGTCGGTAGCGCGAGCGCCAGCTCAACCATGCTCTGGCCTTTGAAGCGGTTCGCACGCCGCCGTCTTGGACGCCAGTTCGACGCTATTTCTTTCAGCCGGTTGTTCTTGCTGCCGCGCGTCACACGTTTCCTCGTCTCAACTCGATCGTGCACTTAGTCAATCGCATTGGTGGCCTGCGCATGCATCGTGAACGGACCGATACCGAGAAATTCCTGGGTGATGAAGGAAAACCGAAGATTCGCCCGCACGGTGACATCGTTGCCGGCCGTGCAACTCGACGAGCAGGACACGATGATGTCTCCGTCGGCCAATCCCAGACCAGACGCTCTATGCTTCACCTCAGTCCGGATGCCGTGCGTATCGGTCGGATCGACCTGGGCGTAGCGCGCGCCTTCGCGCACCGCATTCGTCAGCTGCGAGTCGATGTAGATCGCCCGGCCGAAGTCGATCGCGCCGAGCACGGTCATTAGAAAGAGAATGCTGACCAGCGCGAATTCGACCATCGCCTGGCCAGATCGTCTGCGTGCCCACCGCTCCGCGTGGTGTGAACCGACCATCGCACTTCTTGTCTTGGTTCGGTTCTGGCCCAGATTCATCGCGTTTCTGACTCCAAATACAGCTACTCCGACATGATCCATCCTACGGAGATTGCGCATTGCTGGCATCATCCTTGGGTCAGGTTAAGATCGGTACGCTCGTCCTAACTTCGACCGGGCGAACCGCTAGCGGCGCCGATACGCATCGCCAGTAGCGCGCACGGGTACAATGGCGACAAATTCCGTGAATGAAAGGGGAACCGGTGGCAGACTCACGGCTCGAAACACTCTCCCGCATCCTCGTCGAATACTCGCTCGATGTGCAGCCACATCAACTCGTGACGATCGGGGGCTCAACGCTGGCTGCGCCGCTCATCCGCGCCGTCTACCGGAGAGTGATCGAGCGCGGCGCCTATCCGGTGCCGCAGATCAGCCTGCCTGGGCTGTCCGAGATCTTCTACGGCAAAGCGAACGACGACCAACTGCGCTTCATCCGGCCGGACGAACACATCATGCCGGAGCAGGCCGATGCCGCGCTCAGCATCCTGAGCGACGCCAATACCAAAGCGCTCTCCGGGGTCGATCCGGCGCGCCAGCAACTCGCCCGGCAAGCACGCGCCGATCTGACCAAGCGCTACCTGGAGCGCTCAGCGGCCGGCGAATTGAAGTGGTGCGTTACGCTCTTCCCAACTAACGCCTTCGCGCAGGATGCCGAAATGTCGCTCAGCGATTACGAGGAGTTCGTCTACAGCGCGGGGCTGCTCGATGCCGCCGATCCGGTCGCCGAATGGCAGGCGGTTTCGCGCGAGCAGCAACGGCTGGTCGACTGGCTCAGCGACAAGCAGCACGTCCACGTCACGGCACCCGGCACCGATCTGCGACTCGAGATCAGCGGGCGGAAATTCATCAATGCCGATGGCCGCTACAACTTCCCCGACGGCGAGATCTTCACCGGCCCGCTCGAAAACTCGGTCAATGGCCATGTCCGCTTCACCTTTCCGTGCAGCGTCGCCGGCCGCGAGGTCGAGGATGTGCAGCTCTGGTTCGAGAACGGCAAGGTCGTCAAAGCGACGGCGGAAAAGAACGAAGAGTACCTGCTGCGCACGCTCGACACCGACGAGGGTGCCCGCTATCTCGGCGAGTTCGCCTTCGGCACGAATCGCGGAATCAGCAAATTCTCCAGCAACATTCTCTTCGACGAGAAGATCGGCGGCACGATGCACCTTGCCCTCGGCGCCAGTTACCCGGAAACCGGGGGTGTCAACGAGTCGGCCATCCACTGGGACATGATCTGCGACCTGCGGCAGCAGAGCGAAGTCCGCGTCGACGACCAGCTTTTCATGAAGGATGGTGTGTTTCAGGTGTGAGCGGAGCATTTCGCGTCGCCGGAGGCTTTCTTCCGATTCTCTCCACCGCCCTCGTGCTCACACGCTGGGCGCTGGTCAGCGATGGGTTCTTCTGGTATTTGGTGCTCGTCGGCTTCGGATCTGGTCTTTTGCTGCGCAGTTGGTGGGCGATCATCATCGCGCCCGTCGTCAATCTCGGATCATGGGTCGTGCCCGTGATCGTCCAAAACAAGCAGTTCTTCAGCGGCGATTTCACGCTTGCCAGTGGCATGATCGTACTGCTGGCGTTGCATCTGCTCATCGCGATCGCGGCGGCCTTCGGTGTCTGGGCGGGCCAGGCAATCGAGACGCGCATGACCAATCCCAGGGTCGGCCAATACTGAGTACTCGAACCATCATGCATGGTCGGGTTTCCGGGCATTGTCTGGTAGGGGCAGCCCCCCGTGGCTGCCCCCGTTTCCGCGTCGATGCGTTTGTCTGTCGGCGACCCGGGCAACCACGGGGGGTTGCCCCTACCGGACAATTCATGATGGGTCGAGTACTGAGCGGTGCTCGTTTGCTTGCCGACGCCGACGTTTGCACGAATGCTCAGTCCCTTCGGTAAACGTCATCACGAGCGCCACGATCCTTTATTCTCTCTGTACCCCTTTCGCCCCTTGCTATCGTTGTAGTAGTGTGGAGCGCATCCTCCACGGCGTGGTTGACGCGGGACACAACGATGGCGCGCAAATCGCCCCCCCTAGACGGAAGGCACAAGGTAGAGCAATGCGGATGGAAAGCCGGCGAACATTTCTCAAGAAGCTCATGGCACTCGGGGCGGCAGTGCCCTTCGCCGGTACCTTTGAGCGCATTCAATCGGCGGTCGCTGGGCCGATGACCGGCTCGGCCACTTTTGCGGCACCGCTGCGGGCGCAGGCCAGTCTCTCATCACGCCAGCGCGCCGGCCAGCGGGTCATCTATTCGTATCCCGGCCTGACCGTGCCGCAGGCGCTGCTCGACAAGATCGCCGCCGGTGAAGTCGGCGGAGTCATCTTCTTCGGCGAGAACGTGCAGAGCAGCACGCAGATCGCCAATGTCACCGCGCAGTTGCGTGAAGCGCAACAACGTAGCCCGGTCTCCTGGCCGCTCTTGCTGATGACCGATCAGGAGGGCGGACAGGTGCGACGCTTGCCCGGCGGCCCGGCACAATCGGCCAAGCAGGTTGGTGCGTCGGCCAACCCCTCCGCGGCGGCCTCGCAGGCTGGCACCGAAGCGGGGCAGACGCTGGTCGCCGCTGGCATGAATCTGAATCTGGCCCCGGTCATCGACGTCTACCGGCAGGCGGGCGATTTCGATGATGAGTTCGGGCGCTCCTTCAGCAACAACCCGCTCACCGTGGCGACCTGTGCCACCGCGTTCATCGGTGCTCAGCAAGCGGCTGGCGTGGCGGCGACCGCAAAGCACTTCCCTGGCCTCGGCACGGCATCTTCCAGTGAGAATACCGACGCTGTACCGGTGACGCTCAACGCCTCGCTCAACGATCTGCGCTCGATCGACGAAGTGCCCTATGTTTCCGCCATCGCGGCCGGGTTGCGGCTCGTCATGACCTCCTGGGCGATCTATCCGGCGCTCGACCCGGATAATCCGGCCGGACTCTCACGCACGATCGTTCAGAACGAATTACGCGGGCGGCTCGGCTTCAAAGGGGTCACCATTACCGACGCGCTGGAAGCGGGTTCGCTCGGCGCCTTCGGCACCGACGGCCAGCGCGCCATCAAGGCGGCGCAGGCAGGCATGGATCTGATCCTCTGTTCGGGGCGTGACGTCAGCCAGGGCGAGGCGGTCACGACGGCGCTGGCCAACGCGCTCGACAACGATCAGATCAACCCGACCGAGTTCGATGCCGCCCTGCAGCGCATCAGTATTCTGCGCACCGGCTCAACGGCCACCAGCCGCTTCTTTCCGGAAACGGGGCATACGCTCAGCCACGGCTTTCTTGCCTACTGGAACAAGTTCGGCGGGCTGCCCGTCTTCGGCTATCCGATCACCGAGGAGTTCACCGACGCCACCACCGGCTTCGTGACGCAGTACCTCGAACGCGCACGCTTCGAATGGCATCCCGGCGCCTGGCCGGAGCGCTTCGATGTCGAGCTCGGCTTGCTCGGCGTCGAACTCGCGCAGAATGAGCATCTGACCGGCACCACTCCCTTCCAACCGATCAGCGCGGGCGACGACGCCAACTGCACCTACTACGCGCCGACCGGCCATCGTCTCTGCTTCGGCTTCCGTGATTTCTGGCAAGCCAACGGCGGTCTCGCCATTTACGGCTACCCGATCAGCGAAGAGTTCCGCGATCCCGCCACCGGCTTCACCGTGCAGTATTTCGAGCGCCAGCGCCTCGAATACCACCCGGAGAACCCACCGCAGTGGCAGGTCGAGGGAGGTCTGCTTGGTGTGCAGCTCCTGCCGTCCGGGAAATAAGGCGAGCAGCTCACGCAGAGGCGTCCAAACAGACCAAGGACGAGACATCGCGCGATTGTCCTGATCGCGTAGGACCATCGTTGATCGCTTGTTGGGCGAATCGATCTATAGAAGCACGTCCGCCGTGTTGTTATCGTTTATGGCGGTACAGTGTCCGATCAAGTTCAGTATGTCCTGTGGAGCGCGATAAATTGATGCAACGTCCGCCTCGCTTGTCATCGTTCGCGCTCACCCTCGTTCACCCCGCGCTCTGGTCCGTCTACTTAATCGTCGGGCTGATTGTCTGCGCGCTCTACCCCATCCCCGCCGGCACGACCTACTATGATTCGCTCACGGTCATCGTTG
>ERZ778018.1928-NODE-1928-length-14855-cov-4.772027_pt1 | contig 14855 bp, 8 predicted proteins | sample MGYA00375748_ERZ778018 | MGnify/ENA primary metagenome ERZ778018 (study PRJEB29350, sample SAMN05509839) | bioreactor metagenome | biome: bioreactor; material: wastewater | place: South Africa: University of Cape Town | collected 2014-04-22 ... | reverse complement strand
GCCGGAGATGATCAAGTCCTTCTTGCGATCGAGGATGGTCAGTCGGCCGTCGGCGTCGAGCGCACCGACGTCGCCGGTGTGGAACCAGCCTTCGCGCAGCGCCGCCGCGGTCTCCGCCGGCCGCTCGTGATAGCCGAGCATGACGCCCGGCGCGCGGACCACCTCGTCGATCCCTTTCTCAAGGGGGAGCGTTAGTTTATCGCCGAAACGGCCCCTCGTCAAATCCAGCCTTCCGGTCGCGCCCCCGCCGCAAGGCTTCGGGGAAATCGGGACAAGGGTCTTGAACTCAGAGTCCGCGCCTGATGTTATGTTTTCGAGATTCGTCACACTCGCGTGTCGGCCCTGGGCCCTCTCCATGAAAGCCTTCCATGAATCTACGGAAGCCCATCATGCGTCGTCGCGGTTTCACTCTCATCGAGCTGCTGGTCGTCATCGCCATCATCGCGGTGTTGATTGCCCTGCTTCTTCCGGCCGTCCAGGCGGCGCGGGAGGCGGCCCGCCGCGCGCAATGCACCAACAACCTCAAGCAGGTGATGCTGTCGACGCTGAATTACGAGAGCGCGCAGGGGTCGCTGCCCACGGGCAAGTTCGTGGGGCCGAACCCGCTCGATCCCACGATCCCCTTCGAGCACATGGGCTGGGGGGCGCTGGCGTTCATCCAGCCGTTCACCGAGGGGTCGCCGGTCTTCAACAGCATCAACTTCAACATCGGCATGCTCGGCGGCCCGGCGCAGGGATACGAATACTGGCCCCAGAACACGACCGTGTACAGGATCAGCATCGCCGCACTTCTCTGCCCGAGCGACGGCTTCCCGACGTCGGTTCCCGGCTCGGGGTCGGTGCCGTTCGCGGCCGGCAGCTACCTGATGATCAGCGGGGCGGGCGAGACCCTCAACGGCGTCCAGGGGAACGGCGAAAGGGCCACCGGCGTCCTGTTCACGAATTCGTGGCTGCGATTGTCGGCGTTGACCGACGGTACGTCCAATACGGTGGCGTTCTCGGAGAGCCTCCGGGGGCCGGGCAGCGCCGGCGCTTACGAGGTCGCGGCGGGGACGTCGAACGACGTGAAGCGCTACCTGAGCAACGCCGGCGACGGTGGGAACTGCGATTCGCCGATCGCCCAGAGCGCGATCAAGATGGGGGCGTGGTTCGCGGGCAATTTCGAGGACGGCAACATGGGGAACGTCGCGCTGCCGCCGAACACGAAGATCATGGATTGCACCTTCCACAGCGCCTCCGCCCCCTGGAAGTCGGCCCGGAGCAACCACTCCGGCGGCGTCAACGCGGCGTTCGTCGACGGCCACGTCGGCTTCATCAAGGATTCGATCAGTCCGACGACCTGGCGATCGCTCGGCACCCGCGCGGGGGGCGAGATCGTTTCGGCCGACGCCTATTGACGAATTCGATAGCGATGAGGGTCCGCACCATGACCACGTTCCGCATGGCGAGCCGCGCGCCGTCGCTTACGCTGTTGCTCTGCTCGCTCGTCTGGGCCGGCTGCGGCTGCGGCTGCGGCGGAGGCGCAACCTCGCCCGGCGCAGAGCCCAACGTCGCGGCCGTCCCCAGCTTGATTCAGAGCCTTAAACTCCGCGACGCCGCCGCTCGATCGCGGGCCGCCATCGCTCTGGGCAGGATGGGGCCCGCCGCCAGGGATGCCGTCCCCGCCCTCTCGACCGCGCTGAAGGATCGCGACGTCAGCGTGCGGGCGGCTTCGGCGTACGCGCTGGGTCGCATCGGCCCGGATGCGAAGAGCGCGCTCGCCGATTTGAAGAAGCTTACACAGCAACGCGACCTTCAAGAAGTCGCGTCTCAGGCCGTGAGACAGATCGGCGAGTGAGCGTCGCCGGCTCCGCGGCGACGCGGTGTCACTGACGAAGCCGATTGGCTTTGATCGTCCCCGAACTGCCGTCGGCAGTCGTCTTTTCACGCCCGAATCCGCGTCGTGGAGCGGGCTCGCGATTGGGTTCGTTCGCGCCCCGACGGGCCGGCCGATGCGAGTCGTAAAGCATTTGCATAATCGGGTTTGCAGCTCGAATTCGGAATGGCTTCGTTCGCTCCGAACGTGTGGCTCGAAGTTCCTCCGGGCGGTCCTTCGCGCCCCTGCGGGCTTTCCGATCGGCCCCCGAGGATTGGGTTCGTTCGCGCGTTTTTTGGCGACTGCGATCGACTGAGAGGCGTCGACTGGGCCTCGAAGTTCGGGTTCGTTTGCGCGGTTTTCACCAAGGGCTGGGACGCGCCCCAGCACGGTTTCACCGAATCCGCATTGTCAAAGAGCGCGCGGATGCCTCGGGCGAGACGCCCCTATGGAGAATATACGATCGGCCGACCGGAATTCGCGTAAAGCTCCGGTCGGCCTTGAATGCGGGTCCGGTAGGTTGTGCGGGCGGTCGTCTGGACTCCCGGCATCGGTTCGCGCGACGGTCGATCCGGTTGGGCAAGTCGGCCATGAAGCTCACGAGATCATGGCCACGCACCTGGGATGCACAAGATGGGTGGTTCAGGCAAAAAACAAATTAGCCGATACCACCTAATTTACCTGGCTTGGGTGCGTGGATGTTGTTGACCAGGACGCAAGCCCAGCTCCACTCATGAAGTCCACCCCCACTCCCACTCAATCATCCATCGACGCCGCTTGAGGTCGGCATGAAACCACATCCTATACACCCTGAATATCCTGAATTCCGATGTTAGGAAGTTTAGGGTGTTTACGAGGTGGATTTGCGATGGCAAATCTCACGCGCGCGGCCTCGATCGACCGCCGCCGTCAGTAAATCCCGTGCAACGGCCCGCCGGGGGCGGCGAGGCGGTCGACGCGGGATTCGATCTCAGGGTCGTCGACCAGCGGGGGGGCGTGGTGCGGCTTGATCCGGGCGTCGATGACCAGAGGGCCGAGGCATCCCCAGTGCTTGTCGTGGGTGAACGCGTCGATCCCGTCGACGTCGGCGGCCGGGTTCGAGCGGGTGAAGACGACCCAGAGGAAGTTGTTCAAGCCCCGCGCGGTGAACGCGGCGTCGTCGACGATCACGATCAGCGGGAACTCTCGAATCGGATCGTCCGGGCCGAAGTAGCGGGTGAAGCCGTCGAGCCGGCGGGAACGGTCGTCATACTTCGAGCCGGTGATCGCGAGCACGCCGGGTATCACGAGTTTCGGGTCGCGGAAGCCGTCGGGGAGCCGCAGGCCGCTCGGCAGTTCGCGGGGAAGCTCCCTGCGCCTCGGGCCGGCGGCGGCCATCACGACCTTCGACCCCTGGTTCAGGCCGTGCCCGGAGTAATCGAGGGTGTCGATCGTCGTCCGGGTCTGGAAATGAAGGTCCGCGCTCCAGTCGATCCGTTCCAGCAGGTGCCGGAGGAACCCGGCGACGTCGTGGACGTCCAGGCTCGGGTCGTCCTCGCCGGCGACGATCAGGAGATACTTCGCCAGCGAGAGCTGCCCCTGGCCGAGGATCGCATTCGCGATGGTCAGGATTTCTTGCGGTCGGCGGACCGCCGCGTAGGGGACGTAGCGCTCGCTGGCGATCGCCAGCAAGAGCGGGTGGACGCCGGCCGCGTCGACGGCGTGGATCGCGTGGAGACCGGGCAGGACGGTCGGGATGATCGGTCCGGTCAAGTCGTGGATCAGCTCGCCGAACGTCGTGTCTTCCTGGGGGGGGCGGCCGACCGTCGTGAACGGCCAGATCGCCCCGGCGCGGTGGTACACGCGGTCGACCCGGAGCACCGGGTAATCGTGGGAGAGGCTGTAATAGCCCAGGTGATCGCCGAACGGCCCCTCGGGCTTGCGGGCCTCCGGGTCGATTGTGCCGGCGATCACGAAATCGGCCTCGGCGGGCATCGGCAGCGCGCCCTCGGGGGCGACCATCGCGACGCGTCGGCCGCCGAGCGCGCCGGCGAACGCCAACTCGGGTAGACCTTCGGGGAGCGGCATCACGGCGGCCAGGGTGAGGGCGGGGGGGCCGCCGACGATCACGTTGACCCGCAACGACTCGCCGCGACGGATCGCCGACGCGTGGTGGACGCCGATCCCCCGGTGGATCTGGTAATGCAGGCCGACCTCGCGATTGGTCTCGTAGTCGTTCCCCGAGAGCTGCACCCGGTACATCCCCAGGTTCGACCGCGACAAGCCGGGACGGTCGGGGTCTTCGCTGTACACGAGGGGCAGGGTGACGAACGGCCCGCCGTCGAGCGGCCACGATTGGAGCGCGGGGAGCTTGTCGATCGTCGTTTGATGGTCGAGGATCGGCCCGCCGCGAACCATTTTGGGTCGGAGCCTCCAGAGCGTCCGGGGGAGGCCGCGATAGCGCCAGGGCCGGCGGGCGGCGGCCGACGGATCGACCTTGAGATCGACGAGCCGGCGGACGTCGTCGAGGGCGTCGCGGAACAAATAGCGGGCGCGCTCGATCGTCCCGAACAGGTTGCCGACCATCGGGAACGCCGTCCCCTTGACGTTGCGGAACAGGATCGCCGGCCCTCTCGCCTGATAGACCCGGCGCTGGATCGCGCCGGCTTCGAGATACGGATCGATCTCGTCGTCGATCGCGATGAGACGGCCGGTCTGTTCGAGATCGCGGACGCACTGAGCAAGCGAACGATAGCCCATTGGAAATCCTGAAAACTCACCACGAAGGACGCGAAGGGAAACAGAGGAAAACAAGACGAACTCACCACGGAGGACGCGGGGGACACGAAGGAAAGAAGGAAGTGAGCGGAAAGAAGAGAGCGGAGGGGAGGGGGGAAGGGAGCGGAGAGGGAAAAAATCGAGAATTCTTGATTGGTCCTTGCCCTTCTCCTCACTCTTCTCCTTCCTCCGCACTGCAAGGCGTCGATCTTCTCGTCGTTTGAGAAGATTCCAGACGGCGCGGTTCACCCTTCTCTTGCCTGGTATTCCCTCTTGTTCTCTCTTCTTTCCTCTGCGTCCCCCGCGTCCTCCGTGGTGATTCCGTTCTCCCGTCCCCTGTTTTGGTTGCGGCCGACGGCCGCGCCGCGTCCTCCGTGGTGAATTCTTCTACTGACGACGCCTCGTTTGCAGATTGGACGTTGTTCGTGTGCGGTCGTCCTGGTCAGGATACGATTCCGAGCCCCGGCCGTCGATCCGACCGCGATACCGGGTTGACCGCGTCGGCGTCGCGCCCGGAGAATTGAATCGACGGTCGACGACCGCGCGAGCTTGTATCGAGACCTTGACGGATGGACCATCATGAGCAGCAGCCGACCGCCGATTGATCTCAGGTCCGACACGGTGACGCGGCCGAGCCCCGCCATGCTCAGGGCGATGGTCGAGGCCCCGGTCGGCGACGACGTGTTCGGCGACGACCCGACGGTCAGAGCGCTCGAAGCGAAGACGGCCGAGTTGCTGGGCAAGGAAGCGGCCGTGTACGTGCCGTCGGGGACCATGGCGAATCAGATTGCCGTCGGCGTCCACACCCGACCGGGCGACGAGTTGATCTGCTCGGCGACGTCGCACGTCTACCTGTGGGAAGCGGGGGGGGTCGCCCGCCATTCGGGAGTGACGGCGCGGACCTTCGAGGGGGACTTCGGCATCCTCTCCGCGACCGAGATCGACGACGCGGTCCGGCCCGACGATTCGCACTACGTGCGAACCCGGCTGGTTTGGCTGGAGAATACGCACAACCGGGGCGGTGGTCGGATCCACCCGATCGAGAGCATCGCCGGCATCGCCCGCTGGGCTCACGACAACCGCCTGGCGATGCATCTCGACGGCGCCCGGCTGATGAACGCGGTGGTCGCCACTGGGGTTCCGGCCGAGGAGTGGGCCCGGTCTTTCGACACGGTGTCGATCTGTTTCTCGAAAGGACTTGGCGCGCCGGTAGGCTCGGCGCTCGCGGGGACGGCCGAGGCGATCCGCGAGGCCCGCAAGCTCCGCAAGCTGATGGGGGGGGCGATGCGTCAGGCCGGCGTGATCGCCGCCGCCGCGCTGTATTCGCTGGCGAACAACGTTGAGCGGCTGGACGAAGACCACGCCAACGCCCGGATTTTGGCCTCGGCGTTCTCCGAGACCGAAGGGCTGCGGCTCGAATCCGGGCCGGTCGAGACCAACCTGGTCTGGGTCGACGTCGATCCCACGCTCGGCACCGCCGCCGAGGTCGCCGCTTACCTGAAGTCGCACGGCGTGCTCGTTTCGGTCCTGGGCGAGCAAGTGATCCGGGCCTGCACCCACCTCGACGTCAGCCGCCAGGACGCCGAGACCGCCGCCGACGTGATCCGCCGCCTCGAACCCGCCATGATCACGGCGGTGACGCTGGTGTATTGACCGTGGAACGCGAAACGTCGTCGGCGCCCAGGGACGCGTCCTGGACGCCGCCGACGTTCATAATCGCTCTCTGATGGGAGTCGGGTTACTGCGCCGGCGTTGCGAGCGCCGTTTGCGCGGGGGCCGCCTGGGCCTGCGCCGGGGCCGCGGCCGGCTGCGGCCCCGGCGCGTCGGGCTGGATCGGGGGCTCCGTGAGATCGGGGACCGGATTGACGGGCGCGGGCGTGTCGTAGGCTCTCACCAGGTTCACCCGGACCCAGCCCGAGGGGTCCAACGGCGAGATCGACTCGACGGCGAAGCCGCGGAGCCGCAGGTTGTCGAGGTTCGCGTTGATCGGCTGGCTGCGAAGCTTCGCGGCCAGGGTGCTGATCACGAGCGCGCCGCTGAATCGGTTGAGCGTGGTCGGCTTCGATTCGTCGTCGTTGAGGGCCATCACCTGCGAGGCGGTCGACGGGGTGAACTCCTCAAGCTTGGCGTGAAGTTGATGCGAGCCCGGCGACGCCGACTCGACTTTGTAGGAAAGCGCGGCCTCGGCCTGGGGGATCTTGACGCGCAGCACCTTGGCGTTGGCGCCGACGATCGAACCGGCTCGGGAGGATGGGTCGGGGGCCGGGGCGTCGATCTCGAGATCGTGGAGGATCGCCACGACGAAGCCCCGAGCGTCGGCCGCGAATTCCGGCGGCTGGGCCGGCTTGCGAATCCGGAGCGCCTGGATCTTGGGGTTCTTGGCCTTCACGGCCTCTTCCACGGCCTTGAGGTAGGTCGGGTAATCGACGTTGGTCGTGATCGTCACCGCTTGCGCGGGGGGCGCGCCGGGGGGGACGTCGTGGGTGACGATCATCACGTTGTCGACCGCCCGGACCTGGTCGCGCTGGTAGAGGCCGTCGAGGGCGCTGGTGAGGACCGACCCCAGATGGACGTCGGCGGTCAGTCCGGGGGCCGGGACCGCGAGCTGCGGAGGCTGCGGCGCGTCGGCCCCGCGCTGCTTGTCGCCGGTCTTCGACTGGAACAGGCCCCCCACGTACACCGCCTGGGGACGCGACCGCAGCGACAGGCCGCTGACCAGGAAATCCTCGACCGCGAGGATGTCGTTGCCGATCAGGAAGCGCTGGATGTCGGCGTTCCGCTGCGCGAGTTCGCCGGCGATCCGCTCTTCCGCCTCTTCCTGCGCCTCGACGGGGATGCGCTGCTGGAACTGGGGCAGGGCGTTCTGATACACCATGTCGGTGATCTTGTTCTGATTGAACCCGAGCAGGCCGCCGATCGCGCGAGGCAAGCCCTTGCCCGCCTGGGGCGTCGAGCAGATCTGAGCGTTGACGTTGTGCGTCGCGGCCGGCGTGAGCGACAGGCCCGTCGTTCGCAAAAGGGCGTAGATCGTCTGTTCGGCCTGGTCGATGGTGGTCGCCGTGAACTGATAAAGCTTGGCGGCCCGCTGGCCTTGTTCGTCGGAAGCGATCTGGTTCTGGAAGTCGGTGATCGGCGTCGTGCTCTGGAGCGCCTGGCTGTTGTAGAAGGCGATCCCTTCGTCGCTGGGAAGCAGGCCGAAGCCCGTCTTGGGACCGGCCGTCACCTGCGACCAGTAACCCTTGCGGTAGATCGGTCCCGAGACCACGAGGTTCTGGTCGAAGATCGGCCCGACGATCGAGAGGTCCGCGGTGATGTCCAGGTTGGGCTTGTTGAACAGATCGTTGATCGCCGTCTGAAGCTCGCCCGACGGCTGCCAGGGGCGTTCGGCGTTCCGCTGGTTGAGCTTGCCAAGCGCCTGATGAATCCCGTCGAGGGCGCTCTGCCGCTGGGCGACCGTCGTCGCGGCGTGATAGTCGCTCAGCGACTTGCCCAGGTCGTTGTCGACGAAGTCGACCCACCGCTGGCGGTTCGCCTGAACGTCGGGATCGGACGAGGCGGGCAGCCCGCGCACCGTGTCGTCGAGCCGGCGCTCGGCCCAGGCGAGCCGGACCCGAGGCCGGAGCCACGCGCGCAACTCCTCGCGGACCGTCTGCGCCGGCTGCCAGGGCGCGGCGGCCATCGCCGCCGACATCTGATACAGCCGGTTCAGCGGAATCAGCCGCGCGGTCGGAGTCGTCGCCGTCGAATACGACTTGAGGTCGTCGAGGATCGCGTTGAAGAAGAGGTTCCATCCCGGAGCATTGGGGTCCTCCGGCGCGCCCGGCCGGTCCCAGCCTGTGCGGATCGTGGCGATCGATCGTTCGACATTCGAATAACTCGAGGGCGCCGGCGCGGCCTGAGCCCCCCGTCCGCCGAATAATCCTGAAGCGGCGAGAACGCCCGTCAAGATTGTTGCGGTTACGAGACGTTGCATGCGTTGTCTCCCCGGATGATGGGCGCCCGACCTGGGTGTTCTCTTCACCGTTTATCGCTCAAGCGCCGGTTGCTGTTTGATGGAATCTTCGACGGGGCTTGCCTACTTGAGCCCAACGTGACCATTTCACCGAATAGTCAGATCGTCGCGAACCATAGCTCAATAAGATACACAATCTGTGCCGAATGCATGGTCAGGCTCGACATTTTGGGCGGCGTCGACCGGGGCGCGCCTGCCGTCGATCCTTGAACGGCGGCGCGAGGTGGGTGAGACAGAAGGGACGAGCACGTGCTACAATCCGAACGCCGACCCGTGATTGCGACAGAAACATCGACGCCCGCGGCATTCCGAACGGGTCGGCGCTCGGCTTGTTCTCGAATTCATCCATCAAGTCCTGGCGTGTCGGCTGGTCGGGCGTCCCGAGGATCTCTCATGCGTTGGACGTCTCGTTTGGATCCCGCGTCGCGCGACGCGGGACGGATCGGCTTCCGGGGAATCGCGGCGCTTCTGGCGGTCGCCGTCGCCGTCGCCGGTTGCGGCCTCTCGGACGCGCCGGGGGAGGCGCGAAATCCGAAGGCGGAGGATGCGCCGACGGCCGCCGCGACCAAGTCCACGGAATCTCCGTTGGGCTCTCTGGTCGAAAGCAAACCGCACACCAAGGTCGTCTCCTCGATCAAGGGCGACCGGATGTCGGTCCTGACGACTTCGGTCACGCTGACGAAGCAGACCGAGTCCAGCCCGTTTCGATTCACGGAGGTCTCGCGCGAGTGGGGCGTTGATTTCACGCACTTCTCGGGCACCCAGCACGAGAAGCACTTCCCGACGGCCAACGGCTCGGGCGTGGCGATCTTCGACTACGACGGCGACGGCCTGGTCGACCTGTATTTCGCGTCGGCCACCCTGTTGCCGCTGGGGACCGCCGAGAAGGGCCCCAACCGACTCTACAAGAACCTCGGCGGCGGTCGGTTCAAGGACGTCACCGAGGGGTCGGGGCTGGACTTCCGAGGCTACTGCCACGGGATCATCGTCGGCGACGTCGACAACGACGGCGACCGCGACGTCTTCCTCTGCAATTACGACCGCAACAAGCTGTACCTCAACAACGGCGACGGCACCTTCAAGGACGTCTCCAAGGAAGCCGGAATCGACGTCCAGCGCTGGTCGTCCGGCGGCGCGATGCTCGATTACGACAACGACGGCTTCCTTGACGTCTACGTCGCCGTCTACGGGGTCTGGAACTACCCCGAGGACCACATGAACATCGGCGACGCCGAGAAGAAGATCTGGCTCTACACGTCGCCGCGATCGGTCAAGACGACCAAGCATATGCTCTATCACAACAACGGCGACGGCACGTTCACCGACGTCTACGACAAGGTGATCCTGGTCGAGAAGGAAAAGCCCGGAGAGACGGTCGAGCGCGAGCAAGTCGATCCCAAGACCGGCGAGAAGAAGATGGTCCAGGTCGCGGCGACGGAGCGCGCGCCCAACCCCCGCGACGACGGCCACGGCTTCGGCGTGGTCGCGGCCGACCTCAACGACGACGGCCTGATCGACCTTTACGTCGCCAACGACATGACGCCCAACTTCGTATTCCTCAACCACGGCGACGGCACGTTCGACGACGTCACGGAAGTCTCGGGAGCGGCCTACGACATCAACGGCAGCGCGCAGTCGGGAATGGGCGTCGACGCCGAGGACGTCGAGGGCAACGGCCTGCCCGCCCTGTACGTCACCAACTTCGTCGCCGAGTACAACACCCTCTACCAGAACCTCGGCAACGGGGTCTTCTTCGACAACACGGCCTTCTTCGGGATGGCGTCGGACACCATGCCGTTCGTCGGCTGGGGCGCGGGGCTGTTCGACTTCGACAAGGACGGCTGGCCCGACGCCTTCGTGACCAACGGCCACGTCGACGACAACCGCCACCTGCTCGGCCAGCCGGTCGATTACGAGGAGATTCCGCTCCTGTTCCGCAACATGCAGGGCAAGCGGTTCCGACTCTCGACCCGCGACGTCGGGCCCTACTTCGACCAGAAGCACGTCGGCCGCGGCGTGGCGTTCGGCGACCTCGACAACGACGGCGACGTCGACATCGTCATCAACGAGAAAGACCGTCACGCGGCCGTGCTCCGCAACGACACGCCGACCGACGGCCGCCACTGGGTCCGCCTGGCGCTCCAGGGGACCAAAAGCAACCGCGACGCCGTCGGGACGCTGGTCATGGTCGACAACGGCGAGCGGATCATCTGCCGGCAGCTCAAGGGGGGCGTGAGCCTCGAATCGGCCAACGACCCCCGACTCGTGATCGGCGTCGGCCCCAATCCGATCAAGAAGATGACCATCGTTTGGCCGTCGGGGATCGTCACCGAGATGACCGACGTCGCGCTCGATCAGGAGCACAAGATCGTCGAGCCCAAGGACCAGAAGCCGACCGCCCCCTACGGCGAGCCCCGCGCCCGCAAGCTCATCCCTCCCCAGACCTTCGCGGCCCCGAAGGCGGAGACCCCGGCCAAGCCGGCCGAGGAGTCGCCCGCCTCGAAGTGAGACGGCTTCAATATTCGATCCGTCGAACCGAATAAAAAGCAGCCGTTCCCGGGCGATCGGCGCGAAGTCGGACGCGCTTTCCGAGGCGCCGACTTCCGCGCCCTCGGCGCGCGCCGGGACGGGGCTACGATCACGTTCTCGTCAAGGAGGTTCACATGACGCAAGTCGCGACCGCGACGGCCGCATCCTCGGCTCGTCCCACCGTCCGCTTCCAGCTCCTCGGCGACGCCTGGAGCCTGTACCGCATGGAGTGGCCGACCTGGTCGCTGACGACGCTCGCCGCGATCGCCGCGATGGGCGCCGGCGAGTTGAGCCTGCGGATCGTCTGGTTCGCGGCGCGATCCAGCTACTTCGGCTGGCTGTTGGGCCTCGACTCTCCGGACGATTCGTCGCTGTTCTGGCTGGTCCGCGCGGCCGGCGCCGGCCTGTTGCTGGGAGGGGCGGTCCGCATGGCCCTCGGACAGATTCGCGGCCGGCGGCCCCAGGTCATGGATCTCTTCGAGGCGCCCGACAACTGGTTCGACGTGGCGCTCGGCGCGGTGCTGACGGCCGTCCTCGTCGCGTTCGGCCTGGCGGTCCTGGTGCTCCCCGGCCTGATCGCCGCCGGCCTGCTGATGCTGACCTTCCCGCTGATCGTCGACGCCGAACTGCCGGCCACGGGGGCGATGATCAAGAGCTTCCGAACGCTTAGGGACGAATGGCTGCCGGTGACGGTCCTGCACCTGTTCATCGCCGCCGCGGCCGGATGCGGCGTGTTCTTCTTCGGCGTCGGCGTGCTTGCGACGGCGCCGCTCTACGTGCTGTCGCTCGCCCTCTTTTACGAGGAGGTCGGCCGACGCGGTTACGAGCAGCTTTAGCGCGGCTTGTTGATCCGGGAGGGCGCCCAGGAACTCGAAATACCAGCCCGACGCGCAAGCGAGGGAATCGCCCGGGGAAGTTCGCGGGGGTCGTCGCAACCAATGCCGAATTAACCCTCGCTTGCGCGTCGGGCTGATAGATCGAGTCGATCGGTGACGGTGGAGTTACTCGCTTTCGGGTTTGGCCGCGGTCACCAGATCCGAACGCGCTGGTCGGGCGGCAGCCAGAGTTTGTCGCCTTCCTTCACGCCGAACGCGGCGTAGAACTCGGGCATGTTCCGGAGCACGCCGTTGCAGCGGAACTCGGCGGGCGAGTGCGGGTCGGTGGCGAGCCGTCGCGACAGCTCGGCGTCGCGGATCTTGCCGCGCCAGGCCTGCGCCCAGCCCATGAAGAACCGCTGGTCGCCGGTGAGGCCGTCGATCACCGGGGCTTCCTTGCCGTCGAGCGACCGCTTGTACGCCTTGTAGGCGATCGTCAGGCCGCCGAGGTCGCCGATGTTCTCGCCGATCGTCAGCGCGCCGTTGACCTTCTGGCCGGGGAGCTGGAGCGGCTCGAACGCGTTGTACTGCTCGATCAGCTTCTGGGCGCGGGCGTCGAACTCCTTGCGGTCGGCGTCGGTCCACCAGTCGACCAGGTTGCCGTCGCCGTCGGACTTCGATCCCTGGTCGTCGAACCCGTGGCCGATCTCGTGGCCGATCACCGCGCCGATCGCGCCGTAGTTCACCGCGTCGTCGGCGTCGGCGTCGAAGAACGGCGGTTGGAGGATCGCGGCGGGGAAGACGATCTCGTTCATCGTCGGGTTGTAGTACGCGTTGACCGTGTGCGCGTTCATCTCCCACTCGGTGCGGTCGATCGGCTTGCCCAGCTTGGCGAACCTGCGGGCGATCTCGAACGCGTCGGCCCGCCGGACGTCCCCCAGCAGGTCGCCCGACTTGATCTCCAGCTTGGAGTAGTCGCGCCACTTGTCGGGGTAGCCGATCTTGGGGGTGAATTTGCCCATCTTGTCGAGGGCCTTCTTGCGGGTTTCGGGGCTCATCCAGTCGAGCGTGCCGATGTCCTCGCGGTAGGCGGCGACCAGGTTGGCGACCAGCTCCTTCATGCGGGTCTTGGCCGAGGCGGGGAAGTGCTTCTCGACGTAGAGCTTGCCCAGCGCCTCGCCCATCGAGCCCGAGATCAGTTCGACGCCCCGCTTCCATCGCGGGCGGATCTCGGGGGCGCCGGAGAGGGTCCGGCCGTAGAAGGCGAAGTTCTCGTCGACGAACGGCTTGCTCAGCATCGGCGCGGCGTCGTGGACCACGTGCCAGGCCAGCCACATCTTCCAGTCGTCGAGCGGGACTTCGTCGAGCAGCTTCGCCAGGGCGGTGAAGTAGTCGGGCTCGGAGACGATCACCTCGGCGATCTCGGGCGCGCCCAGGGTCTTGAAGTACGCCCCCCAGTCGATCCCCGGCGCCAGCGCTTCAAGCTCCTTGAGGGACTTCTTGTTGTAGGTCAGGGTGCGGTCGCGTCGCTTGACGCGGTCCCAGTGGTGCTTGGCGATCCTGGTCTCGACGTCGAGCACGCGGGCGGCGGCGTCCTTGGGGTCGGGGGCGTCGGCCAGCTCGGCCATCTTCTCGATGTGCGCGACGAACTTGTCGCGGATCGGCTGGAACTTGGGGTCGCGGTAGTACGACTCGTCGGGAAGGCTGATCCCCCCCTGGCCGAGGTAGACGATGTAGCGGTCGGACTGCTTGGCGTCGTTGTCGACGTAGAAGCCGAACAGCCCGCTCGCCCCCTCGCGCTGAAGGTCCGCGAGGACCTGGAGGAACGCGGCCTTGTCGCCGGCCTCGAAGATCCGATCGACGTCGGCCTTGACCGGGCTCATGCCGAGCCCGTCGGCCTTGGCCTCGTCCATGAAGGTGTTGTAGAGGTCGCCGATCTTGCGGGCCTCGGAGCCGGCCGGGGCGTCGGACTTGGCGGCCTCCTCGATGATCGTGCGGAGGGCGGCCTCGCTGTCGTCGATCAGCTTGTTGAACGTCCCCCACCGCGACTGGTCGGGGGGGATCTCGGTCTTCTTGATCCAGTCGCCGTTGACGTACCGGAAGAAGTCGTCCTGGGGACGGACCGATTCGTCGAACCCGGACCGCTCGATTCCGGCTCGTGAGGCCGGATCGGCCGCCTCGACCCGCGCCGAGGCGAACCCGCCGGCGGTCGCCAGTCCGATCATGACGTGAATCCAGTTGGATTTGCTCAAGTGGCGTTCCTTCTGATGAGTATGGGAGCGAAACATGTCGTCGCATACAATCCTTCTCCCCCCGGGAGAAGGGACGCGCGCGTCGGGCTGTCGATATTTGGGAAGCTTGACGCGCCGGGCTCACTTCTTGGGGTCGAGGTTCCGCTTGAGGTCGTCGGCGCCGACGTCGCTCTTGACGCCCTGGGGGGGGACGTCGAGGCCGGCGGTCCAGAGGATCGCGTTGAGGGCGAGCTTGCGGAAGTTCGGGTCGCCCCAGTTGGCGTGGTCGTGGCCGCCGGTGAAGCCGAAGCCGCGGCCGCCGTCGGGCCGCTCGACGGCCCAGGCGAGGATTTCCTCGCGGCCCTTGGCCTCGACGATGTGCTTGTACGGGCCGCGGGGCGAGGCGGAGACGCCCTGGCGGGTCTTGTCGTCGGGCTTGGCGACGAGGATCGGCGTCACCCCCTTGCCGTCGGGGCGGAACCGGATGTTGAAGTACCACTCGTCGCCGATCTCGAACGGCTCGACCCCGCTGGCGATCGGGTGCTTGGGCAGGGTCTCGATCCTGGCTTTCCAGTGCGGGTTGGTGGAGTAGGCGGTCTCATAGTAGCCGCCGATCCAGTCGAGGAACGTGTCGCCGGGCTTCCCCTTGGGGACCT
>ERZ778018.1925-NODE-1925-length-14885-cov-5.514633_pt1 | contig 14885 bp, 12 predicted proteins | sample MGYA00375748_ERZ778018 | MGnify/ENA primary metagenome ERZ778018 (study PRJEB29350, sample SAMN05509839) | bioreactor metagenome | biome: bioreactor; material: wastewater | place: South Africa: University of Cape Town | collected 2014-04-22 ... | reverse complement strand
CATATATAGAACGAATGCTATTTTACTTTTTTTACAACTTTTCAGGAAGTGAATTTAATCAAAACCAGTTTCTACACTTCCATTTCAACAGGAATAACTTTCCTGAGCGGTTTTGTTATAACTAAAGTTGTCGCTGTAAAAATTGGTCCGGAAGGAATGGCATATTACGGACAGTTTGCAAATACAACTTCATTACTTGCCACATTGGGAACCGGAGCAATTACCGTGGGGGTTACAAAGTATTTAGCTCAGTATTCAGGAAATTCATCGAAACAGCAAAGTGTTATTAACGCTGCTTTCATAATGGTTTTGACGGCATCATTAATTGTCTCCGCATTCACAATTAGCTGTTCAAGGATCCTGTCAATAGCTGCTTTTAAAACCGCAGATTTCTGGATAGTATATTTGGTTTACGGGTTTTGTATTACTGCAATTTCTCTCAATCTTATTTTTTTGGCGATCCTGAACGGACTTAAAAGAATCAAACATCTTACTATAGTCAACATCACTTCATCAATACTGGGAATGGTCTCAATGATTATTACGGCTCATTTTTGGGGATTGACCGGAGTCTTGATAAACAGTTCCATTGTAGGTGTTGTAATGATGTGTATAAATGTGATAATGTTCAGGAAACTGAATATCAGGTGGAAACTGAACTTCCATTTATTTGACAGAGCTACAGGAAAGAAGTTACTGGCATTTTCTTTAATGGCTATCGTAAGCGGCTTCGTTACGCCTGTTATGCAAATAATGGTACGAAACAGGATAATCAATACTATTTCACTTCAGGATGCCGGTTATTGGCAGGCAGTTACGCGGATTTCAGACTATTATTTGGCATTCATAACCTCTGTCCTCACTGTATATTACATGCCCCGATTGTCAGAGTTAACGGACAGAACAGATATAAAAAAAGAAATCCGTTTTGGATACAAAATGATTCTTCCGGTTGTATGTGCTTTGTCAATATCAATTTGGTTGTTGAAGGGGCTAATCATTCACATCTTGTTCACTCCCGATTTTGAAGGAATGAGAGAGCTATTTGCATTTCAATTGATTGGTGATTTTTTAAAAATGGGCAGTTGGTTGCTTTCATTTCTAATGTTAGCCAAAGCGATGACAAAGACATTCATTATTACCGAAATTTCATTCGGAGCAAGTTTTGTCATACTATCTTACGTATTCATTAATCTCTACGGGGTTATTGGGGCCACTTATGCATTTGCTCTGAATTACCTGATTTATTGGGTTATAATGGAACTAATAGTCCGCAGATATCTGAGGGAAAAACAGTAATGTTTATCCGGATTGAAAAGAATTTTCTGACAAAATTTTTGAATACATAAAGATTTAAATACATTTTCAGTTTTTTACTCACAGGATTATTGATAATTTAGATAATATGGGTCCACTTGTTACAGTAGTAGTTATCAGTTACAATTCATCAAGGTACATTTTTGAAACTTTGGAAAGCATAAAAAATCAAACCTACGAAAATATCGAACTAATAATTTCAGACGACAGTTCAACCGATGGGACTCCGGATATATGTAAAAAATGGCTGGATGAAAATCAGTATTTTTTTTCTAAAGCCCAATTACTTACCGTTGAAAAGAACACAGGGATCAGTGCTAACTGTAACAGAGGAGCTAACGCGGCTTCCGGAGAATGGATAAAGTTTATTGCGGCTGACGATATCCTGCTTAAGGATTGCCTTGCTTTAAATTATTTGTTTTCCTTGAAAACAAACTGTGATCTCATTTATTCAAATCTTTTTTTCTTTAATAAAGAGAAGGAATGGGTAAGTAAAAAATATATTTTTGAATATTTCAATAAATTAAATGAAACAAAAAAACTTAAGTTCTATTGCAGAACCGCTATCTTCTTAAACCCTCCTACCTGGTTCATTAAAAATAGAGCTCTGAAAGATGCAGGGAACTTCGATGAATCATATCGACTTTTGGAAGACCAGGTATTAATCTTGAAATTTCTTGAACAAAAGAAAAATATTCAATATTTCGACGAATATACCATCAGATACAGGGTACATGGTAATTCCATAGTACAAGCCCAAGGTCATTTATTTATTGATGATCTTATAAGATCTTATAAAGTCATTCGAATGAAGTATTTAAAAAAGAGCAATATCAGGGATATTCTTTATATGGGTAATCAATGGATCGTTTTCAAAAGACAAATGAATCCCCATAATTTATTTTTTCAATTTATATACTTGTTTAGTCCCGGAAGATACCTTTCCCTGGTAGCGCGATATATCCCTAATTCCAAGATTCTGCTCCCCTTGAAAAGATTAATAATTTAGGATCATCGTTTACCGTCAAAAAATTATTTTTATCCGTAAGTGGGAATCTGGTTTCACTTTTTATTCAAACCCGGGAAGAGAAAACTATGAACTTTTAGAAGTTCATTTCTTTCCCAACCCGGTTAATAATATCCATTATTTAAATTTCAATAACACAAACCAAAAAATTCAGACCTTTAACCAAATGAGGAGATTTTCAATTTATCTTACTGTTCTTTGCTTTTTTGTCAATTCACAAATCTGTGCACAACCCGATTACGGGAAAACCATTATCTCTTTTTCCGGTTCGCCTGACGATGCAGTAAGTGATCTTCAAAATATCTTATCCAGGTACAATGCAGGTAATATCACACTCTCAAAAGTTCCGCTGGAAAAAAGAACGGGGCAGGAATTCTATCTTGCCATTCAGGGTAACAATACAGAAATTAAATATACCACTCAAAATTCCCTCGAAAATGCTGTTTACACTTATCTTGAAAGATTAGGATTTCGCTGGTACGGTCCGGGTGATAACTGGTTTATAAAACCTAAAACAATTAAGCGGGCAGATTTTACCGGTCAATGGATTCGTCCTTCTTTCAGAAACCGCAGTTTTGTCGGTTCAGGCGGGCTTTATTTTAGTAGCATTCAGAGTTATGACTCCACAAATACATTCAGGGCAAAGTGGTTGGATTGGTTGAGAAGAAACAGAATCAATATGGATTTCGGTGGAGTGGGACATACCGGGGAAGTTTTTTATTTACAAAACAAAACCTTGTTGGATAAGCACCCTGGATGGTTCCTTAATTCCAGCGGACAACAAAATGGAAGAATAAAAATTGATAGCCCCGCCGCTGTAAATGCCTATAAAAACTGGATTCATTCAATTTATGAAAAAGAAAAAGGAGACTTTATTACCCTTGGCGTGGATCCGGCCGATGGCAGAGGTGGAACTGATGATCCCTTGCCAAAAAATATGCCTGGTATCAAAAACTATTCAGACAAATGGTGGTGGTTAGCCAATGACGTTGCCAAAGATTACGAAAATGAAAAAAATGTCCGGATAACCATGTATGCCTATGGGGGTGGTACAGAAAACGCTAAAGTACCATCTTTTAAACTTAGGGAAAACGTTTATCCGGTAATCATTCCCTATTCATTTCAAACAGCATACATACCGGAACAAATGGTAAGGGCTTGGGCTAAATCCATAAATGGAAATATGGGTATCTATGATTATTGGAATATAGCTCAGCGAAGTTTAGATGTTCCTCATTTCAACATATATACCATTTCTCCCAAATTAAAACTACGGCGTGACAATAAGGTGAACGGAGTATTTCTTGAAACCACAAATGCCGCCGGCCCGATGGGGCACGCGTTGTGGATGGCAGGAGAAATGCTGTGGAATACAAATCTGAATTTCGATTCACTTTATTCAAAATATTTACAAGATTGTTTTGGCAATGCATCACCTTACCTAAAAAACATGTTTGACAGATGGAGCAAAAATTATCAGGGCTCAGCAGAGCCGTCGTTTAGTCTGCAGGATTTGAAAAACGCCTCATCAGCGGTAAAAAAAGGAAGCCCGGAATGGAAAAGAATAAACGAACTTAAAGCTTATGTGCATTATTTAAAATTGGTTTACGGGTTGGATAGAACTCAGCCCTCGAAAGATTCGCTCTTCAGGTATCTATATGGCATCCATCATCTCCTGATGGTACAAACTGCAGCATTGGCAACCCAACCGTATGTTCCGCCGGTTAATAACGGAAATATTGTTCCCCCCACTACCGGTATAAGAAAACTCTCTGAAGATGATATCGAAAATCAATTCAAAAAAGATTTAAATGAAACACCCAAACCATACACACTCTCTGATTTTAAATTCAATTTTGACAAAGCAAAATATACTGACCCCATCCCTCAAAACTCATGGCTCTTTGGCAATCAGAATTGCCGGTTTTTCTTTAAAGCACCTTTTACAGGAAAACTTACATTGGAAGCGGGGGCTCAGACAAATACACCATTCACAGTTTATACAGACCAAAACATTATCATCGATGAAGAGGTAGGTACAAACAATTTTGATAAATCCGAAAATATTGAAGGAGCAACATGGAAATTAAAGATGTTGGCTTTCCGCATTGTGAAAGGAGAAATATACCATATCCAAACGCGATATGGAAACAGCAGGATAAAAATCATAACTCAGGGAATAGTGCTGTTCAAGCATCCGGGTGATAATGATTTTTTGAACTCTCTTTATCCAGTTCAATATTTTTATGTTCCAAAATCTGCCACTGAAATAATTTTTTATGATGAGCGTCCGGAAGGTTTTAACGGGAGAGGTTATTTAGTATCTCCTGATGGACTCAGAATAAAAAGAGAATCCACCGGATTTAAGGACATCTACCGTGTGCCAGTGACTCTTCCATTCCGTGGCAAAGTATGGTCTGCTGATTTTGGTCATCCAATATGGAAACTTTTGAATATTCCCAATATTTCCAGCCTGCAGAAATTTGGGTATTCAGAATAAAAGTTTGGTAAAGAATTATTCTGCCTGTAAAGATTATTAAAGAATCGGCAGGTACCTCATTTCCGCTGTTGGTAAAAACCATTGAATCGAGATTCATTATCATATTTCAAAAATCAGGGAACGGATTAATAATAAAAAAGTGAGGCTTTGTGCAATGAATTCAAATATTAAACGTTATCATTCAAACCCCTAACAAAATCAATATATCATGAATCCCATTTCCACTTTTATTTCTCCCCAAAGGTTAAAAGTACCGTATCATCCAAGTCCGTTATACAGTATGGTTTCTGCAATGTGCACTTCGGAATTGTATTGCTTTTTATAATATATTAAAAAGCTACTTTCAGGAAATCAAGCATTTTTACCTGAAGGATTAAAAGTTTTATCTGATAACTCAAAATCCATCAATTTTCAATTAAAAATCTGAAAGTGTCGGACTTAACTAATCAAATAAGTATGAAAGAAATGCTGAAGCTCAAAATCAAAAAACCGTAAAATACTTCATAATCTATCCGGATGGAATACGTCATACAATCTCAAAACAAATTTTCGCTCGGACTGAAAGAACTTTGGAGCTACCGTGAGTTATTTTATTTTTTTACCTGGCGGGACGTCAAGGTCAAATACAAACAGGCCGCACTCGGCATATTATGGGCAATCCTTCAACCACTGGTGATGATGATCACTTTCACATTAATTTTCAGCAAAGCACTGAAGGTCAGCAGCGACGGAATTCCCTATCCTGTCTTTGCATTAAGCGGGTTGCTTATTTGGAATATTTTCAGCAATGGCCTATTAAACAGCGCCAACAGTATGGTCACCAATTCAAATGTTATAAAGAAAATCTATTTCCCAAGATTGATAATCCCAATGAGTGCGGTACTGACAGCGCTCGTGGATTTTCTGTTTGCGCTTATCATCTTTGCAGCCATTCTCATTTATTATCACCAGGGATTCAACATTTTCAAGATGTTCCTTTACCTGCCACTTGGTATTCTGATCACGGTTATAACCACATTCGGATTAGGAACTTTCTTAGCCGCCCTCAATGTCAAATACCGGGATTTCCAATATATAATTCCTTTTCTGATTCAGTTTCTTTTATTTGTCAACCCGGTATTGTATTCAACCAAAGTGTTTACCAACCATTGGATCAACCTTATTATGAAAGCCAACCCCATAGCCTCAGCTATTGAGCTTTTCAGAAGCGTTTTCATAGGTCAGCCTGTAGATTGGAACACAATTTTATCAGGCGCTGGAATGGCATTGATTATACTTTTTGCCGGAATCTTTACGTTCAGAAAAACAGAAGCCTACTTTGCAGATTTAGCCTGATTATGAAACCGATATTAGAAATACAGCATATAACCAAAAAATTCAGAATTGGAGCTAGACAGGAAAGATATCTTTCACTGAGAGATAAGATCTATGATACCTTCAAAAAGAAAGATAAATCATCCGGAATATTTACAGCGCTCAATGACGTAAGTTTCAATGTGGATGCCGGAGAAAGTATCGGAATAATCGGCAGAAACGGAGCAGGCAAAAGTACTTTGCTCAAGATCCTTAGTAAAATAACACCTCCAACCACCGGCAAAATAATCGGCAGAGGCAGAATTGCCAGTTTGCTCGAGGTAGGAACAGGATTTCATCCTGAATTAACCGGACGGGAAAACATCTACATGAATGGAAGTATCCTCGGAATGAAGAAACATGAAATTGATAAACACTTCGATGAGATTGTGGATTTCAGTGGTGTCGAAAGATTTCTTGACACCCCTTTAAAAAGATATAGTAGCGGCATGCAACTGCGCCTTGCATTTTCAGTTGCCGCTTACCTTGAGCCCGAAATTCTCATAATTGACGAGGTTCTCGCAGTTGGTGACGCGGAGTTTCAGAAAAAATGCCTTGGCAAAATGGACCAGGTAAGCAAAAGCGGACGTACTGTTTTATTTGTGAGTCATAATCTCGGAGCTATACAGCAATTGTGTTCCAAATCGATCCTGCTCAATAAGGGTACCTTATTAAAATCGGGAAAAACTTCTAACATAATAGATGAGTACCTCAATCTTTCTCAGAAGGTGACGAACCGGTTTAATTCCTATGGAAATAAAGATGCTGAAATTGTAGATTTCGAATTGTACAATCATCTCGGAAAAGAAAGTCGCGACTTATTTCTCGGTTACCCTTGTGCTCTTCATCTAAAAATTAAATTCAACACCACTATTTCTGACGTTGAATTGGGCATCAACATCAAAGACATTTATGGTGATTTGGTGAGCCATATTACCAGTATTGACCAGAACATTGTAATCAGCGGCGAAAAAGGAGATGAGGCGGATATAGAAATTAATTTGGACAGCGTCAATTTTACCCCGGGCACTTACAAAATGGATTTGTTTCTGCTCAAAAATGAAATGTTGCATGCCAATACGGATTGTTTGACTTTTTCCGTAATAAATTCAGACAAAATAAAAAGGCCCGGCGGATTTCCCGGTCATGTCAAATATTTTACAGACACCAGATGGAAAGTGAAAAATCCTGTAAGAGTATGATTTACGACTGTTTCATTTTCAATTCAGAGTTAGACCTGCTCAAACTGCGGCTGGCATTTATGAACAGCATGGTAGATTACTTTGTCATCTGCGAATCAGGAAGGACACTATCAGGAGAAAAAAAACCATTACATTTTAAGGAGCATGAAAAAGAATTTGAGGAATACTTACCCAAAATCATCCATCTTGAAGCTCCGTCGAGACCTGACCTGACGGCGTGGGATTACGAATACTTTCAGAGAAATTATATTAAAGAGGGATTGAAACAATGTAAAGATGATGACCTGATTCTTATCTCAGACGTGGATGAAATCATCAATTTAAAAAATATTGTTCGATTGAACGGGTTGAAACTTCCTGCGCTGATCGAGCTTTCTTATTATTATTATTTTTTCAACCTCAAAGCCGGCAGCACTTTCACCTTGAATTTATTAAGCAACTATTCCTTTATTAAGAACTTTAATATAGGCATAAGAAATCCTGATTATAAAGAAAAGGTGAAAAATGTTATAAAGAAGAAATCGTGTGTCACCGGCTGGCATTTCAGTTATTTATTTGGTCTTGATATAGAAAAATACAAAACCAAGGTAAAATCCTTTTCACATCAGGAATACAACACATCCTATTATCTCGACGATAACAGAATAAAGAAATGCATCGAAACAGGTATAGACCTCTTTGAGAGAGAGAACATCTTCTTCTCATTCAAAAAGCCGGAAAAGGAATTGAAAGAAATTCTGCCTTTCATCAGGCAGCTCGGTCTGGAACATTACATTCACACAAAACAGAAATTATCTTTTTCCCATCTGAAACATCCGGGGTTTATAATAAAAAAGAAATTGCTTCCATTCATAAAAAACGAACTATATACAAGACCAAGGTATAACCTGATTGTATTCACCAGTCCGTTCAGAAAAAAAATCAGAAAATTAATCTTTCAATAATCCGGTACAAAAATGCAGGTCTCAGTTATCATAATAAACTATAATACATTTAACCTAACCTGTCAATGTATCCGGTCGGTGATAGATCAGACAAGAGATATATCGTACGAAATTATTCTGGTGGATAATGCATCCACAGAATGCGATCCCCTGATCTTTAAAAAAAATTTTCCTTCGGTTCAACTTGTGACCAGTTTAGAAAATCTGGGATTTGCAGGAGGTAACAACCTCGGGATCAGGCACGCAAAAGGTGATTATATTTTGCTATTGAATAGTGATGCCATATTAAAAGAAAACTCAATTCGATTCATCTACGATAAATGCAATAATATTTCTAATCTCGGTGCAGCCGGTGTAAAGCTGATTTATCCTGACGGTAGCATTCAGCATTCTGCTCAAAATTTCCCATCTGTTACAGTACATTTTCTTTATACAACCAAACTACACAGAATCTTCAGAAAATATTTTGAGAAAAAAGCAGGTAGCAAAAACTATTCAGAAGATTTTTCATGCGATTGGATTTGGGGAACATTTTTCTTTTTTCCTTCACGAAACCTAAAATTCTTCAACGGGCAATTACCTGTTTCTTACTTTATGTATTCAGAGGATGTAGAGTGGTGTTACAAGTTCAAAAAACACGGATTAGTCAACCTTTATTTCAGCGGAACCGGAATTATTCATTTAATGGGGAAGAGTAGTACAGCAAGCTTTCAAAAGAAGCTGATAAGTCAAAACCATCTCAGATTTATCAGAAAAGAGTACGGTTTATTTGAATATTATGCAGAAAGAGTCCTGACAGCAATAGACAAATTCACAAACAGATTTCAGACCAGACTAAGAAACTCTGAAAAAGAAAGGTTACCCCAATCATCTGCCACATCCGGGAATTCAAATATAAATTCCCGGATAAAAAATATTGTCCATGCACTTTCGGGGAATGATTAATTAGTCCCTCTGTTTTGCATAATTACCGTAAGATTATTCTTTTCTTTAAAACTTCCGGAAAATCTTTCTTTTTATACCATGCAGAAATATCAACGGTCATCCAACCCGACATTTCGTAAATGACGGTATAATTAAACCTCAGATTTTATACCAGGGATATGCAATAATAATACATCCCGGATAAACGTTATAAGTGTACCCTAAGTACTTTACACACATGAATGCGCAGCGTTATCAATTATTTCTTTCGCCAAAGACAAGATTTCTTAATTTTTTCAGGCAATTATTTATCATTTCGGGAATTGATACACATATTGCTGAATTAACAAGAAAAAGCAATCGTCATTCTCTCGCATTAAAACTTATCCCTCCCAATTACTTATACCAGCTCGGAACATTCAGAAAATGCAGTTTACAAAATATAAAATTTTCTGTAGATGTGAGTGAAACAAACGGGCACGCAACTTATTTTGGTATCAGTGATACGGCTCAATCCAAACTCCTTTCTATAATGAAAGAAGGAATGACCGTTTATGATATAGGTGCGAACATCGGAACCTTCGCCCTTCAGTTTGCAGGAAGGGTGTCAAAAACCGGAAACGTTATTGGTTTCGAACCTGGGCCTTATACTTACAAACAATGTTTAAAGAATATCTCACTGAATCATTTCAATAACATCCTGATATTTAATGAGGGACTGGGAGAATCCCAATCTATTGCAGCTCTTTACAATGTAAACCCGCACAACCGGGGAATGCAAAGATTGCTTGCAGATGATAATACAGATTCATACGATAAGGAAATAGTACAGATCAATACCCTGGACAATAAAATTGAAACTGCTCAACTTCCGCATCCCGATGTTATAAAAATTGATGTCGAGGGATATGAGCTCAAAGTACTGCGTGGGGCTCGTCAGACACTCGTAAAACACAAGCCCGTCCTTTTTATCGAATTGGATGATGATAATCTCAAAGAGCAAAAAAACTCTGCGATTGAAATGATAAGTTTTCTGAAAGAATTGGGATATATCATTCGAAAAGCAGATACAGAAGAGATTTTGGATGAGAGTTTTGATTATTCAAGTTGTCACTATGATATCATCTGTACCTGTATATAACAGAATTTTTATAAAGGTATTTATCAAAACCAGCCACTCATATTGCCGGAAGGTGACAGGATTCAAACAGGAAACAGATTTGACCTAAAGGGTTAATTTATAGAATATAACTTACACAAATGAATGAGAAAAAGATCTCAATAATTATCCCGACTTGTAACAGAGAGCACATTCTTGAGGAAACTGTGGCAAAAGCATTAGATGCCATAAGGGAAAAATCTGCAGAAATTATTGTGGTCAACGATGGAGATAAACCAACTATTTTACCCGATATTTTTTCCGGTAAAATAAAAATATTGGAAAATAATAAGGGCGGGGTATCCAGAGCGAGAAACCTGGGTGCAGCCCAGGCTGCAGGCCAGGTGTTATTTTTTGTAGATGATGATATGTGGATAAATAAAGAAATCATTGATTGGATCGAAACAAACCTGACAGATAATAAAGAGGAAGATGCAGTTTATAATGTCAATTGGGAGTATCCGCCGGAGTTGAATAACGAATTAAAAGAATCCAAAATCGGCAGGTTCCTTTTGTCGAACGGATACAATACTATGTGGGGCAGGATGAAACAAAAAGCGGTTAAACCGATTAGCGGATTATATCTGTTCGATACAATCGGAAGTTGTAGTTTCATTATCTCAAAACAAACTTTCGAAAAGATCGGAGGATATAAAGACTCGATAACGTTTCAGGGAGAAGACATTGAACTTTCGATCAGATTAAATCATCTCAAAATTCCGATTTATTGTTTATTCGATATAACCCTTTTTCACAATCACAGAGACAGGATAGATATAAACAATTATCTGAACAGGATCAGAGACGGTTATAACTCTCAATTCATGGCCGAAAGAAAAGGTTTACTTCCCCGGTCGGGTTATAGCTATCAAAAAAACAAGTTAGAACTCAGTATTTATAATATGTTGTCAGCACCGGAGGTATGTTCGATGTGGCTATTGAAAATATTACCAAATAATAAGATTTTTGATCCTGTTTCCAATTCGATAATCGGATTGTTGTCGGGTATAATAAAATTCAAACAGTGGAAAAATGCCTTTGCCGTTTAAAAAACATTTGATTTGCCGTGTATAGGTTCAAAATATGAAGATTTTCAAAGATTCTTGAATTTAAGATTAAAATAAGTTTTCTTGTCAAAAATCAAAATAACATATATCATTTCCGGAATAGAAAAAGCCCGGGCTTTCGAGTGGATTGTGGAAAATATCAATCCAAACTCGTATGACGTCTCTTTCATTTTACTTAATAAAAAGAAATCTTTTTTCTACAATTGGTTAAAACAAAGAGGGCTTAAGACGACATTCATAAAACAAAAAAACTCCGGATCATTACCTCTGATCTTTATCAAGATTCTGATTCAACTTATAAAAAATCGACCGGACGTGGTGCACACGCATCTTTTCGATGCCAATATTACGGGACTTCTGGCAGCAAAAATTTTGGGAATCAGGAAAAGAATTTATACCCGGCATCACTCAACTTATCATTTTGAATACTATCCTAAAGGAATAAAATTTGATAAACTTTGCAACTTTCTCGCAACACAAATAATAGCCATCTCAGAAAACGTAAGAACAGTCTTAATTCAGAAAGAATCAGTTAATAAGAACAAAATCATTTTAATCCATCATGGCTTTGATTTGAATGAATTCACGAATGTGGATGAACGAAGAGTGGAACTATTGCGGAATAAATATTCTATCCCTAAAGACCGGAAGCCCGTTATTGGCGTCATTTCACGTCAGATGGAGTGGAAGGGTATTCAATATATTATCCCGGCATTCTCAGAATTACTGAAAAAGTACCCGCAATCTTATCTGATACTTGCAAATGCAAATGGTCCATATAAGGAAGAAATTAACCGTCTTATAAAAATATACCATATTGAAAATTATGTGCTGGAGATTGCTTTCGAAAACGATCTGTTTGCATTGTATAAATTATTCGATATCTATGTGCATGTTCCGATAAATGGTGAAATCGAAGCCTTTGGTCAAACCTATGTTGAGGCTCTGGCCAGCGGGATACCTTCAGTATTTACCCTGTCAGGCATTGCAAAGGAGTTCATTGTCACAGAAAAGAATGCCATGGTAGTTGATTTTTGCAACAGTTCTGAAATTGTCGGGGCCATTGACCATATAATCAGAGATGAACAACTGAAAGAATCTATTATTCATCAGGGCATGGCAGATGTCAAAATATTCGGGCTCAAACCCTTTATCAAAAAACTTGAAAATCTATATGCCTGAGCCTCTATTTTCAATCATTATCCCAACTTATAACAGAGCCGGCCTGATTAGAAAAACTATTGATTCTTTTCTGAATCAGACCTTTCGGAATTTTGAAGTAATTATTGTGGATGACGGGAGTACAGATAATACCGAAAAAGTCATTATTGCAATACCTGATTCCCGTGTCAGATATTTTAAAAAAGATAATAACGAAAGAGCTGCGGCAAGAAATTTCGGAACTCAAAAAGCAACTGGAAAATATGTGGCATTTTTTGATTCTGATGATATTGCATATCCCAACCACCTTGAAGTAGCAGCTCAATTGATCGATAAATCTCTCTCGGAAATTTTTGCATTAAACTATGAAATTCGTGATGAAAATAATAAACTGATTAATGATTCTCAGGACTTCAGGAATATCAATCGTCAATTGATTAAAGGAAATTTATTAAGTTGTAGCCCCGTTTTCGTCAAGAGAGAAATTGCCGTCCAATTTCCATTTGATGAAGACAAAAGTCTGACAGGTTCAGAAGACTATCTTTTATGGCTTCAGTTAGCCGCGAGATATCCAATCTGTTTTTCAAATATGAGAACCTCAGCCATTATCCAGCACAGTGGCAGAAGTGTTGTCTCCTTCAGTAAGGAGGCGCTTATTAAAAGAAAAAACCTGATGTTGAGAAAAGCACTGAACGACCCGTCTATCAGTTCTTATTATAAAGGTGATTTAAACTATCTGAAAGAAAATACCTATAGTTACATTTCATTACATCTTGTGATGGGGAAACACAAAAAAGAAAGCTGGTATTATTTCCAAAAAGCGTTAGGATTCAATTGGAAATTTTTCTTTTCAAGAAGATCCAAAGCTATTATTAAAAGATTGGTCTTTTGATGAATGCAGTCGTTTCATACGCTATTGTTATACAATTCACCCTCTTATTGTCTGCCAATATGTTTAAATCAATTCCGGATGTGCCTTTATTAGCTGCTGCAACAGGGGCCACACATTAAAATTGAGGATTTTATCGTTATAAATACAACAAGAAATCTACCCTTCAGGAATGAAAATTTATGTGATCAATTTACCCCGGTCAACAAAAAGACGAAAAATGATTGAATCCAATCTGAATAAATTAGGTCTGGATTTTGAAATTTTTGAAGCTGTTGATGGCAGGGCTTTACCTAAGGACAAATTGAATAACTACTTTGATAAAGACTTTCTCAAAAACAAACCGGATTACTATTCGCCCGGCGTAGCGGGTTGTACCTTATCTCATTTTGAACTTTATAAAAAGATAACGAAAGAAAAGGTGGAATCTGCACTTATATTGGAAGATGACGCCATCATTTCTGATGACTTACCGGAAATACTGCCTCAATTAGAAAATCAATTACGGAGGGATGAAATAATCATGCTCTATTACCAGGCCTTTTGCCAAATGAAAATTTCATTTTCTTCCATTGTCCCTGCGCTCAACAAAAAATATAATCTTTATCAGGTTAATGAACTTTATGGGTTAGGTTCAACGGTATGTTATATGATAAGTTATGAAGCTGCTAAAAGGCTGGCAGAGGGTTTATATCCATTATCCACCGCGGCAGATGACTGGCCCAAGTTTTTTCAAAGAAATTTATTAAATGGTGTGCGGGTAGTCTATCCGTTTATAATGACACATGCCCTGGAACCCACAACCATTAATCCCGGATTGGGTGATAAAAACATTCTAAAAAAAATTCTCAATTACGCTGAGAGTAAAAAAGTATTCCCGATTTATCACATTCTGAGAAAAAGGAGGGAACGTTGCCAGATTGGAAGACGGAATTTTCAAATTGTGGATGAAACTCCTAAAGATTTGAGGAAATCTATATCTGAGTCTGGTAATTCTGACAAAACCTAATTCTCAATTTTACTAAACGTGAAAAATGGATTTTATTAATTAGGCAAAACATAAAAACTACTTTTCTCAATTAAATTCTCATGCCCCACATCCTCTTCATCTCCTACGACGGCCTGACCGATCCGCTCGGTCAAAGTCAGGTGATCCCCTACTTAAAAGGGTTGAGTGGCTGTGGTTTTCGGTTCACTATTTTAAGCGCGGAAAAACCGGATAGATTCCTTCAGCAAAAAGAAGCCATAGGGAAAATATTAGAGGAATCCGGCATTAAATGGCATCCTGTTACATATCACAAATGGCCGCCGATTATCTCCACTATTTGGGATACGCAAAAAA
>ERZ778018.1924-NODE-1924-length-14888-cov-11.300074_pt1 | contig 14888 bp, 10 predicted proteins | sample MGYA00375748_ERZ778018 | MGnify/ENA primary metagenome ERZ778018 (study PRJEB29350, sample SAMN05509839) | bioreactor metagenome | biome: bioreactor; material: wastewater | place: South Africa: University of Cape Town | collected 2014-04-22 ... | reverse complement strand
CACGGGCTTCATCACCGTGTACTTGCGCTCTTGATTGACGGTCTGATACACCGGCTTGGAGACGGTGTACTTGCGCTGGACGTAAGACGTCTCGGTCACCGGCCGCATGACCGTGTAGTTCTCGGTCCTGTAGGCGGTACGGTAGCGCGTCTCCGTGTAGGTGACGGGCTCGGTTTCGTAGACGGTCTCATAGACGGTCTGGTAGACGGTCTCGACTTGCGGCGCCAGGGCGACGACGCCGGTGGCGACGACCGGCGCGGGGGCGCACGACATGCACGCGCCGCCGCCGTAGGTGGCCCACGCCGACGGCGCGGCCCCGCCGAGCAGCAGGGCGACGGCCGACGCCGCGGCCAGGCTCATGGGTCTTATCGACGTGGACATTGCCGAACTCCCTCAAGGACCCTCGAAGCTCACGCCGACCCGAAGGCCGACGGTCCCGAGGTCGCGCGGTCTCGTCCCTGAGAAAGCCCTCGCGAAAAAACTCGATCGCCCCCCGGAAATCCCTCAAGGGGCCAGCCGATTCATGCCGATGCCAATACGTTCGGCCCTCCGAGGGGCCTCCCATCCTCACTATATCACCGCCGCCCCGCCCGACTTGAGCCGAATCCGGCGATTCCCGACGCCCCGGTTCGTCCTCTGACGATTAAATCGACCGCGTCGTCGGCGAGGAATCCGATCGTCAAGCGGATGGGACGACCCGCGCGACCGCCGACCCGTCCGGCTCGACGGCCCCGCCACGCTCATGATACGCAAAACCCGCGCGCGACGTTCGGTTTTCCGCGAGAAAAAGTAAAGTGCGCGAGGTTTTGTAAATATTACAAGTCGAACGACGGGTCGCGGGCCCGGCTGGCGGGCCGACCGGGATCTTGCTAGACTCGACATGCACGCTTGAATCCGACGCGACGCTCGGGAGGAACGCCCGTGAGCACCGCCGACCAGCCGGTTCGGAAGGTCGCCGCTCCGTCGTGGTGGCTGAACCTGGACCCCTACGACCCTCGGTTCCCCACCAGCGACGGCAAGCCGATGGCCGACAGTACCAGTCAGTACCGTTGGATGGTCACGATCCAGGAGGGTCTGGACCTCCTGTTCCACGACCGCGACGTCCTGGTCGCCTGCAACATCCTTTGGTACTTCGACAGTGAGGATCCCAAGAAGCGGCTGGCGCCCGACGTCCTGGTGGCCTTCGACCGGCCGCGAGGGGATCGCGGCTCGTACAAGCAGTGGTTCGAGGGGACGCCCCCCCACGTCGTCTTCGAGATCCACTCGAAGGGGAACCGCAAGGACGAGTATCTCCGCAAGCTCCACCTCTACGACCCGTTGGGCGTGGAGGAGTATTACTACTACAACCCGATCGGCGCTTGGCTCCGCGGCTGGCTTCGCGAGGGAGGCGAGCTACGGCCGATCGCGGCCATCGAGGGCTGGACCAGCCCCCGCCTGGGAATTACGTTCACCCACACCGGCGTCAAGGAGGGGATGGTGATTCTCGGCTCGGACGGCGAGCCGTTCCAGCACGCCCAGGAGGTCTACCAGGATCGCCGGGTCGCGCGGCGACTCGCCCGCGACGAGCTACGCCGACGCCTCCAGGCCGAGCGCCGCGCCGACGCCGAGCGTCAGCGCGCCGACGCCGAACGCCGACAGGCCGACGCCGAGCGTCAGCGCGCCGACGCCGAACGCCGACAGGCCGACGCCGAACGGCAGCGCGCCGAGGCCGAGCACGAACGGGCCGAGGCCGAGCGGGCGCGCGCCGAACGCTTGGAGGCTCGGCTGCGGGAGTTGGAGGGAAGGATGGATTGAGGCGGCGGATCGGTGGGATCGAGCGGGGGGCTTCGGCTTCAGATCGCCCGCACCGGCTCGTCCAACTCCAGCGCCCCGTCTTCTTGAAGGCGTCGCGCCATCGCCTCCAGCTTGCGACGGACGGCGGCGAGGTCGGCGGGGAGGTCGGAGGCGGGAAGGGATTCCAGCGTCCGCAGGCCGGCGACGGGACGGTCGAGGCGGCGGATCAACACGTCGGCGAGCCTCAAATGAATCCTCGGGGACGGCAGCCGCGACTCGTCGAGGTACGCCCGCATCACGCCGGCGGCGTCCTCCCACCAGCCCGCGGCCAGAAGCGCCTTGACCAGCTCCAGCCGTTCGGGGTCGGGCGGACGCCAGGAGGGGCGCTTGCGGCGGACGTCGCGATAGAAGCCGATCGCCGCCTCGGTCTCCTCGGCGTCGAGATGCCCCCGAAGCGTCCGCAAGGCGACGACGTCGGGATCCTCGCCCGAACGGCGCGGCTTTTTGGCCTTCTTCCGGGCGCGTTTCTCCGGCGGGCGCCCCGGACGCTTCTTCTCGGCCCGGCCGAGCCGCATCCGCGAGATCAGGTCCCAGCCCTCGCAGTCGACGAGATTCAGCTTCAGGAGCGAAAGCCCCAGAATCACCCCGCCGAGCGCCCCGGTCGCGTGCGCCAGCGCCGACGAGGCCGACAGCTTCCAGAGGCTCGCGAGCATCACCTCCCAGCCGATGTAGAACGCCGAGAACCAGAGGATCGGGATCTCCGGCTGGAAGACCAGCAACCGCATGAACCCCGAGAGGATCACCAGGCAGTACAGGACGTTCCGCGGCGCCCAGATCATGCAAAGGGCCATCAAGCCGTAGATCGCCCCCGACGCCCCCATCGCGTACCGCGCCCCGCCGGGATCGGCGAACGTCTGCATCAGGCCGCTCTGGAACGCCCCCATCGCCACGAACGCCGCGAGGAAGCCGAACGCCCCCAGCTTCCCCTCCACCACGATCCCGAACGTCCAGAGAAACAGCAGGTTCCCCAGCAGATGCACGACGTTTCCGTGCAGGAATATGTTCGTCACCCACTGGATCGGATGGACGCCGTCGCCGAGCGCCAGCAGGTATTCCGTGTGTTCGTGCCCCGGATCGGCCGCGAACGCCAGGACGCAGCCGACCATCACGCCGATCGTGGCGATCGGCCGATGGTACAGCGGCGCGTCGGTCCCCCAGGGGATGATCACCTCGGACCTCCGATTCCGGTCGTTTCGAACACCTCGGACGGATCGCGCGACGGCCTTCCCCCCTCGCGGGGGAAGGTGGCCCGAAGGGCCGGATGAGGGGGAGGACGAGTAAGACGGCCGTTGGAATTCGCGAAAGCCCGACCGGCGGTGTTTCGAACTTCAACGGCCCCGATGCGCGTCGTCCCCCTCATCTGACCGCTTCGCGGTCCGTCTTCCCCCGCGAGGGGGGAAGACGTCTCATGGATCTCACCAGAACTTCCACTCCCCCGTCGCGATCACGTAGATCCCAAGCGCCAGGTTGGCGACGACGTGGCTGACCGCGCAGGTCGCGACCGACTTGGTTTGCCACAACAGCCACGCCCAGAGCAGCCCCGTCAACAGCGCCGGGAGCCATTCCGGATGCGCCAGCGCGAACAACGCGGAGACCACCGCGGCCGAGAACCACGTCACCCGGCCGATCGGGACTTTCCAAAAGTCCTGATCGATCACGAACCGGATCAGGAACGACCGCCAGAACAACTCCTCGAAGACCGGCACCAGCACCACCAGGCCGATCATCCGAACCGCGATGAACGCCCACTTGCCTCCCGTTCCCAGCACGCTGGGGTCGAACGCCTGACGCGCCCCTCCCATGAACGGTAGGTCGGGATACAGGCCGTCGAGTCCGACCCAAAGCGCGATCACGACCAACCCCGTCACGACGGCAAGGAGCAGGTCCAAAATCTTCGGTCGGGGCCGGAAGTCTTGCCAGGTCCCGCGGTAACGCCACATGAGCGCCGCGACGACCGCCGCCTTGACGGCGTAGGCCGCCGGATACCAACTCGGCGAGGGAAGATAGCCCTCCAGGCTCGATAGCGCGACGTAGGCGAACATCGGCGCGATGTACGGGAGGAAGTCGCGCGCGACGGTCGGCAAGGCGTCGGAGGTCCCGGGGGCGGACGCGAGGGGGGACGACATCGACGGGCTCCGGTTCGGGTCGCCTGGCCGAAAACGATCTTCCCGCCTCGCGGGGGAAGACGGACCGCGCGGCGGCCGGATCAGGGGGACGACGCGCGAGCAGGCCGTTGACATTCGCAAGGGCCCATCCGAGCGGTTTGGAATTCCCAACGGCCTTTCGGCTCGCCCACCCCTCATCCGGCCCTTCGGGCCACCTTCGCCCTCAAGGGGAGAAGGCCGTCGTCGTCGGCTCCACTTGAATGACGTTCGAGTTTCGATCAAAGCCCCAACCGCGCCAGAAGCGCGGGGGCGTCCAGGCGGGGGACGATCAGGTCGGCCGACGCCAGGCCGGCGGCCAGGCTGTGCGCGTGCGGGACGGCGACGGCGAAGGCCCCGGCGGCCTTCGCGGCGGCGACGCCCGCGGGACTGTCCTCAAGCACCATAAGACGTTCGGCGGCCACGCCCAAACCTTCGGCCGCCTTGCGATAGATTTCCGGGTCCGGCTTGCCGCGCCGGACGTCCTCGGAACCGAGGACGAACGCGAACCGATCGCGGACCCCGTGCCCTCCCAGAAGCCGCTCGGCGTGCGCGCGTCGCGACGAGGTGGCGACGGCCTTGGGGATCCCTCGAAGCTCAAGCGCGTCCAGGAGCGCCGACAGCCCCGGCGTGGGGGCGGCCTCGTCGTCGAGGACGGCGAGGTAATTCTCGCGGACGTCGGCCAGAAGCTCGGCCGGGTCGGCGTCGATCCCGCTCATGGTTTGCAGGACGTGCCCGGCCTCGACGGCCCGGCGGCCGATCATGGCGGCCATCATCTCGACCGTGAACCGACCGCCGCGGGCTTGAAGCGTCTCCCCGGCCACGCGGAAGAACAGGGCCTCGGTGTCGAACATCAGGCCGTCCAGGTCGAACGCCGCGGCCTCGATCGTCGCATCCATCGTCGCGGAAGTCCCTCGGGTCGTCGTCGTCGATTACCGACGAGAGCGAGCGTTCATAATCCCTTCTCCCCTCGTGGGAGAAGGTGGCCGAAGGCCGGATGAGGGGGCGACCGCCGCCGCAACCCAAACCAGCCCATGGCGTTGAAGTCCTCGGCGTTCAGGCGCGCTCCCCTCGTCCGCCCCATCGGGGCGCCTTCTCCCACGAGGGGAGAAGGGAGGAGAGCACCCATTCGGATGCTCTGGACGCCGTTGGAGTTTACCCGTTGTCGCCCGACTCATCCATCGCGACGGCCGCCGCTTCGTTTAGAGCCTGGGCCCGTAAACCTCGGCGAGGGCGTCGGCGATCTCCCGCCAGTGGTCGCGACGGGCCGCGGGGCCTTGCTCGATCTGGATTCCCCCGCCGCGGCAGTAGCGATTGACGACGTTCCGCGGCGACTTGCCGCCGATGCGGCTCTCCGGCCCGGCGATCCGGATCGGCGTCCCGGTCCCGTCCAGCTTGCGCTCCAGCGCGGCCTTGACCTCCTCCTTGAGCGCCGACGGCGCCGCGCCGCCGATCAGGACGCCCGCGCCGCTCATGCCGTGGAACGAGACCGCGTGGGCGAAGTCGCGGCCGGCGACCTCGGCCAGCAAGGGATAGCTCGCCTCGGAAAGATCGGTCGCGGTGACGTGCCAGCGGACGGAGGCGGACGGCCCCCCCGGCCGCCCGTAGCCCTTAATCGTCCAGCGGACGACGGGCTTGCCCCGAAGCGCCTCGTACAGCCGCTCGGCCTGCTCGGCGGTGCGCTTCTCGATGTCGCCGCCGTGGGGGGCCAGGATCAACAGACCGGCGGCGTCGGCGTCGTCGCGGAGTCGCTCGACCACCTCGCCCAGGCGCTCGGCCTCGGCGTCGGACAGGTCCGAGCGGGGCGCGAACGGCAGGACGCGAGCCTGGAACGGGTCGGACGTCCCCAGCCGCTCGCGCCCCTTGCGGCCGATCCGGACGACCGACTCGGGCGTCTCGTCGCGCGCCTCGCCCACGGTGTACACGGCGAAGTCGTCGGGACCGCGGACGACCCGGACCTGTCGGCCGGCGGCCAGGCCGAGCCCTTCCAGCAGATCGGGGTCGGCCGAAAGCCGCTCGCGAGCGTTCAGGATCGCCGCCTGTCCCTTAAGCGCCCGACGGACCTGGACCTCGACGCCGATCGGCGACGGCGCCTGCCACGCCAGGCCGATCCGAGGCGTGGACAACCCGCCGAACATCGCCATGAGCAGCGACGAACACCAGACCGACGCTTCCCTTCGCATGATTCCGCCCTCGCCAGCCGTCGATGAATTCCCCGCGAGCATCGCACGATCCGGGGCCCGTCGGAAGGGCCGACGCCCTCGGCGGCCACGGCGGGTTTACGCCCCTCCTACAATCAAGGCGACAAGACCCCGGCTCGGGCCGATCCGGGCGCGGGGCGCGTCTCCATCCAGGGAGCTTCAAAGACGATGCAAAAACGACAACTCGGCCGGTCGGACCTGAAGGTGGCCCCGTTGTGCCTGGGGGGCAACGTGTTCGGATGGTCGATCGACGAGGCGGCCTCGTTCCGCGTCCTCGACGCCTTCGCCGACGCCGGACTCAACTTCATCGACACCGCCGACGTCTACTCCCGCTGGGCCCCCGGCAACCGGGGGGGCGAGTCCGAGACGATCATCGGCAAGTGGTTCCAGCGTTCCGGCAAGCGCGACTCGATCGTCCTGACGACCAAGGTCGGCATGGACATGGGCGACGGCAAGGTCGGGCTGAGCAAGCCCTACGTCCTCCGCGCCGTCGAGGACTCGCTCAAACGACTCCAGACCGACCGCATCGACCTTTACCTCACCCACAAGGATGAAGATCCCAACACGCCGCAAGAGGAGACGCTCTCGGCCTACGACGAACTCGTCAGGCAAGGGAAGGTCCGGGTCGTCGGCGCGTCCAACTTCACCGCCGACCGGCTCGTCGAGGCCCTCAAGATCAGCGCCGAGAAGGGCTACGCCCGCTACCAGTGCCTCCAACCCGAGTACAACCTGATCGAGCGCGGCTACGAGAGGGAACTGGCGCCGCTCTGCGTCCAGGAGCAAATCGGAGTCACGCCGTACTACTCGCTGGCCAGCGGCTTTTTGACCGGCAAGTACCACTCCGAGGCCGACCTGTCCAAGAGCGCCGCCCGAAGCGGCAACGTCAAGAAGTATCTCGACGCGAGGGGGATGAACGTCCTGTTGGCGCTTGAGGAGGTCGCCGCGAAGCTGGGGGCGAAGCCGGCCAGCGTCGCCCTCGCCTGGCTGATGACCCGTCCCGGCGTCGTCGCCCCGATCGCGAGCGCCACCAGCGTCGAACAACTCGGCGACCTGATCAAGGCCGTGACGCTCAGGCTCGACGACGACTCCCTCAAGCGACTGGACCGGGCGGACGCCTGATCGAGCCGGCCGGGGACGGGGCCGCCCACTCGCCCCGGCCGCCGCTCACAGCTTGAAGAAGACGCCGTCCTTCTCCAGCCGCCGGATCAATGCCCAGACGATCAAGAAGTCGAACGACGTCAGCAGCGCCGCGTACCAGAACGGCGCGTCGCCGGGGAGGTAGGGCTTCACGGCCCCGGCCACCATCGAATGCAGGACGTAAGCCGCGAGCGCGTTGGTGCCGAAGGTCCGGAAGACCCCGACCGACAAGCCCGCCACGTCCGAGACGACCACGAACAGGGCGTAGACCAGAAGCGAGAACCCCGCGGCGAACGTCTGGTACGAGGCGCTTCCGGAGCGCTGGCTCATCGTCCAGAGGTCGACGGCCGACCCCTCCGCCGGCGGCGTGAACGGCGGCGGGGCCCAGCCGCCGACCGACGCCAGCGCGTAACCGGCCGCCATCAAGACCGCCGACCACGCCAAAAACGTCGGCACGGCCGAGCCCCGCGAACGATCGGCGGCGTCGCGCGCGGCGATCGCGTCATAGGCCATCGTGCCGACCAGCATCGGGATCGCCCAGGTCAAGATCCCCAGCCAACCGCCGTCGATCACCGGGACTTCCCAGGCGAAGTCCAGCCAGAACCACCACGACAAGGCCAGGTGCAAGCCCGCGCCGACGGCCATGTACGCGACCCGGGCCCCCGCGGAGGCCGCCACCACCGGCAAAATCCAGACCGACGTCAGCCCGATCTGCACCAGCGTCTGACACAGGTCGCGCCGGAAGGCCGTCGCCAGGAAGCCGCCCGGGCCCAGCTCGCGAAGCTCCTCCCAGGAGCGGACCTCGCCGTCGAGGTGGTAAACCACGAAGCCGATGACGATCAGCCCCAGGGCCCGCCGGACCACCGCGGCCGACGCCCCCCGCCGGCCGATCGCCGCCACCCGCCGCAGGTACGTCAGGCGATACGCGAAGCCCACCGCGAAGAAGAAGTGGGGCATGATCGTGTCGGCATAACTGCAATACGTCCGGTGATGCTTGAAGATCGCCGGGAAGACCGCGATCCCCCCGATGAAGTTCACGAACACCATGGCCGCGACCGTGTAGCCCCGGAACTGGTCCAGGGAGACGATCCGGCCTCGAAGCCCAGGCGACCCGTCGGCCATCGGCGTCCTCGACTCGGTCAGGCGCGCCGGGACGACCGCCGACCCCCCGGCCGACGGCTCCCCGACACGACCAGCCTAGAAGACGAAGCCGTCGGCGACAAGCGGTCACGATCGAACCGACTCGCGAATCCGAGCCCCCCCGCGTCGCCTCAAGAAGACATGAATCGATTCATATGGCGACATGCGCGGGACCGCCCGCCGTCTAGTATGGCGAACGATTCGACCGAGGCCGGACCCGCGGCCGCGTCGCGGCCAGGCGGGACGCGGGGGCGCCGCGACGGCGGTCGCCGCGACGGCCGACGCGACTCCGGGGCCGTCGACCGCCGTCGCGAGCGACCCCCGAAAAAATCGGGGCGTGGCTTGACTCGCACGCGGATTGGTCGTATTTTGACGATCGTCCGCGACGTGACGGCGACCCAGAAGTCGATGTTAAGTCGCACCGCCGTTCGAGTTGATATTCATTACGATCCTCTCGCGCTCCGCGCCGTCGGCGTTTTCGACGACATGGCCTCCCCCTGAAATTCAAGGTCCGATTTCCCGGCGGCACGGATGCGCGCGTCGGGTACGGCCTTTCCCGGGATGGTTCCGCCCGGCCCAGCCGGGCGGCGCCCTCCACGTCGGGCTCCACGGCCCGGACCCCGACCCCGCACGGACGCGGGACTCGATCCGGGTCGCCGTGGACCCACGATTACGCCATTGTTGGCGTCAATGTTTCGGCTTACTTCGGCCCGACGGCCCCCGCGATCAGGGGACGACGCGGTCGTTGTAAAGCGCGTCGGCCTGGTCGCGGAGCATTACCGAATCGGGCACGGCGTCGCGCGAGAAGTACGGGTTGCGGCCCGGCGTGCTGGGAGGCTCCTCCGGGATCGGCTCCGGCGGGCTGCTCCCCAGCCGGACGGCGACCCGGTCGAGCACCGCGCGCGAAAGCGCCCGGTCGCCGAACCAGCCGACCCGCACCGTCGCGGTGGCGGAACCGGGGCTGCTTCGGATGGTCACCGCGCAGGCGCGGTCGTCCTTGGAGACCGCCTCGTAGCGCAGGACGGTCCCGTCGCGCCGCGGCCGGACGTCGCGCATGCCGAGGTCGGCGAGGGCGTCGGCCGTCGCCTGGGCCACCGCGGAGACGGGGACCGGGAAGGTTTGCGAGCCCTGGCCGACGGAGTATTCGAACTCCCGGCTGATCGGAACCGCGGCGGGCCTGGGCAGCGCGCAGCCGGTCGCGAGTCCCATCAGGGCCGCCAGGGCCGCCCGTCGATTCGCTCGTCGTCGTCGCATGGCGTCCGGCCCTCCATGACCGTCCCGCGACCCTCCGCGGCCGCCGGCCGGGGCACGCTATCCCGACCGCCTTGGCCGGTCAAGGCCGCGTTCGGGACGGCGGAGGCCAAGTCCGGTTGCCGCGGGGTCGCGTCCTCTGATATGATTCGTCATGGTGCATCCGTCCCGCGCGGGGCGGGGCGGTTTTCGTTTTTCGGCTTTCGTCGAGCGTCGCGAGCGGGACCGTCGGCCCAGGGGGTCGTCGGGGCGTCGCGGGTCGACGAGTCCGCGCCGGCCGTCGGAACGGCTCGGGGCGGAAGACCCTTCACGAATCGGGATTTATGGTAGATCGCAACCTCCTTCGCGAATTCGACGTCAACGAGGACGAACTGGCCGCGGTGGTCGCCGCCGGCGAGGACTCCAAGGACTTCGACGACTTCCTCGGCGAAAGCCAGAGCTTCGAGATCGGCGGCATCGTCTCGGGCAAGGTGGTCGAGTTGGTCGGCGACCAGGTGGTCGTCGACGTCGGCTACAAGTCCGAGGGCCTCGTCGCCCTCAACGAGTGGGAGAACGAACCTCCGCCCCAGCCCGGCGACGAGGTCGAGGTCCTGCTCGAGGGAATGCAGGACGAGACCGGCGAGATCATCATCTCCCGCCGCAAGGCCCATCGCAAGCGGGCCTGGGAGCAGGTGATCTCCAAGCACCACGAAAACGACGTGGTCACCGGCAAGGTCACCCGCAAGATCAAGGGGGGCCTCTTGGTCGACATCGGCGTCAACGTCTTCCTGCCGGCCAGCCAGGTCGACATCCGCCGGCCGTCGGACATCGCCGACTTCATCGACCAGGACATCGACTGCATCATCCTGAAGATCGACGAGGCCCGCCACAACATCGTCGTCAGTCGCCGCAAACTGATCGAGATCACCCGCGAGAAGCAGAAAAAGGCGCTCATGGAGGAGATCGCCGAGCGCCAGATCCGCAAGGGGACCGTCAAGAACATCGCCGACTTCGGCGCGTTCGTGGACCTTGGCGGCATCGACGGCCTCTTGCACATCACCGACATGAGCTGGGGACGGATCAACCACCCCAGCGACATGCTCAAGATCGACGACCAGATCGAGGTGATGGTCCTGCACATCGACAAGGAGCGCGAGAAGATCGCGCTGGGGCTGAAGCAGAAGTCCCCCAGTCCGTGGGAGAACGTGGCCGACAAGTACCCGGTCGGCTCGCGGATCGGCGGCGAGGTCGTCAACGTGATGTCCTACGGCGCCTTCGTCAAGCTGGAGGAGGGGATCGAGGGTCTGGTCCACATCTCCGAGATGTCCTGGACCAAGCGGATCAACCACCCCAGCGAGCTGGTCAACACCGGCGACAAGATCGACGTCGTCGTCCTGGGCATCAACAAGGAGAAGCAGGAGATCTCCCTGGGGATGAAGCAGACCCAGGCCAACCCCTGGGACCAGGTCGCCGGCAAGTACCCGCCGGGCACCATGGTCGACGGCACCGTCCGCAACCTGACCAACTACGGCGCCTTCATCGAGATCGAGGAGGGCATCGACGGCCTCCTGCACATCTCCGACATGAGTTGGACCCGCAAGATCGGCCACCCCAACGAGGTGCTCGAAAAGGGCCAGCAGATCAGTTGCCAGGTGCTCAACGTCGACCAGGACCGCAAGCGGATCGCCCTTGGGCTCAAGCAGCTCAAGGAAGACCCGTGGGAGACCGACATCCCCGGCCGCTACGGCCCCAACGACGTCGTCAACGGCAAGGTCACCAAGCTCACCAACTTCGGCGTCTTCGTCGAGCTTGAGCCGGGGCTTGAGGGTCTTCTGCACATCTCCGAGTTGGCCGACCACAAGGTCGACAGCCCCGAGGAGGTGGTCAAGGTCGGCGACGAGATCGAGGTGAAGATCCTCCGCGTCGACCGCGGCGAGCGCAAGATCGGCCTCTCCCGCAAGAAGGCCCACTGGTCCCCCGAGGACGAGGCCGAGGGAGGCGAGGAGGCCGCGGGCGGCGAGGTCGCGGCGACCGCCCCCAGGGAGACCAAGGAGCAGAAGGAACTCAAGGGCGGCCTCGGCGGCGGCGGCCCCCTCTTCAGCATGGGCGGCGCCCCCGCCGAAGAAGGCGAGTGAGCCGAGCCCTTCGCCTTCTGAAGACGTGTTGATGAACGCCGCTTCCGGAAATGTCCGGAAGCGGCGTTTTTTCCTGACCGTCGCGGATTTTGGGGGGCGCCTGATGAAGACGATCCTCCCCGCGCGGTCGCGGAGCATCTTCCCTCGGGACCCCGCCACCAGCCAGGGCCCTTCCCAGGTCCACGAGACCACCATCCCCTCCCGGAGTCGCCACTCCGCCGCTGGGCCAGGACGCCCGAGTGCTGATCGACCCGCCGTGCGGTTCGGGGAACACCGCTTTCCGGCCGACCAGCGTCCTCCACGCGACCTGGGGCCTCTCGGCGCCCATCGACCCATTCGTCAGCTTCCCCAACTCCACGCGACCTGGGGCCTCCCGGCGCCCGTCGACCCATTCGTCAACTTCCCCAACCCGATCCCTCCCGGCCCCGTGGCCCCGCTCACGCCGGACATTCCTCTATCGACCGATGTCGAGTATGATCCAAGTGCCGCGCCGGGCGACCCTTCGCTCGGCTGACCCCGAGGCGCGAGGTGAGTCATGAACCGACCGATGCGGATCGCGGCGGCTTGCCTGATCGGGGCGCTAGTCCCGCTGCTGGGCTGGCAACCGTGGCGGACTCGCGACGGGACCGGGGGCCGGGAGCCGATGCCGATGCGAACGCCCGCACAGGCCCAAACCGTCCCGCTCGACGACCTTGGGGAACCGCCGGCCGACTGGGCCCGCTTGCGGATCGGCACTCGGCGGCTCCGCGACCGGACCTTCGGCCTGAGGTGGTTGGACTCCGGCGAAGCGATCGCCTCGGTCGGCTGGGCGTTCCACCGCTGGTCCGCCGACGGCGGCGAGGAGTTGAGCTACTGGGCGGATCCCAGGTTCGGAGCCGTCAATTGCGTCTCGCCCGACGGCCGCTGGCTGGCGTCGACGGCTCGCGCGGCCCGCGACCCCGCATCCCCGGCCGGGCCCGGTGAGTCGGACATCGTGATCTACGACGTCGTGTCCCGGCGGGTCGTCGCGCGGCTGCGGGGCCATGCGATGCCGGCCTCGGCCCTGACCTTCTCCGATGACGGCCGGCGGCTCGCCTCGGGGGCGGTCGACGGGACCGTCCGGCTCTGGGACGTCGCCGCCGGGACGCAGATCGCGCAGGCCCGTTGGCGGGAGGGCCTGGCCCCCGGGTCCCGCACCGAAGCCTGCGCGTTCGTACGATTTTCCCGGAATGGCCGGCGGCTCGCCTCGGGCGGGATCGACCCCACGCCGCGGCGGGAGCCCCACGCCGCCGGGATCCTCTACGGCGTCAAGGTCTGGGAGTGCCCGGACCTGGCCCTGAAGGGGACGCTCGTCGCGGAGGCTGCGGCCGCGTACGCCGGGGCGTTCGCCGACGCGGTCTTCTCAGCCGACGACACCGAACTGCTCGCGGCCGGCCTCAACGGCGGTCTCTGGAGCTGGCGGGTCGACACGGGCCAGCGGGCCCGGCCGCTCAGGCCGACGCCCCACGGCCTCCTGACGATCGACGCCAGCCGCGACGGCCGCTGGGTCGCCGCCGGCGACACCGACGGGGCGATTTGCCTGTGGAGCACCGACGGCGACGCGCCGCCCAGGCTCCTGAAGTCCCACCCTCAGCGGGTGGCCCATCTCGCGTTCAGCCCTGGGGGCGACCGTCTCGTCGCGGCGAGCGGGCAGGCCCTGACGATCTGGGACGTCGCCGAGGGCCACCCGCTGGGCCGCGACGAGGCGGTCCACGACGACGCAATCCTGGCCCTGGCGGCCTCCCCCGCCAGCGACCTACTAGCCACCGCAGGCGTGGGCGGGACGATCCGCCTCTGGGACGCCGCCACGGGGCGACTGCGGCGGGTCCTGGCCGGCCACGAGGGATTCGTCGTCTCGCTGGCCTTCGCGCCCGACGGTCGGTCGCTGGCCTCCGGCGGTACCGACGGACTGGCGAAGACCTGGGATCTGGCCACCGGTCAGCCCCGGCGGACCTTCTCGGGGCACGCCGACGCCGTCATCCCGGTCCTGTTCGCCCCCGACGGCCGCCGGCTCGTGACCGGCGGCAAGGATTCCTCCGTCCGCGTCTGGGACGCCGCCACGGGTGCCGAGCTCTGGCGGCTCGGAACGCCTGGAGGGCCCGCCGGCCTCTCCCCCGACAGCTCGACCCTGGCCGTCGTGGGCCACCTGGATCCGGCGACGCGCCGGGTGGACCCGTCGATCCGACGCCTCGACGTCGGCACCGGCCGGGATCTCGGCCTCTACCGGGGCGGTCGCGACTTCCCCCTGGCCCTCCCATCGGTCGCCCGCGACGGCTCGGCCTGGGGCGAGGGAACCCACGGCCCGATCGTCCAGCTCTGGCGCGAAGGACCAGCCGGGCCGGAGCTCTTCGACCCACGCCTCGCCCCGTCCGCCATCTCCCCCGGTTCGCAGTATTTTTCCGTCGCGGCGTTCTCGCCCGACGGCCGGTATCTCGCCCTGGCAACCAACGCCACCATCACCCTCCTCGACCGCCCATCGGGGGCGATCCTCCGCCAGTGGGTCGGCCATCGCGACGGAATCACGGGCCTGCTCTTCGACGCCGCCGGCCGGGAACTGATCTCCGCCAGCCAGGACACCACCATCGTGATCTGGGACCTCTGCCGCGTCCTCGCCCCGAAGCCTTGAGGAGCCCAAGGAGCAGCAGGAACTCAAGGGCGGCCTCGGCGGCGGCCCCCTCTTCAGCATGGGCGGCGCCCCCGCCGAAGAGGGCGAGTGAGCCGACGCCCTTCGTCTTCTGAAGACGTGTTGATGAACGCCGCCCCGGATTTCTTCCGGGGCGGCGTTTTTTTCAGAGCCCGGCCGGACGACGACTCCGTCCCCTCTCCCGTCGGGCCGGCGACCCGACACTTATCGGATCCCGCATGCGGTACCCGCGCAAACCGTAGCGAAACGGCCTTCTCCCCTTGAGGGAGAAGGTGGCCGAAGGCCGGATGAGGGGTGGGCGGGACCGAAAGCCATCGGAATAGAAGTCGTCTCCAAGCCATGGCTTGCGTCGAACCGCGACGCCGGTCGACCCCTCATCCGGCCCTTCGGGCCACCTTCTCCCTCAAGG
>ERZ778018.1923-NODE-1923-length-14903-cov-4.715585_pt1 | contig 14903 bp, 11 predicted proteins | sample MGYA00375748_ERZ778018 | MGnify/ENA primary metagenome ERZ778018 (study PRJEB29350, sample SAMN05509839) | bioreactor metagenome | biome: bioreactor; material: wastewater | place: South Africa: University of Cape Town | collected 2014-04-22 ... | reverse complement strand
GCTCGTATCGCGCCCCTTTTCCAACGTGCGACGCACCTCGGCCGACAGATTCTCCGGCTGCTCGCTCAGGAAATGTCCGTGATGCGCGAAGACGTCGGCCACGTAGATCACTCCGGTATTCAACCCGGTGAAAAATTCAGCCACGTCGACCGGCTCGATCACGGCTCCGGCCGCCTCCAGCGCCCGCAGCCCGGCATTGAAGCCCGCCAGAATATCGGGAGCAATCGGCTCCCGACCATCGTTGCTGAACGCGCCGACACGCAGTCCGGCGACGCCGCCTTCGAGTCCGGCCGCGTAATCCTCGACCGGCGCATCACGCGAATAGATATCCGCCTCGTCGTACCAGGCGAGCGCGTTCATGAGGAGCGCCGCGTCCTGCACCGTGCGCGCCATCGGCCCGATATGATCGCGCGAGGCAGAGAGCGGCAGCACACCGCGCAGGCTGACCCGCCCATACGTCGGCTTGAGACCAACCAGTCCGCATGCGGCGGCCGGCATGCGAATCGAGCCGCCGGTATCGGATCCCGGCCCGCACCAGGCCATCCCGGCGGCGACCGCCGCGCCGGTGCCGCTGCTCGAGCCGGACGTATCCAGCGCCAGATTCCACGGGTTATGCACGGCCCCGAACGTCTCATTCACCGACGTCGGCTCGGTCGCGAACTCCGGCATGCCGGTCTTGCCGACGAAGACGGCCCCTGCCTTGCGCAGCAGACGCACGACCGTCGCGTCTTCCTCCGGCACATTGTCGCTCAGCGCCTTCGAACCGCCGGTCGTGCGCACGCCCTTCGTCTCAAGCAGATCCTTCAGCACCACCGGCACGCCATGCAACGGCCCGCGATCGGTCCCGCTCGCCAGCTCGGCATCGCGCTCCCGCGCCATCTCCCGCGCCAGTTCAGCCGTCAGCGTCACGAACGGATTGATCCGATCGCCCCACGCATCCACCTGCGCCAGCGCCGCTTCAGTCAGCTCAACCGCCGACACCTCGCCCCGCCGCATCCGCTCCGCGACGACGTACATCGGCTCAAAAATCAGGTCAGCCATCAGATCTATCGCTCCCGTCCCGGGCGTATCCCGCCCCGGCTTGCATTGCTCTGCTCATTCGATCTTCCGCATCATAGCAGGCAGACGAGTCAAACCAATACGTTCATCGTGGCATACGCGCTGCGACTACCGCTCCAGCACCCGCCTGATGCGACGGGTCTTGGTTATCACCGTCTCGACATTCGGGGCGCGTCAATGAGGCTGTGCGCCGGGAAGGGATCTTCCATGGATCGGGAAGCGCTGTTTGAGGCCGGCATCGTCGGGTTGGCGGCGGTGGTGACGGCAGGCGTCGCCATTTTGCTGGGTGGCGGGTTTGCTGAGGGGTTGTTGCGACGACGACGTGGGAATGAGGCGGCACCGGCATCTGGATCAATCGATCCCGAGCGGCATCATCATGTGCAGGCTCCGGCGGCGCATTAATGACGAACTGGAAACGTATCGCAACCGAAGCCCGTTTGGCCCGCAAGGAGATCCGGCAGGGGCGTTTCGAACGGAGCATGGCGCTCGTAACCGGCTTCGCGGCGCTCGTGAGCGGCGTCGAAGCCTACCTGCAGCACCAGCGCGGCGCCTTCAAGGATCCGTTCATGTGGACGCCGGTCGCGCTGACGCCGCCGACGCTGCTGGCGGCCGCTGCCGCGCTGGTGAAACCGAAGGCGGCGCGCGGACCGCTCCGGCTGTTGTCGTTCGCCTGGCTGGCGGACGGCGTCATCGGTACCGCACTCCATGTACGCGGGATCGGACGACTGGCCGGTGGCTTCAAGCTTGGGCAATACAATATCGTGATCGGCCCGCCGATCTTCGCACCTCTGCTGACGGCAATGGTCGGCGTGCTCGGTTTTTGCGGCAGCCTGTTGCGGCCTGAAGTGACGCCCTCGCGGCTGGCATCTCTGATCACACCGGGAACGTCGAAGCGATCTTCAAGTTTCGGAACGGGTGTTTCCCGTGAGCGTTTCCAGCAGGTTATGGCGTTGACGACCGCCGCATTCGGTGCGCTGGCCGGAGGCGAAGCCTACTTCGAGCACCTGCGCGGCAGTTTCAACCAGCGCTGGATGTGGACGCCGGTCTGGCTGACGCCGCCGACGGTTATCGCGGCGGTCGCCGCCATGCGCTCGGCGCGGATGGCCGCGCGCGTCTTACCGGCGCTCTCCATCGCCGCTTTCGCCGACGGCATGATCGGCTTCCTCTTGCACCTGCGCGGCATCAGACGTATGCCGGGACATTTCACCAACCTGCGCTTCAACGTCGTGATGGGGCCGCCGATTTTCGCCCCCCTGCTCCTCTGTTCGGTCGGGCTGCTCGGACTCATCGCATCGCTGCTTAAAGGGAAGGCTCACTGATTCATGATCCACAACCGCTATCCCAAGGCCAATGTCCTGCGCCAGCGCGACCACTGGGACGATGCCACGCGCCGGGTCGTCCTCGATCGCGTCCACAATGTGCCGGAGTTCAAGCATTTCGACCCGGCGGCACGCGCCACGCTCGAAGCGCTCTGCGACCTGATCATCCCGCAAACGCACCGTCCGCCAGATAAGCGCGTGCCGCTCGCGCCCTGGATCGATGACCTCTGCCAGCAACATGTGGAGGCCTTTCGCTTCGACGATATGCCGCCGAACGATGTCGCCTGGGATTGGGGACTCGAGGGCGTAGAACAAACCGCGCACGCGCTCTTCGACCAATCGTTCACGCGCCTCGCTGTCGAACGGCGACAGGAGGTGCTGGATGTGATCCACGACGGTCGCGCGCCGGGCGATGTCTGGCAGCGTATGCCGGCTGCGCGGTGGTGGGAATTCGTCGCGGTGCGACAGGTCGCCGGTGTCTACTACGCCCATCCATACGCCTGGGATGAAATCGGATTCGGTGGTCCGGCCTACCCGCGCGGCTATCTGTCGCTCAATCATGGTGACCGAGAACCGTGGGAGAGTGAGGAAGTGCGATGAAGCTGCACGTCCATCTCTCACCCGACTGGATTCTCGATGACGACATGCGCGAGTATTCACCAAGTGAGCCGGTCGATTTTTGCATCGTCGGCAGCGGCGCTGGAGGCGGCGTGCTGGCCCAACGTCTGGCGCGCTTCGGCTTTTCGGTCGTCGTGCTCGAAGCGGGCCCCTGGCACGATACCGAAGAGGACATGGTCTCGGATGAAGCAGGGTCGGGCGCGCTCTTTTGGAATGACCTGCGCATCATCGGCGGCAGCAATCCGCTCGAACTCGGCGCCAACAATTCGGGGCGCGGCGTCGGCGGCAGCACGATTCACTACGCCGGTTTCTGCCCGCGCCTGCATCCGTCGGACTTTCGAGTGCGCACGCGCGATGGCGTCGCCGCCGATTGGCCGATCGACTACGACGATCTCGAGCCGTATTACGAGGCGATGGAACGCGAGTACCCGGTCTCCGGCCCGGCGCGCTATCCCTGGGGAAAACCGCACGGCTATCCGTACGCGCCGTTGCAAGCCGGGAGCGCCGGACAGAAGCTGATCGAAGGCTGCGTCAATCTCGGCATTCCCGTCGTCGCCGGTGGCGCGGTGGCGATCCCTGCCGGAGCGGTCGGTAAACGCCCACACTGCATCCAGCGCGGCTTCTGCCTGCTCGGCTGCAAAGTCGGCGCCAAAAGCAGCATCATGGTGAGTCACATTCCCGATGCCGTCGCGCACGGCGCCGAAATCCGCACCGGCTGCATGGCGTTTGACGTTCCGCTCGACGAACACGGACTCGTTCGCGGCGTACGTTATCACCGGACGTTGCGCAACGGGACACATGTCGAGGAGGAGCAAGGGGCGCGCGCCGTCGTGGTGGCCGGCTACGCCATCGAGAGCCCGCGAATCCTCCTCAATTCCACGTCGCCTCAGTTCCCCGATGGCCTGGCGAACTCCAGCGGGAAGGTCGGCAAGTATCTGATGGCGCAGGCCGGGCCGGTCGTCTGGGGCCGCTTCGATGAAATGATCCGGCAGTACAAATCCCCGCCCGCCTGCGCGACGACCGAGGAGTTCTACGAGACCGACCCGCACAACGATTTCGTGCGCGGCTACGCCCTGCAAACTGTCGCTCCGCTACCGATCGCGATGTCGCACCTGCTCATCAGCGAGGGGTATTCCGGCGAAGGGCTGTTGCGGCAGATGCAGGAATACAACCATTACGCCTGCCTCGGCGTGCTCGGCGAGATTCTGCCGAACGAAGAAAACATGGTCACGCTGCATCCGACGGACAAAGACGAATACGGCCAGCCGGTGCCGTACGTCCGCTTCAATCTTTTCGAGAATGACAAGCGGATGATGGCGGCGGGCATCGAGCGTGCGAAGCAGGTGTTGGAAGCGGCCGGCGCCCGGGAGACGCACGCCGTCAACCGGTACGCGCATCTAGTCGGCACCTGCCGCATGGGTGCCGATCCGTCGGAATCAGTAGTCGATCAGTGGTGCCGCTCCTGGGACGTGCCGAATCTCTTCGTTTGTGACGGCAGCGTCCTACCAACCCAGGGCTCGTCGAATCCAGCCATCACCATTTCGGCGCTGGCCGCACGCACGGCCGACTGGATTCGTCGGGAAGCGCCGAACGGCACGCTCGCCCGGCGCCCGCGCAGCGAGGTGCATGCATGAACCAACCGACGAGAAGGACGGCTGAAGAACAACCGGCCAACGCGTTGATGGCGATGTTCGTCTGGTGGTTCCGCTCCTGGCGCCGCCCGGCCGGCTCGATTTCAGGATGGCAGCAGCAACGGCAGCAAAGGAGATAAGATGGCGAAGACAACAGCGGATCTGCTGGTCGAACGGCTCCTCGCTTGGGGCGTTGATACGATCTTCGGCTTTCCGGGCGACGGCATCAACGGCATTTTCGAGGCGCTGCGCACCCACGAAGACCAGATGCGCTTCATCCAGGTGCGGCACGAGGAAGCGGCCGCCTTCGCCGCGTGCGGCTATGCCAAATACACCGGGCGGCTCGGCGTCTGCCTGGCAACCTCCGGACCGGGCGGCATTCACCTGCTCAACGGACTGTACGACGCCAAATGCGACGGCCAGCCGGTGCTGGCGATCACCGGCCACACCTTTCACGACCTGATCAATACACACTACCAGCAGGACGTCGATCTCGATCGGTTGTTTATGGACGTCGCGGAGTACAACGAGCGCGTCATGGGGCCGGAGCACGTCATCAACGTCGTCGATGAAGCGATCAAGACGGCGCTCACGCGGCACGGCGTAGCACATATCACGATCCCGAAGGACATCCAGATGTGGGAGATGGGCGACAGCCAGCGGTCGAATGCCAACATCTCCCACCACAGCGCCGATCTCTTCGCCCCAGACGGCATCGCGCCGCCGGCCGGCCAACTCGAGAAAGCCGCCCAACTGATCAACGCCGGTTCGAAAGTCGCCATCATGGCCGGGCGTGGTTGCCTCGGTGCGCGTGCCGAGGTTGAGCAGTTGGCACGCACCGTCGCCGGTCCGGTCATCAAGCCGCTGCTCGGCAAGGGTGTACTGCCGGACGACAGTCCCTATACCACCGGCGGCATCGGTCTGCTCGGTACGGCGCCCTCGCAGGACGCGCTGAAGGAGTGCGATACGTTGATCATCGCCGGGGCCGGCATGCCCTACATGGAGTTCTATCCCGAACCGGGCCAGGCGAAATGCGTCCAGATCGACTACGACCCGGAGCGCATCGGCCTCCGTTATCCGACCGACGTCGGACTCGTCGGCGATTGCGGCGCCGTCCTACGTGCGCTCCTGCCGCTCCTCGATCAGAAGACCGATCTCGACTTCCTGCAGAAGGCGCAGGACGGCAAGAAAGATTGGGATCAGCTGATGACGGAGCGCGGCACGTCGACCGACATGCCGATGAAGCCGCAGGTCGTGACCTACCACCTGAGCAAGCTGCTGCGTGATGACGCCATCGTTTCGAGCGATAGCGGCACGATCGCAACCTGGTCGGCGCGCTATATCGACATGCGCGGCGACATGAAGTTCTCGCTCTCCGGTTCGCTGGCGACGATGGCGAACAGTGTGCCGTACAGTATCGGTGCGGCGGCCGCCTATCCGGGCCGTCAGATTATCTCGATCGTCGGCGACGGTGGCTTCACAATGCTCATGGGCGAAATGGCGACACTGGTCAAGTACAAGATGCCGGTGAAGGTCGTCATCTTCAAGAACAACTCGCTCGGCCAGATCAAATGGGAGCAGATCGCGCAGGAAGGCAACCCGGAATACGGCGTCGACCTGCAGCCGATCGACTTCGCCATGTACGCCCGCGCCTGTGGCGCCGAGGGCTTCTCGGTCGACGACCCGAAAAAGATCGAGGCGACGCTGCGTGAGGCGCTCGCCACCGAAGGGCCGGCTGTGGTCGAATGCATCATCGATCCGAACGAGCCGCCGATGCCGGGCCACATCACGGTCGAACAGGCCAAGAAATTCGCCAGCGCCATGGCCCGTGGTGACGAAAACCGCTGGGACATCGTGCGCACGGTCATCCGTGACAAAGTTCGTGAGGTCGTCTAGCGTGACTCAGCCACTCAGACGCCATCCTGAAACGCCGATCGAGCGGCTCGACGTCTCGGCCTATCGCATCCCGACCGACCTGCCGGAAGCCGACGGCACGTTGAGCTGGGACTCCACGACGGTCGTTATCGTCGAGCCACGTGCCGGCGGCATGCGCGGTCTCGGCTTCACCTACGCCGACGAAGCGACCGCGCGGCTGATCAAGACAATGCTGGCCGACGTCTTAACCGGCCTTGACGCGATGTCGGTCCCCGCTGCCTGGGCCGCCATGGTGCATGCCATTCGCAACCTGGGCCGACCGGGCATCGCCTCGATGGCGATCGCCGCCGTCGACAACGCGCTCTGGGACCTCAAGGCGCGCCTGCTCGATCTGCCACTGGTGACGCTACTCGGCGCCGCCCGCGATGGCGTACCGGTCTATGGCAGCGGCGGCTTCACGTCATACTCGATCGGTCAGTTGCAGCGTCAACTGGCCGGTTGGGTCGAAACAGGTATCGGCATGGTCAAGATGAAGATCGGCACGCATCCGGCGGACGATCTCGAACGCGTCCGGAAAGCGCGTGAGGCGATCGGCCCGGAGACCCGGCTCTTTGTCGATGCCAACGGTGCCTACAGTCGCAAGCAGGCGCTGGCGCAAGCCGAAGCGTTCAGCGCGCTGGACGTCTCCTGGTTCGAGGAGCCGGTCTCGTCGGACGACCTGCCAGGCCTCCACCTGCTGCGTGACCGCGCGCCCGCGGCGATTGACATCGCGGCCGGTGAATACGGCTACGATCTCAGGTATTTCCGCCGCATGCTCGATGCTGAGTCGGTTGACGTGCTGCAGGCCGATGTCTCGCGCTGCGCCGGAATCAGCGAGTTCCTGCGCGTCGCGGCGCTCTGCGAAGCGCGTTCAGTGCCGCTCTCGGCCCATTGCGCCCCCTCGTTACACCTGCACTCCTGTTGTGCCCTGACACAGGTCAGGCATCTTGAGTACTTCCATGATCACGTCCGTTGCGATCATCTCCTTTTCGACGGCGTGGTCGACCCGGTCGACGGCGTCCTGCACCCCGATCTCACCCGCCCCGGCTTCGGCCTCACCCTCAAACGCAAAGACGCGGCCCGTTACGCGCTCTAAGGCGAATTGCGAAATGAATGACCCGCGTCCCATATTCGTAGGGGAGAAGCTTGCTCCTCCCGGTTGCCCGACGTTTCGGGCGACCGTTCCGTGGCCCCGTGGCCGACACTACGGGGAACGCGCACTGGCGACATTGGGCGGCCTTCGGCGAGTGTCGGTGCCGCTCAAACGGGAAGGACGCGGTCGCCGGAACGGCGGCGACCGACGGGAGGAGACAAGCTCCTCTCCTACGAACGGATGGAGAGTATGCGGCTCGATCAATCTGCACGTTGCCGAAACCGGGCTACGGCTACGCGCTCACGCTTCGTTTCCTTCGCTCGGCTGGATGTGAGCGAGCAGTGTGCGGAGCAGAAACAATAGGAGGCAGATGCTGAACGGCGCACCGAACTCTTGAACGCCCAAACCGCCATTCAAGAGAATCCCGGAATGGGTCCAGGCATAGTGGAAGACGCTCGCATGGCCTTCGTATTGCATGAGCCGCCAGACGCGGTCCACGAACGGCCACACAAAACCGAGGCAATACAACAGCAAACCGATCGCGGCGAGCCAGCGCCAGCGTGTAAGTCTCGGCTCGTGTGAACGCACCAACCAGGTGGCGGCCGCGAAGGGGAGCGCGAGCAGGAGATTTCCAACTCCAAACGCCAAGAGAAATGCTCGCTCGTAACTTCCGAACAGGCCACCGAGTAGCCCGAGAACGCCCAGCACCGCGAGAACCACGGCGACGATCGGACAGGCAATGCCCAGGACCGCGTCGAACGCGTGTTCGATACGCTCAACAACTGATGGACGGTGCATTCCTTCAATGCTCAGACGCGGTCTCCTCTATGACTGATGACACTTTTCGTTCATGAGATCAATAATGTAATAAGTATTACGGAGCAGACCGGTAATTTCAACTGTCGCACCGCGTCTTCTCCCCTTTCCCGTTCGCGACGGGAGAGGGGCCGAGGGTGAGGGCCGCTCCCGACCGCATTGACGATCTTCGGCGCATCCCCCATCCTTGTTCGAACAACAGCGGCACGCCGCAGGTCGGCCTGGTGAAGGGAGCATGGAGCTATGCATCGGAGAATGGATTCAGTCAGCCAGCGGATGATCGGCGCAGCGATGCTCAACCCCGACGCGTATGAGGCGGTCGAACGCGATGTCAAGGCAAACAAAACCGCGCTCTTCATCGTCATTGGCACCGCGATCTTCGCCGGTATCGGCGGGCTGACCAGCGATGGGCTTGGCGGGCTGATCGGCGGGGTGATCGCCGCGATCATTTCGTGGGTGCTCTACGCCATCGCCGCCTACGTGGTCGGGACCAAGATCTTCGAGACACGAGCGACCCAATCGACGCTCGGCGAGTGTTTGCGGACGCTTGGCTTCGCGCAAACGCCGTCGTTTTTCCGCATTCTGAGCGGCATTCCGATTCTCGGGTGGATCATCGCCATCGTCGTCGACATCTGGGTCTTCATCGCGACCGTCATCGCGCTGCGCCAGGCGCTCGACTTCACGTCGACCGGCAGAGCGGTCGTTACGGCAATCGTCGCCTGGATTGCGTACATCATTCCGTACATCATCCTGGCCGCGATCTTCCTGTAAGCGCCTCGTGTCTGATGCACGAGACAAGGTTACACGAGTGCGCCGTGCACTCGTTGCCATCGACTTCTCGGGAAAGGGATCTGAATGGCCGAGGACGATGTCCAAACCCGAGCACGGGTCGCACCGGAGCAGTTGCGCCGGCGCTTGGACCCGAACAACCTGCCGTTTAACAGCACGGCCGAAGTCGCGCCACTTACGGGCACGATCGGGCAACCACGGGCGGTCGACGCCATTGAGTTCGGCCTGGAGATCGACACACGCGGCTACAATCTCTTTCTCTCCGGCAGTCCTGGCTCCGGCCGCGAAAGCACCGTGCTCGATTACCTGAGCGATCTGGCCACCAAGCATCCGACACCTCCCGACTGGATCTACGTCCACAATTTCGTCGACCCCGACCAACCACACGCCATCGACCTGCCCGCCGGGCAGGGTGCGCGCTTCGCCCTCGAGATGAACGACTTCGTCGTCGCGGCACAACGTGAGATCCCGCGGGCCTTCGAGAGTGAGGAATATGCGCGCCGACGGGGCTCCGCACTCGCCAGCTTCGCTCAACAACGCGACACGATCCTCAATCAACTCCAACAGTTCGCGCAAGCGCGCAGTTTTTCACTGGAGATGACACCGACCGGCATCGTCACCATCCCGGTCAGCGACGGTAAGCCGATCGACGCCGAGGCGTTTGAGAAGCTCAGCGAAGAACAGAAGAAGCAGATCACGACACACGGGCAGGAGGTGCAGGCCGAGCTGGCCAACGCGCTGCGCAATTTGCGCGAAATCGAGAAGCAAGCCGGCCAACGTGCCAGCGAACTCGATCGCGAGATCGCGACCTTCGTCGTCGGTCCCTTCCTTGATGAACTGCGCGAACGCTACTCGCTTTTGCCAAAGGTTATCGCCTACCTGAACGAAATCCAGAACGATATCCCGCAGCACCTCCACGACTTCCCGCTGGCAGCCGGCGAGCTGCCACAGCAAACCCTGCCGGCCGCCCAGCTCCAGGCACAGCAGCGCGAAGAGCATCTCGCACGGTACCGCGTCAATGTGTTGATCGACAACAGCCAGACGCGCGGTGCTCCGGTCATCTTCGAGCGCAATCCGACCTACTACAACCTGATCGGTCGCATCGACTATCGGGCTGCGCTCGGCGCCATGTTGACCGATTTCAATCAGATCAAAGCGGGCGCGCTGCATCGGGCCAACGGTGGTTTTCTCGTGCTGCACGTTACCGAGGTCTTGCGCAATCCGTTTGCCTGGGACGCGCTGAAGCGGAGCCTGATCAGCCACGAGATTCAAATCGAAAACCTTGGCGAGCAGATGAGCGTGCTGCCGACTGCGCGCCTGCGGCCCGAACCGGTGCCGCTCAAACTGAAAGTCGTGCTGATCGGTCTGCCAAACGTCTATCAGACACTCCTCGCGCTCGATGAGGATTTCCAGGAACTCTTCAAGGTCCGGGCGGACTTCGCGCCTGACATGGTGTGGAGCGACGAGCACATCCACAATTACGCCGCCTTCATCAGTCGCAAGGTACGTGAGTCGCAACTCCGCCATTTCGATCGCGGCGCGGTCGCCCGCGTCGTCGAATACGGCGCGCGTATGCTCGAAGATCAGCGCAAGCTCTCGACACGCCTGCTCGATATCGCCAACGTCATCACCGAAGCGAGCTACTGGGCACGGCGCTCCGGCCACGATCCGGTGATGGCTGAAGATGTGATCACCGCGATCAATAAGAGTGTGTACCGCTCCAATCTCATCGAAGAACGCACGCGCGAGATGATCGACAACGGCACGATCATGATCGACACGACGAGCGATATCGTCGGGCAGATCAATGGTCTCTCCGTACTCAACGTCGGGGACTATCAGTTCGGGCAGCCGTCGCGCATCACTGCGCGCGTCGCGCTCGGACGCGGCAATATCGTCAGCGTCGAACGCGAAATCGAGATGTCAGGCGCCATCCACTCGAAGGGCGTGCTCATCCTCTCGGGCTATTTGCGCGGCACCTACGGCATCAAGATGCCGCTGGCGGTGACGGCGACGATCACCTTCGAGCAATCGTACGGCGGTGTCGACGGCGATTCCGCCTCGTCGACCGAACTCTATGCGCTTCTATCGGCGCTCTCCGGCCTGCCGCTGCACCAGGGTATCGCGGTCACCGGCTCGGTCAACCAGTTCGGGCAGGTGCAGGCGATCGGCGGCGCGACGCACAAGATCGAGGGCTACTTCGCCGTCTGTAAGGCGCAAGGACTGACCGGCAAGCAGGGCGTCATGATTCCGGCCACCAATGTGCCGACCCTGATGCTCAACGATGAGGTAGTTGGGGCGGTACGAAACGGCCAGTTCTCGATCTGGCAGGTACACACCATCGACGAAGGGATCGAGATTCTGACCGGCGTCCCGCCCGGAACGCGCGATGAGCGGGGCAACTTCCCCGAAGGCAGCGTCCATCGACTGGTCGAGGAACGTCTGCGCGAATTCGCTGAAGCCGCCATGTCGTTCTCGCGCCAGGTCGACGACGGCAACGTGCCAGTTGTCGTGAAACCGATGGAGCAACGATCAAAGTAAGAGAACTCGCGCAGAGATGCAGGGATCTTTGTAAATTAGGAACCCTGCGTCTCCGCGTTTCTGCACGAACTACTTCCGTTGACGCTTGCGCTCGTGCTCGGTCTGCCACGATTCAATGCGGGCGCGCAGTTCGTTCCGGCCGCTCAGGGGGTCCTCCCGGCGCACGCCGAACCGCGCGAGCAGTCGCTCGACGCCGGCGCCGAGGAGCAGGCCAAACAACACGATGACAATGACCCAGATAAGCACTGAGCGACTCCTTACCGACTCCGTACGTTAAGAGTGTAGCGAACGTCGATCGATCCGGTCGCTGGCATGCCATGTGCATCGTCGGCACGGATACGATCTACGATCGTCGGTCATATCTCTTCTGGTAGGATGATGTATCCGTCGTCTCCTTGCGCGAGGAGACTGGCAGCGCCAGGGCATGCGAACGCGTGTCCATTCCAGGCAATGTGATGACGGATCGGGGACCAGCCGGCAGGCGTCGCTCCGGCTAACGCGTGCTGAAGCTCCTGAAGGGGGAACGAGGAATGAAGCCACGGTTATTTGTACGCGGTTGGGGCGTTGTGCTCCTCGTGATGGTCGGTCTCTTGGCCGCGGTCGTGCCATCGGCCGCCGCGACCGGACCGAAATTCTCGAACGAGACACCGTCGATGCTCTCGGTGCACCAGCCCGGATTCATCCAGCTTGGGGTGCAAATCTCAGCGGATAGCCCGATCAGCGACGTGACGATGTCGGTGAATGGGATGCAGCTGTCGCCGGAAATCGCCGGCCCGAGCAGTTTGCAGCAGACGGCTTCGATCGAATGGCCGTTCGCCGAAGGCCGGTATTCGGTGACGGTGAACGCCACCGCAGGCGGGCTTGAAAGCTCGACGAGCTGGACCTTTATCGTCGTCGGGAGCACCGATTCGGCGCTCATATCGTTCGACAAATACACGCCCGGTCAGACGTCCTACGTCGTCAGCGGGCCGGTCAGCGTCGGTGCTGATGTCCACCTTGATGCCAGCGTCGGTGCGGCCACCCGGATCATGATGGTGCTCGATGGCAACGTCGTCGATTACGAAGTCGATGGAAGCAGCTCGGATTTCACCGTCTCCTACACGAGCAGCCTCGCCGATGGCCAGCATGAAGCGACGATCGCCGTGCAGGCCGGCAGCGCGATTAATGTCGTTACCTGGACCTTCTCGATTACCAATACCGCGAATCCCAATGAGAACTCCGCCATTCCGACGCTGTCGAATCTGACGCCGGAACCGTATTCCACCAGCGCGCCGGGCAACGTGACGATCAGCGCCTCGGCCACCTCCGATTCGGCGATCAAGACGCTGACGCTCGCCGTCGGGTCGATCACGCTGGAGCCGACGGTCACGACCGATGGTGATCTCACGACCGCCACGGCGACCACGTCGCTCGCCGCTGGAACCTACACCGTCACGGCGACGGCCGTGGATAACGATAATGATCTCTTTACGGCGCAGTGGGACATCGTCGTCTCCAGCAACCAGGGCGACGGCGAATGGTTCACGGCCGATGGCACACCGAAGGATGATCAGATCAACGCCACCATCCGTTCACTGGTCGAGGCGTTCCGCTGGCATCTCTACGGTCAATCGTGGGACGCGAACACTACCCCCGATATGCCGACTCACGCCACGTCCTTCTCCGTGGGCGATCCGCTCAGCGATTGGGTGACCAACGGCACGTTCGACGCGCAAGCGACGAATGCCACGCTCAAGAGCCTGGTCGAAGCGTTCCGCTGGCACTTCTTCGCCGTCAGCTGGGATCTGCGCAGCCACTGCGAAATGCCGACCCATGCGGATTGCAACAGTCCGCTGCCACCGCAACACATCGATCCGTGGTTTGATTCGAACGGCAACGCCAATCCGGCGAATATCACCGCCACGCTGCGCAGCCTGGTCGAAGCGTTCCGCTGGCACTTCTGGGGCCACTCCTGGGACGGTCAGCAGCACTTCGAGATGCCGACGCACGCCTACTCAGATGAGAGCTAGTACGACATAATGACCGTAACCGCGCGTGAGGACATCCTCACGCGCGGTTACGCCCGTGCGACCCGGTGTCGCGAAGATCCGATTCGTTCTCGCGTTTGTCATTGCAGGGGTATCTATGAGTTTGGGCGATATCGGGTTTGTCGCGGCGTTCATCGTCTTTCCGCTGGTGATCGTCGCCTTCTGCGTTCTCGGACTGCGAACGCTCAATCAACGAAAGCACCAGCCGCTCGCCCGCTTCAGTTCAAACACACCGGCTGAATCAACCCAGGAGCTACCGGTCGCCCAGGTCGTCGAGGCCGAGCGCGACTGGGCGGCCAGGGTCCGACCCACGCGCGGGCAGGCGGCGACCGAAACGCCCGCCAGTGTACGGCCCCAAAGCTTCATCATGCCCAACTATCGCGGCCGGAGTCGTGGCGTCGTCCGCCGCGCCAACGCCAAACCCCGTCGCAGCAAACAACGCCCGAACTGACCCCTCGCCGGCCTGAAAACGTCAGCTTATTTGCCCAGCCCGAACGCCTCGTGCAGGGCCGGCACGGCGCGTTCCAGATCGGCCATCGAGATGACACAGGAGATATTCAGCTCCGAGGAGCCCTGGGCGATCGCCACGATGTTGATGCGATTGTTCCCCAACGTCTGAAAAACGTTGCCGGCCACGCCGGGCGTGCCGCGCATACCGGCGCCAACCACCGCGATCGCCGCCAGATCGGGGTTGAGGGAAATGCTGAGAATCGTCTGGCGATGCAGCTCCAGCTCCAGCTCTTGCTCCAGCACCCGCATGGCATGCGGTCCATCGGCATTTGGCACGAGGAAGCTGAGGCTGTGCTGAGATGACGCCTGCGAGATCATGTAGACGTTGATGCCGGCCCGGCCGATCGCGCTAAAGACACGACCGGTGACGCTCGCCACGCCGAGGAAGCCGCTCCCTTCAACCGTCACGATACTGACGTTGGAAATCGCCGTGATCCCCTTGACGGCACCATTCTTCACCGCATCGGGGCTGATGCAGGTTCCCGGGTGGGCGCTATTGAAGGTGTTCTTAATCCAAATGGGGATATTCAGCGCGGAGGCCGGTTGCATCGTCGCCACGCTCGACACGCTCAACGTCCTCCCGGGC
>ERZ778018.1920-NODE-1920-length-14935-cov-4.932594_pt1 | contig 14935 bp, 16 predicted proteins | sample MGYA00375748_ERZ778018 | MGnify/ENA primary metagenome ERZ778018 (study PRJEB29350, sample SAMN05509839) | bioreactor metagenome | biome: bioreactor; material: wastewater | place: South Africa: University of Cape Town | collected 2014-04-22 ... | reverse complement strand
CCACCGCCCGACCATGAATGGATCGGGCTCAGTCCGATTGCCCCGTAAACGGGGCGCAGGATACATGGGGGCGCGATCGTTCGCGGATTCTCCGATCATTCAGCACCGTGTCGACGCGCCCAGAGCCTCCTTCAGGAGGCGGTCGGACTGAGCCCGATCCATTCATGGTCGGGCGGACGACGGGGAGCGCGCGATTGCCCGGCGGTGATGAACGGTCCCTTGGAGTGGCCGGTTGTTTCTTCAACCCCTGGCTCCTCCCCTACAGTTCGGGCACGTGGCCCATCCATTTCGCAATTCGTTCTAACTCTGTTGATACAACTCATCGTGCAGGTGTCTGACCGGAATGACCCGCTGGCTTCTCGGATCGAAGACGTCGCCGCAGGACTGGCAGTAGCGCATGCCGCTCCAGCGATCGTAGGCGAGCCGACTGCGCGGATCACGCAGCGTGACGCCCCGTGCCCAGGCAACCAGCAGCATCATGCCCACCAGCCAGACGACGAATAGCGCAAGAAACCAGTAGAACTCCAGGACGAGGAGCATGAGGATACCGACAATGAGAAAGGGGATGCCGATCAGACAGATGAGCAGCACGATCAACCCGCCGACGAAGCGGCGAATCGGACCCGGGATCGCCGTGACCGGCCGCTTGAACTGCGCGAGCGCGCGTTCGGTGAACCAGCGCGCCTCCAGGGCACCGGGCAGCCGGGGAAGCACGCTCCAGTCGTCACTCCAGCCCCAATAGCGCGGCTGCGACCCGATCTTGATCGCCTTCGGCAGCGATACCGACTGATCGACGGCGCCGCAACTGGGGCATCGAATGTGAGCATCACTCCACACGTCGCGCCTCCTGATCGTATCTGCTCTATGCGTCCCTTTCCATAATAGCGCATCCGGCAATGCGCGCGACGCGCTAATGTGGTGTGGAAGCTCCGGTTGCTCACGTCCCCTGTTCGATCATCGACGCAATCATCTGCTCGATTTGCGGCTCAGTTGCTGGGCTGTCGATCGTGGCAGTTAAGATCATGGTCGTGCGACCTTGATTCCAGTAATAGGAGACTTCGTTCTGTCCGTCGTGTTCCGTCACCTTGTATCGAGCGATTGTCGTGTTCTCGATCTGAATGTCGGAGATGCGACCGCTCGTCGGCGTCACGGCCCAGTCACCGGCATCGATGGGATTCATCGGCAAACTCGTCTCTTCGATGTCCACGTTCCAACCCTTGTTGTCTTTGGCGGGATACGAAAGGTTGGCGCCGGTTGGCGGACCCTCTGGGCTACCGACGGGAGGTACTGGCGGAATCATGATCGTCAACCGGTTCTTGTCGAGGGACGGCGGGATGTAGGTTGGTGTGATCAATGTCATCGGCGTTAGCTGCTGCGCCTCGTCGAATGTCAGATTGTAGTAACCACCGTCCGCGCTGGGTGTGGGACCGCGCACACTCGCTGCCGGTGCCGCGGTCGTGGCGCTGGAGTCGGTATCGCCTGCTCGCTTTCTGATAATCAATGTGGCCATCTGGCGTAGATCGTCGTCGCTCACGTGCTTGAGCTGGGCTGGAACCGGAGATTCGACGTAGTGGATCGAGTAGTGGACGTCGCCCATGCTCCAGACGTAATAAATCTCGGTGTTGTTTGGATCGTTGACCTCGAATCTGTTGACCTCGACGCTGTCGATGTTCAAGGTGGAGGACGATCCTGTCTTGATCATCAGCGTCTCGGTTCTTCCGGGCACCAGCGGATTGACGACCGTTGCGCTCGTGCCGTTGATGCGCGGCACGCCGTCCGGGTTGGTCGTCTCAACGAGATACACCGGTCCGCCAAACGCTTGCGCGTAGTTGAACATCACGTAGTTGGCCTTCACCGATGCAGGCACACCCAGACCGAAGCCGTTGACGTTGAACTCGTTTTGATCTTTCGAATGGCCCTGGGTAAGCACGGTGGGGAGTGGGCTGGGCGCAACGATTGTGAAACCCGTCAACTTTTGAGCGGACTCGACCGACAAACCGCCAAAGCGCGCGTTGGTGGCAAAGGGCGTTGGTTTTGGTTGGTTGGCGACCATCTCCGGCGTAATGTGGAACGTCCAGGGACCTTCTATCTGCTTCACAGTCGAAGCCTGATCTCCCGTCGGTGTTCCGGACGATGGGGGTAATCCCAGCCGTTTGATCGTGAGGATGACTGCCCGGTCCGTTGGGAACGGTGATTGATATTGAAGCGAAAAGCGGATAATCGGGGGATCGCTGCCGCCGTCTGCCTCGGAGCCGTATGGGTCGCCCGGTCCGGGTGTAATGCCCTCGATTGTCAGATAGGTGGACGGATCCGGGCCGAGCGCGCAGCAAAATCCGTGGGAACCCAACTGGCCGGGCGCCAGTCGAATCATGAAGCTGAAGAGCGTCGCGGTGCTGCTCGAATCAACCCGCTGCAGTTGCAGTGCAACGCCATTAGCCGTAACCGTCAGCGGCAGCTGCGCTCCCGTGACCGCGCTCGGCGTGCCTCCGGCCGCGATGCCACCCTGATCGCTTCCGCTCTGGTTATGGAAGACCAGCGCCAGCACACCGCCGACGAGCACGAGGACGACGATGGCGGCGGCCATTTTTGCCAGTTCGCGCGAAATTGACCGGCGTTTTGGCGGGTCAGAGGCCGCGTGGATCGAGGCGAGTGCAGGCGGGCCGAGCGAGCCTTCATCGTGCGCGGGGTTCGGTTCGCGGGTTGCTGCTCCATCCTCGGCAGGTGGTGCGTCGGAGCGCAGGTTGCGCGTGAGTTCGGCGACGGCGCGAGCGGGCCAGTCTGGTTCCGGTGTGGCGGCGTCGCGCAGTTGGCGGATACGCTGCACCGCACCGATGAGTTCCGCCAGTTCTGGATCGTCCGTTTCGTGTAGCGACGCCTCATCTCCGGCGTTGAGCTGGTCGATCAGGCTATCGAGTTCGTCGGTCTGGCGTGTCATGGCTGCGACTCCTTGCCGAATTGGGCACGCAGGGCGACGATGGCGCGATGTTGCAGCACGCGTACGGCTCCGGGGCTGCGCTCCATCAGCGCGGCGACCTCCTCGGTCGGCCGTTCTTCCAGAACGCGCAGGCGAATGATCGTTTGATAGTCCTCCGGGAGCCGGGCGAGGATGCCGCGTAGATGGGCGTGTTCATCGGTCATGATGACCGCGGTATCGACGTCGTCCGGTTCAATCAGTTCGATGCGCTGTAGTGGGACCGTTGCCGCCACCAGCCCGCGCCAGCGATCGCGGATCAGATTGCGCGCGATGGTGGCGAGATAGGCGTGAAACGGGATTCCCCGTTGCTGAAATTGATCGAGATGTCGCAGCGCCCGCAGGAACGCCTCCTGCGTGACATCCTGCGCGTCACCGCGATCGTGCAGCGCGGCGTAGGCCAGCCCGAAGATCGACCGCCATTCGTGGCGAAAGACTTCGTTGAGCGCGTCCGCATCCCCACCCTGCGCTTGCTCGAGCAGTGGGTCCTTGTCCATACGGCTCCCCCTCACGAGCAAGAACGGAAAAAGTCGGCAAGCGTTACACATTGTCGTCATTGAGCGATGAACTGGCAAATGCGTCGCATATGATACGATGGAGCACGTACTGTGCGGACGAACGTAGAGTCGATTGGGACAGCAAGGCTCACAACCGGCGCTGCCCGCCGGCTATGAGACGAGGATCACGCAGCATGGAGCGAATCAGGTCCCGACCCGGCATCGGTCGCGGCATTGGGCTGGCGTTGGGTACGACGGCGGTGACCGCCATCACGCTGGCGATTGGGGCGTCGTGGTTGCAGTGGCTCGGGTTCGCGTCGCTCGTGCTGCTGGCGGAAGGGATTCTGGTCGCGGTGCTGGCCTATCGCGGACCGGGCGTACCTCACACACGGGTTGGGTCACTGACGACCCACGATGCCTTTGTCTATGAAGAAGAGTGGCGCCAGCGATCCGAACCGATCGGCCGGATCAAACGAAACCTGCTGCGCATGGCGCTGCCGCCGTTCGTCCTCGGCGCGATCTTCTTCGTACTTACGGCGTGGGGGTAGCCCGAGTTACAGGCCCGCTTCCTGACGACCGTTTGTCGACGACCCGTGAATCATTCACGCCGCCCCGCGCGCGTTTCCATTGCCGTGAATCACTTCAGACAAGGCACACCGCTCGAATTGGTACCAATCGCCCAACGTTTCCGCGCCTCACGCAACGAATGCTTGCGCGAACAGTTGATGCGGTGAGACCGCCCGCCGCCTGATACGTTCTCTTCGCGGCGCGACATGCTGGGCTGCCTGTTGATGTGTGCGGTGACGTCGATCCGACGTGAGCGCATGCGGCACGACCAAGGAGTTTGGGATGGACCGAGCGCCGGTAAACCACATCGCCATGTCGCTTCATCAGTATCTTTCGCTGCGCATTCTGCGCAAGGTGCCACAGATCTCGATCATCTTCTGGGTCATCAAGCTGTTGACCACGGCGATGGGCGAGTCGTTCTCCGATTACCTGGTTTTCCATATAAATCCGTATGTTGCCGTCGTGGTTGGCGGCGTTGGCCTCCTCGTCGCGCTCGTGCTGCAGCTGCGTGCGCGACGCTACGTTCCCTGGATCTACTGGTTCGCTGTCTCGATGGTCGCCGTCTTCGGCACGATGGCCGCCGATGTGCTGCACGTCGTGCTTGGCATCCCCTATTTCGTGTCGAGCACGTTCTTTGCCGTGGCGCTCGCGGCGATCTTCATCGCCTGGTATCTGAATGAACGGACGCTGTCGATCCACAGTATCGACACCCCGCGTCGTGAGCTCTTCTACTGGGCGACGGTCATGGCGACCTTTGCCCTGGGTACCGCCCTCGGAGATCTCACCGCCGCGACCTTCGGCCTCGGGTACCTCGCCTCAGGTGTGCTCTTCGGCGTCCTCTTCGCCATACCGGCCGTGGCATACCGCTGGTTCGGGCTCAATGAGATCGTCGCTTTCTGGTTCGCCTATATCGTCACCCGGCCGCTCGGCGCGTCGTTTGCCGATTGGTCCGGCAAGTCATCTCTGGGCGGGCTCGGCATCGGTGACGCCAAAGTCTCGCTCGTCTTGACGCTGCTGATCGTCGCCTTCGTTGCCTACCTCACCGTGACGCGCCGGGATGCCCACCCCAGCGATACGCCGGAGCTCGATCTTGTCGAGGACGACCTGGGAACTGTCCGAGGGTAGGTACGGGTGAGCTTCGCATGGTCCGTCTCGACTAGGTCGGGCGGATATCCTCGCCCAGCCGCTTCACGACCGCTGGGTCGCGATGGCCGCCACGTCGTCGGCGCCGAGTTCGATATCGAACACGTGACTGTTCTCCGCGATGCGTTCCTTGCGAACCGACTTCGGAATGACGACCACTCCGCGTTGGGTGAGCCAGCGCAGATCATTCTGCGCCACGGACTTCTGATATTTCGTCGCGAGAGAAAGCAGCACCTCGTTCTGGAAGATGTTGTTCCGGCCTTCGGCAAATTGTGCCCAGGCTTCTATCTGAACCCCGTTCGCCTGCAGGAAGTTCTAGGGCTCGATTTGCTGGTTGAACGCATTGGTTTCGAGCCGTACACATCTCCAAAGGGCTGGTGGATCAGGTAGAGGTCGAGATAATCCAGCCGTTATTGAGGGTGACTGTTGGAATCGTTGACATGAGGAACACTCCTTGTTTCGCTGGTATGCTCGGGAAACTCGATGACGAGTGGGAGCGAGTTCCGCCCCCACTCGGCGAGGTCGTTGTCAGGCCGCGCATACTTGGCCACGAGCAACTCGCGTGCCAGACGATCTTCGGTGGTTCCTTCCTCGATGAACCGGGCAAATCCGGCGTGCCTTTCGTCGCCCAGTTCGATCGTGACCTGCGGGTTCGCCTGGAGATTGCGCACCCAGTCAGAACGGTCGCGCCCGCCGGAGAGCAGGTAGACCCGCCCATCATCCACGGCGAACCAGGTCTCGATGCGATGGGGCTGGCCGCTCCGGCGTCCGATGGTGGTGAGATAGGCGTTCCGTTCGCCGGCTGCTCGTGCCAGCCGTTGCCGCGTACGTACGGATGCTTCGATCAACGTCCACGTCTCCTGGTTCTTCAGTTCAATCGTGATTGTTGCTCAAACGACCGCCAGGCCATCGATCGCGACGCAGCCGTCGCCTTCGGCGGAGACGAGCACCGGATTGAGGTCGAGCTCCTTTATCTCCGGCAGCTCGCTGAGCAGTTGCGCGACCTGGACGATGACATCGGCGGCGGCGGCGACATCGACGGCGGGGCGGCCACGGAAGGGGCCGAGTAGCGCGGCGCCCCGCAATCCGTCGAGCATCGCCCGCGCTTCCCCGGCGTTGATCGGCGTCAGGCGGTTCGAGACATCCTGCAGCGCTTCGGCCAGCACGCCACCGAGACCGGCCACGATGACCGGGCCGAAGAGCGGATCGTTGCGCCCGCCGATGATCAGCTCGATGAGGCCGGCCGCCATCCGCTCGACGCGAACGCCTCGCACTCGCGCGCCGGGCGCATGGTCCGCTACGCGCTTCAGCAGCGCGGCATGTTCGGCGCGCAACTGCTCGTCCGCTGCGATGCCGAGCGCGACGCCGCCGGACTCGGTCTTGTGGTGAATATCGTCCGCCTCGATCTTGAGCGCGACCGGATAGCCGGCCTCGTGTGCCAGCGTCAGCGCCTCATCGACGTTCGCGGCGAGCCCACCGGCCGGCACCGGGATGCCGTAGAGCCGGAGCAATTCTTTGCTGGCCGATTCCGAGACGCCGCCGCTACCGGGCGGGGGCAGAATCGCCAGCGCCGCCGCGCGTCGTGCGCTATCGACCGCATGGGTTGGCGCCGAATCCGGACGAGTCCGGCGCCAGCGGGCGTAGCGGCCGGCGTGGCCGATGGCGCGGGCCGCGTTGCGGGCGCCGGAGAGGTGGATCAGCCCCGCGTCGGCGATGGCGTCGGTCATCTCGTAAGCGACGTCGGTGAGCGTGTTGATGATCGCCATCGGCTTGCCGGTGCGCGCCTGGGCGTCGGCCATACCGGCGATCATCTTGTCCCAGCCGGTCGCCGAGAGCGGACCGGAGTTGCGCGTCGTATCGCCGATGCAGGCGACGAGATCGACGCCGGGTGTCGCAGCCAGCAGTGCGGCGACGTTGCCGTAGATCTCGCGGTTGCCCCAGCCGGAGGCGGTGATATCGAGCGGATTGAGCGGGTTGGCGAATGGCGGCAGGATTTCGAGCAGTTCGGAACGCGCTTCGGACGGCAGATCGGGCAGGTCGACGCCGCTGGCGGCCGCCAGATCGGAGATCAGCCCGCACTCGCCGCCGGAGCTGGCGAAGACACCGAGACCGCCGCCGGCCGGTCGCCGTTCGGCCGCCAGCAGCTTGGCCGTTTCCAGCAGTTCCTCGGAGTCCTCGACGCGAATGACGCCATACTGCCGGAAGAGCGCATCGTAGAGCTGATCGGAGCCGGTGAGCGAGCCGGTGTGCGCGACCGCCGCGCGACTCGCCTTCTCCGAGCGGCCAAGCTTCAAGGCGACGATTGGGATGTCGCGTTCAGCCGCCTGCACCGCGATGCGCCGGAATTTCGTCACGTCGGACAGCCCCTCGATCACGGCCGCGATGACGCGCATGCCCGGCTCGGCCAGGTAGAAACTCATCACATCGACGGCGTCGACCACCGCCTGATTGCCGGCCGAAACGACGTGCGCCAGTGGCAGTCCGCGACTGGACGCCATCAGCGTCAGCGCCATGTTGCCGCTCTGCGCGACCAGCCCGACCGACCCGTTCTCACGCCGCACGGCGAGCGGGATCGCCCAGAGGCCCGTCTCGCCAAGGTAGCTCATCACGCCGAGGCAATTCGGCCCTATTAATGGAAAGCGATCGCCGCAGAGCGCGCGCAGTTCGGCCTGCAACGCTTCGCCATCTTCGCCTGCCTCGGCGAAGCCGCTGCCGAAGGCGATGCCGCTCTTCGCTCCGGCCGCGATCGCCTGCCGCACCACGCCCGGCACGGCCCGCGACGGTACCGCGATGGCGACCGCATCGACCGGCTCGGGGATCGCCCCGACCTCCGGATAGGCCTTCAAGTCGGCGATCGTCTCGTAGTTCGGGTTGACCGGGTAGATCCGCCCGGCGAAGCCGTACGAGGTGAGCGCGCTGAGCACGCGCAGGCCGTAGCCGCCCTTCGGCGAGGCGCCGACGACCGCGACCGAACGGGGATAAAAGAGTGGGTAGAGCGGGTGGACGCTCGCGTCATTCCCGCTGAGTCGTGTCCAATCAGTCGCGTGTACTGGCCCCCCGTCTTGCGTCGTCATCGGCCTACCCTGCCTGCCGCTGTGCGTCCCGCGCGATCCTATCGGCGCGCACCTCTTTCGGCAGGCCGAGCACGCGTTCGCCGATGATGTTCTTCTGAATCTGCGACGAACCGGCGTAGATCGTTTCGGCGAACGGCAGCAGGAAGAGGTAGGGCCAGCTCTCGTGCTCCCCCTCGCCGTGGCTGTCGCTGGCGTACTCGTATTCAGCCGGCACGCCTGCAGTCAGCTGACCGTAGGGACCGAGGATATCGAGCATCAGCGTGTTCACGCGCTTGTCGAGCTCCGAGTAGTGCAGTTTCGAGATCGACGATTCCGGCCCCGGCTGCTCGCCCTTCTCGGCCTTCGAGAGGATGCGCAGCGAGGCGTAGCGCAGCACCTCGATCTCTTCCAGAATCTGCCCCAGCTTCTGCCGCACGAGCGGATCGTCGATCTGGCGCGAGCCGTCGCGGCGCGGTGCGCTCGCGATCTCCAGCAGCCGCTCGAACGATTGTTGCAGGCGGGCGACGATGCCCATCGTATCGCCGCCCCGCTCGTAGGAGAGCGTCGTCTGGGCGATGCGCCAGCCGGCGTTCAGTTCGCCGATCAAGTTGTCGGCCGGTACGCGCAGGTTGGTGAAGAAGACCTCGGCGAACTCATCGGCAATGCCGGTGATCTGCCGCAGCGGGCGCACCTCGATGCCCGGCTGGTGCATATCGACGATCAGATAGGAGATGCCCTGATGCTTCGGCGCCTGCCGGTCGGTGCGCACGAGCAGGATACCCATATCCGCTTCCGGCGCGGTGCTCGTCCAGATCTTCTGGCCGTTGACGACGAACTCGTCGCCGTCGATATCGGCGCGGCACTGCAAGGCGGCCAGATCGGACCCGGCGTTCGGCTCGGAATAGAGCTGGCACCAGATCTCGTCACCGAGCAGGATATTGCGCAAATACCGCTCGCGCTGTTCATCTGTACCGTGATGAATGAGCGTCGGCCCAACCAACCCTAACCCGGCCCAGTTGATCGACCCCGGCGCCCCGGCCCGCGCCATCTCCTCAATCACAATCGCCTGCTCAATCGGCCGCGCCTCCCGCCCCCCATACGCCTTCGGCCACCCCATCCCCAAATACCCAGCCTCATACAGCTTCCGATGCCACGCCTTCTTCTCGGCGACGGTCCGCAGCGGCTCGCGGGGCGCGTTCTGGGCGAGCCACGAGCGCACCTGAGCGCGAAAGGCATTGTCTTCGGGTGTATAGCGTAGGTCCATAGGTGATTATCTCCTGGTGTAAGCCCTATGAGGGCGGGATTAGTTGGGTTGATGTTGGTGGGAGTATAGCGGGATTGGGGTGGTGCGGGGCGATTCCTTCAGGACCGTGTGTCCCCAAACGAAGGATACTCTTGAACCATCTACGCACTCCGCGCGATCACGCGATCACGTCGGCGTTTTCAAAGAAAGTCAACTCAGTTGACAGCATGAACACCAAGAGCGCTAACTCCGTCGAAAGTTTTGCCCGAGCATAGGAGGTGTTGCGACCGTGGAGAACGCCGTTGCGAGCGGGAATAACGGCGCTTGCGAGATGGTCGCAGAGGGATTGTACCGCTGGATGAGTTGTAAAATTGGCGTGATTTACTAGGGGTCCGAGTCCATTTAGCGGAATTGGCTTCCCCCGACTGTCTAGCTTTGGACCACCCATGGGTGCGCGGACATAAAGCTTGTTGCCTTTGGGAATCACGTGTTGCTTGAGGATCATCATGTCTGCGAAGGTCCCCTCGATCTGAGTAAGCAGCAGGGGAATCGATACGACGTAGTCTCGTGCTTGGTGCGCTTCAAGCGCACGCAGGACAATCGGGCTGCGTCGTTTCAACATCAGCGACGGTTCCATCACCTCCATCACCGAATTGAAGAAATGATCGCCTCGCGTCATCCCAAGCATGCGATTGGTAACAGCTGCTGCCCTCACACGCGGAGGCACATGCACAAAGGCGCGCGCGAATTCGACCGTAATTAGGTTAGACGCAAAGCCGTAGCCGGTGGCGTCCAGTGCTTCGGTTGCTCGATACAAATCCTCCCAGTTCTTGATGATGCTAGCGATATTGGGGAGTCTAGCAACAAAATTGACTGGTTGGTAAGTAAGCTGTAGCGTTTGACTAAACTGTTCTAACTGGGCCGTTATTGCAGTGCCAACGTTCTTGACCAACAATGCAGCCGCAGTCGCGAAATTCTGAAAGCCATCGAGTGATCGCAAGACAACTTGTCGCTGGGTTTCGCCGAAAGCTGCTAGGACTTCGGCAACTCGGAGCGAGGTCTGAGCTGCTCCTACTGTTGTTGCAATATTCTGGCCGATGTTGGAAGCAAATTGGCGCACGTTTTCTAGAACCTTATCCGTTGGTCCCAGTGCTCTGATTAATTCTTGGAGACGCTGCTTGCTGACTTCTAGGTATTGGCGTGTTGCAGTCTTGGCTTGCTCAAAGGGATCGTCTCCAGCGTCGACCAAGAATGTGCCTCTGAGCACATTCTGCAGCCAAATCGTAACGAGTATTTGTAGTGTGGAATCGCTCCAGCTTTGAATCGTGTGAACGTCAAACAGAGTTGATTCAATCTGATGGACGAGAAGCGCCACGACGAAATGTCGAGGCGGCGGATCACGCTTGACCAAGTGCTCAAAGAATCCGAAATCGCCAAGCGTCAGCGTCCGCAGTGTAATTGAACCGGTTTCTGGTGTGTTTGCTTCAATCAGCAAGTTATGCATGGCGATCTGCCACCAATGTTCTCATTTGTGTCGTCGTCCGATAGGTCGTGTCAGGACGTGAAATCAGCTAACAACTGATTCAGCGAGAGGATGGCTGCCGAAGAGCAGCCATCCTCATGCCTGTCAGTGCCCTAGCATTCTGGAAGAGCTAGCAGATTGTTTGGTTCGCTGCCGTCAGCCTCAGTCTTTAGGTATTTGCGCCCGTTTCGGGTTGCGACGATTACAGTCGAACTGCTACCTCCTCTTTGGACGTAGAAGCTGTGCTGGCGCGTCTCAATCCACTGGATTATCTGCTCCTGAGTGTATCGATCTCGCCCGTGTGAGGTCGAGACTCCGAGATGTGAAATCCGCTCGTGGGGATCGTAGTGATTGCCGCGCTTCGTAATGCAGACCACCAAATAGCGAGCCATGCGTTGACATCCCTTCCAGACTTGTGTTGGTGCATCAACACAACAATATGACTAACAGAAAGCGCCTGCTAGTCGAACGAGAGCTGTCCCCTGGTTTGCGATGTCAGATCATGAATGCGCCTCCCATCATCGATTCGAATAATCTCAAGTTTTTGTAGATGGACGACGAGTGCGGAAATAGTTACTTGCAACCGGTCACGAAGGGCATACAGCCCGGGCCACGTGAGATGCTGACCTTCCTCCACGAATGGTTGGAGCAAAGCTTGAGGCATGAGGAGGTAACGCATAAATGTATGAGCCTGCCACTCGCGCCACCAATCATCGCCGATGGGGCCTAGTTGAGATCGAATTTCATCGAGAGGATTGGTGAGCATGCTAGCCTCAGTAAGAAACTCGTGGCAGTACATTGACTCAAATCCAAGCTGCTTGACGAGACTATGGTCGATGTGGAAGAGACTATGGCCCGCCTCGTGGGCCAACGCGGTCTGCTCCAACCCCGGATATTTGCGGAAGACGGTGTCTCGTAGGTCCTCGTTTAGAACGATACGCGAGGGCAAATTGAACATAGGCTGAGTAATTTTGCTCACGATCAACTGGGTTCCACGGGTAGGAATATGTTCCCACAAGATCGGTATATCGAACGTCACATCGATCATGCGCTCAATGGGAATAGGAAATGTTATCGTCCTCCCGGTCTTTCGGGAGTAATCAGCGAGGATTTCCGCTGCCCTTTCCTCGATATCTCGTTCTGAAAGAATCGGAACCCTCAAGAATTGGTTCCCTTCTCACGTAGCAGATCCAGAATGGCTTTCCACTCCTCATTGCTGTAACGCTTCCCCGACATTGAACGATACAGTTCCGCGACCTGCGCTTCCGGCCGTGCTAAGAGATCCTGCTCAAAGTTGGCTGGTATTTTATTGGCGAGGAGAACCAATTCATCTGCATCTGCCTCCAGAACCTTCGCTAATGCACGTATTGTTTCCTCGGACGGGGCGGGAGCTCGATCGTTTTCAATCTTCGACAAATAAGTAAAGTCGATACCAACGCGCTGAGCAAGTTCGCGGAGAGTCAATTCATGGTCCTTGCGGAGTTGTCGTATCCGACTTCCGAATGACATCGTGTCCTCCAGTGCGAAGCATACTTGTGTTGGCATACCATGTCAACACCGTGTTCAGAGTCTCACGGCCATCCTACACAAAATCGCGATCACTCCCTCCACTCATCCCCTCCCCGTCACCCAGTCGTACCGCACATCCTCATCAATCACCGGCCCGGTCGGCCGCGTCCCCACACCCGAGCCGCCGTCGATCGAGTAGACGGCGCCGGTGATATACGAGGCGACTCTCGTTGGCTCACCTTATCGAGCGAGGGCGATCAATCCGGGTCTCTTTCGAGAAGGGTGAGAAATGCTGTGGGCGAACAGAGAGCTACCTGCCGAAACAGGCCAAGTCGCAGAAGTTGGGCGTCGCCGGTGACGAGGAAGTCGCTGTTACCTGAGACGGCCGTCGCCAGGATTAGGTCATCTTCCCGATGGGTTGCCGCGCCGTGTACCTCGGTTGTGATCTCGACGACGTGTGCCTCGCGCTGGAGGAGTTCGAGTGTAGCTATGATCCGTTCGGGGCTCAGTCGCTCGCGGAAATAGGGCTTATTCAACGTTCGTTCGATCTCGTCCAGAATCGGTGACGAGACTAGTAGCTTGAAGCGATCGAACGTCCAGAATTCGAGGATCCGGCCCGGCGTGCTCGTTCGGCTGAGCAGGCCGGAAACGAGTACATTGGTATCGAGCACGGCACGCATCAGTTGGTCGGCTGGTCAGTGTCGTCCTGGGCGTCGTACTCCGCTCGGACCTCGGCGATGGCGTGGGCGACGGCTTGTTCTACAGCGTCCGCCGGCAGGTCAGCGAACGCCTCCCACGTCTCCTCCAGCGCCTTGAAGCGTTCCCTGCGTTGCGACTCCAGTTGCTGCAAGCGCTCAAAATCCGCGGCTGAGATCACCGCCGCCACGGGAATTCCGCTCTTCTCGACCAACGCGCGGGTTTCCCCTTTGAATACACGGTTAAGCAGTTCGCTCCAGTGCTGGCGAGCATCCGACGCCTTGATGATCTCCGTTACTGGTTGGTCGTTCCGGCGCATATGGCCTCCTGGCATTGAGCGTACGCTTTCGTACGGAATTGTACAAAATGCGCCGGAGGAACGCCTTCCTCCCCTCGTCTCACTCCCTCCCCGTCACCCAGTCATACCGCACGTCCTCATCGACCACCGGCCCTGCCGGTCGCGTCCCAATACCCGAGCCGCCGTCGATGGAGTAGACGGCGCCGGTGATGTACGAGGCGGCGTCGGAGGCGAGGAAGAGGACGAGGGCGGCGACCTCGGATGGTTCGCCGGGGCGGGCGAGCGGGATGGCTGGGATGCGTTTGCCGAGCGATTCGGCCATCGAGGGCGGCAGCGGCTTGGGCTGGGTATCGATCAGGCCGGGGCTGACGACGTTGACCAGGATGTTGTGCGGCGAGAGTTCGACGGCTGCGACGCGTGAGAAGGCTTCCGTCGCCGCGCGACTGGCCGAGTAGGCGGCGGCTCCGGCCGAGCCGCGCGTGGTGACGCCGGAGGAGAAGTTCACAATACGGCCGCCGTTGCCCGCTGCGATCATCGCTCGGGCGGCGGCCTGCGTCATCAGAAAGGTGCCGCGCGTGTTGACCGCGAAGACGGTGTCCCAGACCTCGACGCGTTCCTCCAAGAGCGCGGTATGCGGCGCGACGGCGGCGTTGTTGACGCAGATATCGAGCCGCCCGAAGCGCTGCACCGCCGTGTCGACGATGCTGGCGGCACCCGCTTCGCTGCTGACATCGGCGACGAGCGAGGCGATCCGGCTTGGGTCGAGCGCGCGGCAGGTTTCGGCCAGCCCCTCGGCGTCGCGATCGGCCGCCAGAATCGAGGCGCCGGCCGCGGCGAATTGCGCCACCATCTCGCGACCGATTCCGCGGGCCGCGCCGGGCACGATCACGACCTTGCCGGTGAAATCGAACGTCACGTTCATCCAGGCGCTCCTTCGCGGGCCATCACATGCATTCCAGGGGTGCGTTCACGCCAGTATCGCCGCTGGTCGTGGTGCGATCAACCGGTGACTCGCGACGATGAACCGGCCCCCGCCCGACGCCTGCCCGACCATGATGATTGATGAAATAATCAGCCATTGACCAAGCGGTCGCGAACCGGCGCTGTGCGTGTTCCGGCGAAGTGTTTGCCGCCCAACGAACGCCCGACCATCAATGGATCGGGCTCAGTCCGCTTGCCCCGTGAACGGAGCGAAGGTCACGACATGGACGGCGCGCTCGATTCCGATTACGATCAAGCGCACGGAGGTGTCACATGCCATATTGGCGCCTGTATTACCATCTCATTTGGTCAACCAAAGGTCGATACCCCTCCCTTGATGCGGAGATATGGCCGGAATTGGCACGTGTGCTCACGCTCACGTCGCACCAAAACAAATTGATCCTCCACGCCGTTGGTGGAGTGGCGGATCATGTACATGTGGCGGTTTCGATTCC
>ERZ778018.1919-NODE-1919-length-14943-cov-4.725215_pt1 | contig 14943 bp, 10 predicted proteins | sample MGYA00375748_ERZ778018 | MGnify/ENA primary metagenome ERZ778018 (study PRJEB29350, sample SAMN05509839) | bioreactor metagenome | biome: bioreactor; material: wastewater | place: South Africa: University of Cape Town | collected 2014-04-22 ... | reverse complement strand
TATTTGGCGCGCGGCCCACGGCCCAGATGCTTTCATCGAATGGGCCGAGCTGATCATCCGCCGCCGAGGTAATAAACTTGCCCTCGGCCGTTTCGGTGAGTGCCTGTACGCGAAACGGCAGGCGCATCTCGACACCCAGCGTGCGTAGGTTTTCGGCGGCGACTTCACGAATCATCGAATCGAACGGCGCAATCACCGAATCGAGCATGTCGAGCAAGGTGACCTCGCTGCCGAATGATCGCAGGACACCCGCCAACTCGACGCCGATGTAACCGCCACCAATCACGGCCACGCGCGCGGGCTGGGCGGTCAGGTCGAAAAACCCATCGGAGGTGATGCCGAGTTCCTTGCCCGGAACCGGCGGCACAAACGGCACGCCACCGGTGGACAGCACGATATGCGGCGCGGTGTAGGTTTGATCATTCACCGCGACGGTCGAGGCCGAAGTTAATACGCCTTTGCCCTGAATGACCGTGATACCCAACTCGTTTGCGTATCCGCCCCAGTAGCTGCGGATGTTATCCACAAACTGATTGCGACCGGCGACGAGTTTGCCGAAATCGATCTGATCGTGCACTGCTGCAAAACCCCAGCCCTCGGCTTCATGCCGTGCATGCGCCATGTTGGCGGCATACCACATGACTTTCTTCGGCACGCAGCCCAAATTCACGCAGGTGCCGCCCAAATGGACCGGTTCAATCACGGCGACACGCTTACCGTATTGCACCGCGCGCTCCGCCACGGCCAGGCCGCCAGAGCCCCCGCCCAATACAATCAGATCAAATTCTACGGCTGTGCTCATGATGATTTCCTATTGTTTTTTAACCCCATGCGCCCTAGGTAATTGACCTTAGGCACTGGGGTAGAACGATGTCGAGAGAGGCCGAAAACGAAACGGATGAACCTCTGTGCCATCCGCTTGAGTTTCGGTTCAGGCTCGGTTTAGCGAACCTGAAACGCTTGTTCATGCGTTACTGACTGGCCATTAACCACTCTGCCAGCTTGTCGCTGCCGCCGATCAGCTGGCCGTCAATGAACACCTGCGGAACCGATTCTGAGCCGGTTGCCGCGCGCAGACCGCGCAGATTGACGTGCTCGCCGACCAGAATTTCATCAAAGGCCATGCCCGCGTCGCGCAACATGCCTTTGGCACGGGCACAGAATGGGCAAGTGCGACGGGAGAACAACATGACCGAATGCGGTTTGACTGCATTGGGTGCCAGCCAGTCGAGCATGGTGTCTGCATCGGAGACTTCATACGGGTCACCTTCGACATTCGGCTCGATGAACATTTTTTCGATCACGCCGTCTTTGACCAGCATGGAATAACGCCAGGAGCGCTTGCCGAACCCGAGATTCTCCTTATCGACCAGCATGCCCATGCCTTCGCTGAATTCGCCATTGCCATCCGGGATAAATCGAATGTGCTCCGCGTTTTGATCGGCCGCCCACTCGTTCATGACGAAGGTATCGTTCACCGACAGGCAGAGAATCTCATCCACGCCGTGCTTAAAAAATACCGGCGCCAGCTCATTGAAACGCGGCACATGGCTCGAAGAGCAGGTCGGGGTGAACGCACCCGGCAGAGAAAACACCGCCACGGTTTTGCCCTTGAACAGATCGTCGGTGGTGACATCGACCCATTGATTGTTTTCGCGCATACGGAATGTGACGTTTGGTACGCGTTGGCCTTCACGATTCTCGAGCATATCGATCTCCTTAACGATTGGTTAGAAAAAAACGATTCCATGATTTGATACGCAAATCATTGAACTGTGATGACAATACATCAAATGGGCACGCCGTTGAAATTGAATGTCCAGATAACTTTGATAGAAATTGGCTATTGAAAAAACGGCGTATCTGAATCTACATCAAACTGGGCGGAATCGACTCGAGCGCCCACAGCGATTCCACCGACTCGCGCGCACCAATCAACGTTGCGCCTTGCTCATCGAGCAACACCTCGGCCGCTCGGCCACGGGTGTTGTAGTTCGACGCCATGGAAAAACCATAGGCACCGGCACCCAGCACCGCAATCAAATCGCCTTGCGCGAGTGCCAGAGACCGGCCATGGCCCAGAAAATCGCCGGTTTCACACACCGGCCCGACAATCTCCCAATCTTTGGCAGCCATCTCGGGATCGGGCTTGACCGCCTCAATCGCCATCACGCTGCCATAGAGCGCCGGGCGAACCAGATCATTCATCGCCGCATCGACAATGGCAAACGATTTGCCATCAGAAGGATGCGGCTTGAGGTATTCCACCCGGCTGAGCAACACGCCCGATGGCCCGACCAAAAATCGCCCCGGCTCCAGCATCAAAGGCAGATGGCGCGCAATCGGATGCCGATCGATAACCGAGGTGACGGCATCCACCCAATCGGCGGCCGAAGGCGGCTGCTCATCGGTATAACGAATGCCCAAACCGCCACCTAAATCAAGGTGCGCCAACTCAATCCCTTCCAGCACCAACGTATCGAGCAGGGCAAGCACGCGCTGGGCCGCATCGGCGAAGGGCGACACATCGGTAAGCTGCGAACCGATATGGCAATCGATCCCGACCGCTTTAAGATTTGCATCGCGCGCGATATGCCGATACAAAGCAGGTGCCTGCTCGATGGGCACGCCGAATTTGTTATCTTTAAGACCAGTTGAAATGTACGGATGCGTCTTGGCGTCCACATCCGGATTCACCCGCAACGAAATAGGGGCGACGACACCGAGCCCTGCTGCCGCGTCACTGATGCGCGCCAATTCGGCCTCGGATTCGACATTCAAGCAGCCTACGCCCGCGCGCAAAGCCTGCTCGATTTCATCGCGGGTTTTGCCGACGCCGGAAAATACGATTTTCTCAGCAGCGCCGCCTGCTTTGAGCACCCGTGCCAATTCCCCGCCGGACACAATATCGAACCCGGCGCCCAACCGCGCCAGCAAGGCGAGAATCGCCAGATTACTATTCGCCTTCACGGCATAACAAATCCGGTGCGGACGATCACCGAACGCGGTCGTCAGTTCGGTGTAGGCCCGCTCAATGGCCGAGCGAGAATACACGTAGGTCGGCGTACCAAATTCGGCTGCTATTTGGTCGAGCGCGCATCCTTCCAAGCATAAGGTTTGGTCGGCGCTTCGGGTCAGATGGTCGTAGGGCAATGCGGTCATATCAGGATTTACCTGCGTTTTGCGAGGCCGGGGATGCAGGCGCATCGGACGGCATAACTAAGGGGCCTTTTTGGCCGCAAGCGGTCAGAAAAAGACAGACAATACCAATCATCAGCGGCCATTTATATGGGCTGGCTTTGGCGCAAAAGCGGTGGTGATTCATAAAAAAGGGCTACTCGATGATGGCCAAATCGGGAATTCAATTAGAAGTGTGCCGATGCTCGTGTTTTTTGTCCATGCTGCCAAGTTCCACTGCACAAATGCAAAGGACTCTTCGAGCCGGCAAATCCGCCCGGCCTCTTTTTTCAAAGGGGGTGAATCTGTCCTTTTTCGAGTAAGTGCGGCCCCCTATGGTAACAAAGGGGCGAAGCGCACTTATTTTGCAAGTGCGCCTCCCCCTTTGTAAAAGGGGGAACGAGGGGGATTTACGAGGACTCCGTGGATGCGAATTCCTTGGCTCACGCCAGATCGAATCGATCCAGATTCATCACCTTGGTCCAGGCGGCCACAAAGTCATTTCTGAATTTTTCCTCACCATCTGCGCTGCCGTAGACTTCCACCAGTGCCCGCAGCTCCGAATTCGAACCGAACACCAAATCCACCCGGGTGCCCGTCCATTTGAGCGCACCGGTTTGGCGATCCCGTCCTTCGAATAGGTTTTCGTCATCGGATTTGGCCGCCCAGGCCGTGCCCATATCCAGCAGATGCACAAAGAAATCGTTACTGAGCGTTTCCGGGCGCTCGGTAAAGACACCGTGATCGGTGTGATCGGCATTGGTGTTCAACACGCGCATACCACCGACGAGCACGGTCATCTGTGCAGGCGTCAGGGTGAGCAGTTGCGCCTTGTCGACCAGCAACTCTTCTGCCGAAATCGTGTAATCGCCTTTTTGGTAATTGCGGAACCCATCGGCAATCGGTTCAAGCACGGAAAACGCCTCGATGTCGGTTTGTTCCTGCGTGGCGTCCATCCGACCGGGTGTGAACGGAACCGTCAATGGGTGTCCGGCCTTTTGCGCGGCCAACTCGATGCCCACACCGCCAGCCAGCACGATCAAATCCGCCAATGAAACCCGCTTGTCCCCCGCTTGGCTCTGGTTGAACCGCTCCATGATGCCTTCGAGCACGCCGAGCACGTAGGCCAACTGGGCGGGTTGATTGGCTTGCCAATCTTTCTGGGGCGCAAGCCGAATCCGTGCGCCATTGGCGCCACCGCGCATGTCCGAGCCCCGGAAGGTCGAGGCGCAAGCCCAGGCGGTCGTGACCATTTCACCGATACCCAGCCCGCTGTTGGCGATGCGATTCTTCAGAAAATCAATGTCGCCGTCATCAATCAACGCATGGTTCCGCTCGGGGACGGGGTCTTGCCAGATCAGTTCCTCTTGCGGCACGTCTGGGCCGAGATAGCGGCTGCGCGGGCCCATGTCCCGATGCGTGAGCTTGAACCAGGCACGTGCAAAGGCATCAGCAAACTCATCCGGATTTTCATGAAAATGGCGGGAAATCGGCTCGTAAATCGGGTCCATGCGCAGCGACATGTCCGCTGTAGTCATAATGATCGGCCGCTTCTGGCTGGCATCTTCCGCCGCCGGGGCCTGATTGTGCTCGGTGGTTTCCTTGGGCGTCCATTGCCAGGCGCCAGCCGGACTTTTGGTCAGCACCCAATCGTTGCCGAACAAGACGTCGAAATAACTCATATCCCATGTTATCGGCGTCGGCGTCCACGCGCCTTCCAGCCCGCTGCCGATCTGATCGCCGCCCTTGCCGCTGCGGAAACTGCTTTTCCAGCCCAGGCCCTGCTCGGCAAGACCGGCGGCTTCCGGCTCCGGCCCGACATGGGCGGCATCACCGGCTCCATGACATTTGCCGAAGGTGTGCCCACCGGCGGTCAGGGCCACGGTTTCGTAATCGTTCATCGCCATGCGCGCAAACGTCTCGCGCACGTCGCGACCGGAAGCGACCGGATCGGGCTGACCATCCGGGCCTTCGGGGTTCACGTAGATCAAGCCCATCTGTACGGCAGCCAACGGGTTTTCCAGCTCACGATCGCCGCGATACCGGCTCTGCGGGTTATCGCTGGTCGCCAGCCACTCGCTTTCCGCGCCCCAGTAAATATCTTTTTCCGGTTCCCAGATATCTTCCCGCCCACCGGCGAAACCGAAGGTTTTAAAACCCATCGATTCGAGCGCGACATTGCCCGTCAAGATAATCAAATCAGCCCAGGAGATTTTCCGGCCGTATTTTTGTTTGATCGGCCAGAGCAGGCGGCGTGCTTTGTCGAGGTTCACGTTATCGGGCCAGCTATTGAGCGGTGCGAATCGTTGATTGCCCGTGCCCGCGCCACCGCGCCCATCGCCAGTGCGGTACGTGCCGGCGCTGTGCCAGGCCATGCGGATAAAAAAGGGACCATAATGGCCGTAATCCGCGGGCCACCAGTCTTGCGAATCGGTCATCAGCGCGCGCAAGTCGTCTTTGAGCGCCGCCAAATCGAGGTTTTCGAATGCTTCTTTGTAATTGAAATCAGCGTCCATCGGGCTGGATTTGCTGCCATGTTGACGCAACACATCCAGATTCAAGCGATTGGGCCACCAGTCTCGAACGGTTTTACTCTCGCTGGGCGCATGATAAAAGGGGCATTGGCTTTGTGTCATGATGTCTGTCCTCAGGTGGTTTTTATGTTCGCATCTTCGTGCGCCTCCTGTTTTACCGCCATCAGTTCAATCAAGCCAATTAATTTTTTCGCTCAGTTTGATAGTTTTTATCAATCATTTTTCCGCTGCAATACGCAAAAGAAAAATCCGTCAGAGCCCTGAATGTCTGGCCGAATCCGCGCCATTCCAGCTACTACAGTGAGTGCATGCGTCATCCCTGCGGGGAGTTCGGCAACGCACCAGTCCGGATGGCGCGCCAAAAAGGACGCGATCTGCATCTCGTTCTCTTCACGCCAGAGGCTGCAGGTGGCGTAGATCAGCAGGCCATCGGTTTTCGTCAACCGCACACCATCATCGAGTAGTTGCGCCTGCGTGGCGCACAAGGCATCCAGATCAGCCGGAATCTGACGCAACTCGGGATGGCGGCGCCACGTACCCGAACCCGAACACGGCGCATCGATAAGCACCCGGTCAAACGGCCCGCGTCGATGCAGCTCCGGGTCGGCGCTGTCCGCGATGGGCTGACACTCGATGTTGCGCCAACCCGCCCGCGCACTGCGTTCGGGCAAGCGCGCGAGGCGCTCGGCTTCAGTATCGCAAGCCAAGACACGTCCCTGCTCGCCAACAGCTTCGGCCAAGCCCAGAGACTTTCCGCCCGCACCGGCACACAGATCCAACACGTGCTGCCCTGATTGCGCCTGACATGCTTCGACAATCCACTGACTGCCGGCATCCTGAATTTCAAACGCACCGGCGTGATACGCATCCAGGGACGTGAGCGGCTTGTTGTCACTCAGCCTCAGGCCGTTGGGCAACCCCGGGATCGGCGTACTCTCCAATCCCAAGGCGAGCAGCGTTTCCGCCAGTGCGCGGGGTTCGGTTACGGCCGAATTGACGCGAATATCGACTGGCGCCCGAGCAAGAAGCGCTTTTGCAATCGCCGCCGCATCGCTGCCAAAGGCCGCTTCCAACCGTGCCATATCCTCATTACGCAAACCAAAACGCTTCGCCGGGCTGCTGCGGGCGATCTGCGCGACCACCTCTCCCTGCGGTCTGGCAACCACCCCCGTCAATTCGGCCAGGGTCTCGTCCAGCAATCCGGCCAGATGAACAGCCATACCCACGCGCGCTAGCGCCGAACCAACCTCGCCGGGCGGCACGCCCAGCAATTCATCCAATAGTCGCCAGTGCCGCAGGACAAAAAACACCAAGGTTTGCAGTTGCGCTCGGTCGCGCTTGCCCATTTGTCGCTCGGAGCGAAAGCAGTGCTGCAAGGCGCGATCACTCGGCAAGCCATCCGACAAAATCACATCGAGAACAGCGGCTGCACGCTGAATCTGCTGGGGGAAAACGCGGGGCACCGGCAGTTCCGGTTTGGGCAATGTAAACAGTTGATCTGGCATGGTGGCCTTCATTGAATGAGTGATGGTGTGTGGATCAGGGCGTGCCTGCGCGTTCGGCAGGGCCGCAGACAGATGTTAATATGTCTTCAAACACAGGGGTATTCACTGGCCTTGCCCTTGAATACCCCCATCGCCACAACCCATGCCATGGCAAATCACCATGACTTGCAAACCTGCATCAGGAACACGGAACGTATGAAGCACTCGCCCGTCGCATTGAATTTTGAGGAATCCGGAGGTGGGTTGCCCGTCATCATTATGCACGGTTTGTTCGGCTCTCTGGCGAATTGGCGCGGCGTGGCCCGCAATCTGGCGGATACTTATCGCGTTATCAACCTTGATCTTCGCAACCATGGCCGCTCACCCTGGGCAGACGACCTGAGTTATGAAGCCATGGCCGCCGATGTGCTGGCGCTCATGGATCGACTCGGTCTTGAGCGGGCCAAACTGCTCGGTCACTCTCTCGGCGGTAAATTGGCGATGGTACTGGCAGACCAGGCGCCGGAGCGATTTACGCAACTGGTGGTGGTCGACATCGCCCCCAAAGCCTATCCTGCTTGGCATCAGGATGTCTTCGCGGGATTACGAGCGGTCGATCTGGATCATCTGTTATCACGAGAACAAGCGCGTAGCCAAATGGGACAATTCATCTTCGACCCGGAAATTCGCGCCTTTCTTGCAGCCAATCTCAGCCATAACACGCAATCTGGACAGGGCGCATGGCGCTGGCGGTTCAATCTGGACGTTTTGCAGCAGTCTTATCTGGAAACGTCACAAATGCCCGACCTACAGGGTTTTTTCTGCGGGCCGGCTCTATTTGTCCGTGGCGCCGGCTCCGCCTACATCGAGCCGGACGATCGCTCGATCATCATCCGAGACTTTCCCGGCGGCTGCATACACACCCTCAAGAAAGCCAAACACTGGCCACATGTCGAAGACCCGCAGGGCTTCATGAACGCCATACGACACTTCTTTATTCACGGCTGCAAAGGAATCAATAAAACATAATAAAATCAATTCTCTAAAAAATAAGGACATGTAGACTAATTCGCCATCCATCCCATGTCCGCCGTGCACAATAAAGTGGATTTCGCCCCCAACTTTTACACGCAGTGCATTCAGAAATCCGGCCTCGAATTCGAGCAAACCTATTCTAGCGCCACTCCTGAGTAGGAAAATTCCTACAAAATAAATCGTAAAATCTGACGGAACTCTGCTCGATTCCCACTATGACCCGTCACAATCCTTCGGCATGATGCACCAGTGTTTAGTACACAGCGGGCAGGAAGCCCCATCGCCTTGATCAAGGATTGATTAAGGCACTTACCGGAAAGGACTCGATACTGCTCACGGAAGAGTAGCGAAGGTACGCATGAAAACCTGGCGGATGGATTCGCCTCGGACGTCACATCAGGACGATGGGACACACAGCCCAGGATGGGCTACCCAAGGATGAATCAGGCAAGGATGGAATACACGAAAGACAGGACTCGGAACCGAATGGAATCGGCACCCCAAGGACGACCTCTAAGGAAGACCTTTAGGGACGACCATTAGGGACACCCCCTCAAGGATGACAATTGGGGACAAACTCACAGGATGAATGATTAGGATCACCGGCAAGGAAAGTCCGGCAAGGACGATTCAGGATCATGAATTGAACCGTCGCTCATGACGAGCGCCATGAGCCAGGATTGCTCTGCTAGATCGAGACTCATGCATACGAGTTCGGTCGCCCACGGAAGGGCTGCGCTTTTCCACCAAAAAACCCATGACGGGGGAAATCAGGATAGAACCGCAGGACTGGTTCCATGCCACAGGATGGCATTTCTCACGCAAGCTGCTTACCAGCGCACTCTCTTTTATGACCTTACTTCTCATCGGTCTTTTTTGAACCGATTGCTGCCGTCCATCGCCCCCTGATAGACTGCGCGCGCCATGCACACCAAACTATTCGATTACACACTCCCCCCCGAACTCATCGCGCACCGCCCCATCGAGCCACGCGAACATGCGCGCCTGCTCGTTCTTGAGAAAGAACACACGCCCAGCGATCTCAGAGAATGCCGTATTGCCGACTTCCCCGACCTGCTTCACCCGGGTGACCTGCTGATCCTCAACAATACACGCGTCATCCCGGCCCGCGTATTCGGCCACAAGGCCAGTGGCGGCAAGATCGAGGTGCTCATCGAACGGCTTCAGGATGGGTTTAGCGCCTGGTGTCATATCCGAGCCAGCAAATCGCCCGCGCCCGGCACAACGCTCCATATGGATGGACAGGCCACGCTCACGGTCAAGAATCGCCAAGATGCCTTGTTTCTCGTCGAGCTCACACCGGATTCGCTCAATCCCGATGTGCTGACCTGGCTCAATCATGCCGGTCATATGCCACTGCCGCCTTATATCGATCGGGCAGACGACGCGCAGGACCGACACGATTACCAAACCGTGTTTGCCGCCCATGATGGCGCCGTGGCTGCGCCCACAGCCAGCCTGCATCTGACCGAAAACCTGCTCGAACAGATTGCCGCCAAGGGCGTGAAGACGGCCTTTGTGACCCTGCATGTGGGCGCCGGCACCTTTCAGCCGGTTCGCGTGGACAACATTCAAGAACACACCATGCACAGCGAATGGCTGAATGTACCGGAGGAAACGGTCGCTGCCATTGATGCCACGCGCGAACGCGGTGGACGCGTCGTTTGCGTGGGCACCACGGCCCTGCGCGCCATCGAGACGGCAGCGAGGGAAAATCCAACAGCGGCGGCCCAGCGCCGCATCGCCCCCTATCAAGGCGACACGCGCCTTTTTCTTTATCCGGGGCAACCGGTCCAGGTCACCGATGCGCTGCTGACCAACTTTCACTTACCCCAATCGACCTTGCTGATGCTGGTGAGCGCTTTGGCTGGACGGGAGCGTATTCTGGCTGCCTACGATTATGCGGTTCGCGCCGGTTTCCGGTTTTTCAGTTACGGTGATGCCATGTTCATTCCCGTCAACCAGTCAATAGCGCCTGCTGGCGGGGAACAGTCACATGCAATTTGATCTCATCCACACCGATGGCACGGCGCGGCGCGGCCAGCTAAAGTTTGTGCGCGGCACAATTCAAACACCGGCCTTTATGCCGGTGGGTACTTACGGCACGGTCAAGGCGGTCGACCCACAGGAAATCGAGGCCTTGGGTGCCGAGATCATTCTGGGTAATACCTTTCACCTGATGCTTCGACCGGGCACCGACGTCATTCGCGCCCATGGCGACCTGCACGACTTTATGGGTTGGAACAAACCGATCCTGACGGACTCCGGCGGCTTTCAGGTTTTCTCGTTGGCCGAAATGCGCAAAATCACCGAGGAGGGTGCGCGGTTCCAATCGCCGGTAGATGGCTCACCTGTCATGCTGACCCCCGAACGTTCCATGCAGATTCAGCACGAACTGGGTTCGGACATCGTCATGATTTTCGACGAATGCACACCGTACCCCGCCACGGAAGTGCAGGCAGCGGAATCCATGCGCCTGTCCTTACGTTGGGCGGCGCGTTCACGCGCGGCATTCGATACCCTCAAGCCCGACAACACCGACACTGCTTTGTTCGGCATCGTTCAGGGCGGCATGTATCCCGCGCTGCGTCGGGAGTCGGCGATAGGCCTATTGAATATCGGCTTTGATGGCTATGCGATTGGCGGTCTCTCCGTCGGTGAACCGCTGGATGAACGCAATCAGGTTCTGGAAGCCACGACCCCGCTGCTGCCAAAAGACAAACCTCGTTACCTGATGGGTGTGGGCAAACCGGAGGATTTGGTAGAATCCGTTGCCCGCGGCGTGGACATGTTCGATTGCGTGATGCCGACACGAAACGCGCGCAATGGCCACTTGTTCACCCGCTACGGCGACATCAAACTGCGCAATGCCCGTTATGCCAGCGACACGCGCCCGCTCGACGAAACCTGCACCTGCACCACCTGCCAGCGTTTTTCCCGTGCCTATCTGAAACACCTCGATAAATGCAAAGAGGTGCTTGGCGCACGACTCAACACCATTCATAACCTGCACTACTACCAAACGCTGATGCAAGAAATCCGCGTGGCCATTGAAGACAATGCATTCGAAGCATTCCGGACAACATTCCACGCCGATCGCGCACGGGGAATTGACGCGTAAAATCAGCCCACCAACCGAGGTTCCCTAAAATGCAGGGAACTTGACCGCGCTGTGGCATACTAATGTGCGTTTTTTCGCGGAGCCGCTACCCCGGCATCCATTGTTTGAACTCATTTTCAAAAGATGTAAGGAATTCCGAGCCATGTTTTTTATTTCCGACGCCCTGGCAGAAGCCGCACCGGCAGCCGCACAGCAGCCCAACATGATTGCAACCTTCCTGCCCTTGATCCTGATCTTCGGTGTGATGTACTTCCTGCTCATCCGCCCTCAAGTCAAGCGCCAGAAAGAGTTGAAAAAGCTGGTCGAGTCCATCGAAAAAGGCGATGAAATCATCACCAACGGTGGCTTGCTGGGCCGAGTTATCAAAGTGACAGACGCATTCCTGATCGTTGAAGTGGCCGATGGCATGACGATTGTGGTTCAGCGCGGTGCGGTGAGTTCCGTCATGCCCAAAGGCACGCTCAAGGACACCCGCGAAGCCTGATGCGTGGTGGCGCTCATACTGCGCTTCGCATGCCAACATCCGTAAATGGTTTTTACGGACTCGTTGTCGGGCATATTTCCCTGGATTTCCCAGGGCTTATTTTCTGGGTTCATTCATGAAGAGTGGACCCTTGTTCGAGCCCCATCGGGGCTGATTCAATACAGGCGTTCACGATGAATCGTTATCCGTGGTGGAAAAACCTGCTGATTATCCTGGTGCTTTTGCTGGGCATTTTCTTCGCATTACCCAATATATACGGTGAGAATCCGGCACTGCAAATTTCCAAGCGCAATGCCGTCATGGATCAGGCCGCCGTTGATAAGGCAGTGGCCGCACTCAAGGCCGCCAACATCCCCGTAAAAAGTGCCCGCCTCGAAGACAAGGACGGCTTGATCCAGTTCACCTCCACGGACGCACAGCTCAAGGCAGTCAATATCGTGCGCGAGGCACTGGGTGAAAATTATCCGGTAGCACTAAACCTCGCCCCAGCAGCACCACGCTGGATGCAGAACCTAGGCGCCAAGCCAATGTATTTGGGGCTCGATTTGCGCGGTGGTGTACACTTTTTGATGCAAATTGACATGCAGGCCGCCATCAAAACCGCGCTGGAACGACGAGTCGACGGCATGCGTGGCGACCTGCGTCAGGCAAACATCCGCTATGTGGCCGCCGATGTTGAAAATGGCGACGAAATCGCCCTGCGATTCCCGGACGCCGCGGCCCGCGATGCCGCACTCAAATCCATGGCTGGCAACTACCCCGAGCTGAAATTCAGTACCGACGAACGCAACGGTCAGCCCTTCCTTACAGCCAAATTCACGGATGTCGGCGCCACTGCCGAGCGCAAGGCAGCCGTGGACCAGAACATCACCACTCTGCGCAATCGCGTCAACGAACTGGGGGTCGCCGAACCGCTGATTCAGCAGCAGGGCGATGACCGAATCGTGGTCGAACTGCCCGGCATTCAGGACACGGTTCGCGCCAAGGAGATCATTGGTGCTACCGCGACACTGGAATTCCGACTTGTCTCCGGTACACCGACTGATTGGGTCGATGCCGAGCAGAGTGGCCGCGTGCCGCCGGATGCGCGGCTCTATCACGAAAAAGATGGCCGACCAGTTCTGCTCAAGCGCCAGGTCATCGTGACCGGCGACCGCATTACGGGCGCTTCATCCGGCTTCGACCAACGCTCGGGCTCACCGGCCGTATTCGTGAATCTGGATGGCCAAGGTGCGCGCCGAATGGCCGATATTACCGGTCAGAACATCGGCAAGCAGATGGGCGTGGTGTTCATCGAGCATCGTACCGAAACGAAGATAGTTGATGGCAAGCCAGTCAAAGACAAAAAGGTCATTCAGCAGGTGATCAACGTCGCCACCATTCAGGATCAGCTCGCCAATCGTTTCCAGATTACGGGCCTCGACTCGCCAGAAGAAGCGCGCGACCTAGCTCTGCTGTTGCGCGCTGGTGCGCTGCGTGCGCCGATGGATATCGTAGAAGAACGCACCGTCGGTCCAAGCTTGGGTGCGCAAAACATCCAGTCGGGCGTCAATGCGTCGATTTTGGGCTTCGCACTGGTCGCCGTATTCATGCTGATTTACTACCGCGTGTTCGGCGTGACTGCAATCGTTGCCTTGGGTGTCAACCTGATCCTGATCGTCGCCGTGCTCTCGATGTTGCAGGCCACGCTGACCTTGCCCGGTATTGCGGGGATGGTGCTGACGCTGGGTATCGCGGTGGATGCCAACGTGCTGATCAACGAGCGCATTCGTGAAGAACTGCGCAACGGCCTAACGCCCCATGCCGCCATCAAGGCGGGGTATGAGCGCGCCTTCGCCACCATTATCGATTCGCACGTTACGACCCTGCTCGCCGCCATCGTGCTGTTTGCACTGGGAGCGGGCGCGGTGAAGGGATTTGCCGTCACGTTGACAATCGGGATTCTGGCCTCGCTCTTTACCGCAATCATGGTCACGCGTGCACTGGTGAACCTGATTTACGGTCGCCGCGTACGTCTGAACAAGATATCTATTTAATGGCCTTCAAATACGAGAACAGTGATGTTTAACCTATTTCCCTACAACGCCAAGTTCGATTTTTTCGGCAAGCGCAAATATGCCTACATCATCTCAGCGCTCCTGTTGATTGCCGCCATCGTGTCGCTCTCGACGCGCGGCATTAATCTGGGGCTGGATTTCACCGGTGGCGTTGTGCTCGAAGTCGGCTACGCTAAAGCGGCTGATCTGGATGCCATCCGCGATGACCTGAAGCAAAACAAGTTCAAGGAAGCCGTGGTGCAATACTTCGGCTCCAGCGAAACGGTGATGATTCGCCTGCCGCCCGCCAAGGGGCAGAACCAGAACCAGTTGGCCGATCAGGTGCTGTCCGTCCTCAAGAAACAGGACGATAGCGCCACCATGCGCCGCGTTGAGTTTGTCGGGCCGGCCGTGGGCAAGGAACTGTTCAATTCCGGCGGACTGGCCATGATCGTGGTATTAAGCGGCCTGCTGATTTTCGTCAGCCTGCGCTACCAGCTCAAAATGGCGACCGGCGCCGTACTCACCCTGAGCCACGATTTGATCATGGTGTTTGGTTTTATCAGCGTCACCGGCATCGAGTTCAATCTCACCGTGTTGGCCGCCTACTTGGCGCTTGCCGGTTACTCGATCAACGACATGATCGTGGTGTTCGACCGGATGCGGGAAAATTTCCGCAAAATCCGCAAAGGATCCGAGATCGAAATCATGAATGCCTCGGTCAATCAGACCATGTCACGAACCGTGATTACGGCCACGACAACCTTCTTGTCCGTGCTCGCGCTGTATATCTTCGGTGGCGAGGCCCTGCGTGGTTTTTCAGAAACGTTGCTGGTCGGCATTGTGCTCGGCACCTTTTCCTCGATCTATGTCGCCTCCAGCCTGTCGCTTGATCTCGGCCTCAAGCGCAAGGATCTCCTCAAGCTAACCGACAAGGAAAAGCTGGTTGATACCGCACCCTGAGCTTGATTCGAACCAATAAAAAAGCCAGGCAACTGCCTGGCTTTTTTCATGCCGATCACAAATCACAGTGGGCAGCGTTGCCCCATGT
>ERZ778018.1917-NODE-1917-length-14964-cov-4.141123_pt1 | contig 14964 bp, 12 predicted proteins | sample MGYA00375748_ERZ778018 | MGnify/ENA primary metagenome ERZ778018 (study PRJEB29350, sample SAMN05509839) | bioreactor metagenome | biome: bioreactor; material: wastewater | place: South Africa: University of Cape Town | collected 2014-04-22 ... | reverse complement strand
TGTCGGAAACCTGCTTCAGCCCTTCGTTCAGCGCGGCGATCCTGGCCAGCATGGCGTTGAGGTTTTCCGACAGACGGTCGAACTCGTCGCCGGCGCCCGTCACCGGCAGGCGGCCGGTGAGATCGCCGCCCATGATACGGCTGCTCGCCTCCGAAACGCCGTCGATGCGCCTCAGCGCGGCGCGGCCGACGAAGAACCAGATCAACAGGCCGCCCAGCCCCATCATGCCGACCGCCAGCATCAGGGCGCGACTGACGACGGCGCGGAAGCGCTCGGGCTCGCCAAGGTCGCGGCCGACGAGCATGATCATCTGGTTGGGCAGCCGCAGCACGACGGCTATGGCGTTATGCCCGGTTTGCGGCGGAGCGGCCGCGCTGCGCTGCCGGTCCGCGTCATTTTCGCCATAGCGCTGGTAGGAGAACGGGCGCGTCGTCCAGCCCTCCGATCCCAGAATGCCGGGTTCGAGACTGCGCACGTTGCCGGTCAGGATTTGGCCGTTGGCATCGGCGATCAGGTAGAGGTTGGCGCCCGGCTGCCGCGAGCGCTGCTCGACGACCCGCACCAGCGTCGGCAAGCCGCCGCGCTGGTAGGCGCGCGCCAGCCCCAGAACCTCGTCGTTGATGGTTTCCTGCGTCTGCGCCGTCAGCATGCGCGCCGACAGCGAGGTCATGTAGAAGACGAGCAGGACCGCGCAAAGCGCGAACAGCAAGAGGAAGAGAGCCGAAAGCCGCGCAGCCGTCGTCTTCATGATGGCAGGCACGGAAAGCGCCATTCCTCGCTAGCCGCCCTTCAGCATGTAGCCGGCGCCGCGGACGGTGTGCAGGATCGGCTTGTCGAAACCCTTCTCGATCTTGCCGCGCAGCCTGGAGACGTGCACGTCGATGACGTTGGTCTGCGGATCGAAATGATAATCCCACACGTTCTCGAGCAGCATGGTGCGCGTCACCACCTGGCCGGCGTGGCGCATCAGATATTCGAGCAGGCGGAACTCGCGCGGCTGCAAGGTTATCTCTTGCCCGGCGCGCCGGACCGAATGGGAGAGCCGGTCCAGTTCCAGGTCGCCGACACGATAGACCGTTTCGCTTTCCTTGGCGCCGGCGCGCCGGTTCAGCACCTCGACGCGTGCCAGCAATTCCGAAAAGGCGTAGGGCTTGGTCAGGTAATCGTCGCCGCCGGCACGCAGGCCGGTGACGCGGTCGTCCACCTCGCCCAGCGCCGACAGGATCAGCACCGGGGTGGTGTTGCCGCGCGAGCGCAGCGCGGCGATGACCGACAGGCCGTCACGGCGCGGCATCATGCGATCCACCACCATGACGTCGTAATCGCCGGAATCGGCCAGCGCGAAACCCGTTTCGCCGTCGCCGGCGACATGGGCGGTATGCCCGGCCTCGGTAAAGGCCTTTTCGAGATAGTCCGCAGCCTCGCGGTCGTCTTCGATGACCAGAATCTTCATGGCGCCGTTATACGCGATTTCGGCGGCTCTTGCGGCAGACATCGATCGAAACCTCGAAAAGCTTTGCGGCAGCGGACGATGGGAGCCCGCTGCCGCCGGGACCGGATGCAGTGACTGACAAATGCACCCGGCTCCTTCTTCCCCATACCGCGGCTCGGGGGTGTTGAAACCGCGGCATGGGAAAATGATCCCGGTCAGCCCTTGGCCACCGGCAGCGCGACGAAACGGTTGGCATCGTCGCGCGTGATCTGGACAAGCACCGACTTGCGGCCTGCCTTGGCCGCCTCGGCCATCGCCTTGGTGATGTCGCCGGCACCGGCGACCTCCTGCGAATTCACGGCCGTGATCACGTCGCCCGCCTGGATGCCGCGATCCGCCGCATCGCTGTCGGGATCGACGTCGGTGACGACGAGCCCCTTGCCGTCTTCGGACTTGGTGACGGTGAGGCCGAGATCGGCGAGCGAATCCGGCTTGGTGGGCGCCGTGCTCTGCTGATCGTCGTTGGACGCCTGCTTGTCGGACTTCGGCAGCGTGCCGAGATCGACCTTGACCGTCTCCGATTTGCCGTTGCGCCAGACGGTGACGTCGATTGACTTACCGGGCGTGTAAGCGCCGATCAGCCGCGCGAGTTCCTTGGTAGAGGCAACGTCCTTGCCGTCCACCTGGGTGATGACGTCGCCGGGCACGATACCCGCCTTCTTGGCCGGGCTGTCAGCCTGCGCGCTCGACACCAGCGCGCCTTTGGCCGAGGACAGGCCGAGCGATTCGGCGATATCGTCGGTGACGGGCTGGATCTCGACGCCCAGCCAGCCGCGCGCGACGGTGCCGTCCTTCATCAGATCCTGGACGACGAGCTTGGCGGTGGAGGCGGGAATGGCGAAGGCGATGCCGACGCTTCCGCCTGAGGGCGAGAAGATGGCGGTGTTGATGCCGACCACCTGGCCGCTGAGGTTGAAGGCGGGACCGCCCGAATTGCCGCGGTTCACGGCGGCGTCGATCTGGATGAAGTCGTCATAGGGGCCGGCGCCGATATCGCGGCCACGCGCCGAGACGATGCCGGCGGTGACGGTCCCGCCCAGGCCGAACGGATTGCCGACCGCGACCACCCAGTCGCCGACACGGACCTTCGAATCGTCGGCAAAGTCGACATAGGTGAATTTCTGTCCCTTGCCGTCCACCTTGAGCACGGCGAGGTCGGTGCGCGGATCGGCGCCGATCAGCTTGGCATCCAGTTCCTTGCCGTCGTTGGTGACGACGGTGAAGGCGGAGCCTTCCTCGACGACGTGATTGTTGGTGACGACATAGCCATCTTCGGAGATGAAGAAACCGGACCCCTGGGCGACCGGCCGAGGCTTGTCATTGCGGTGGTCGCGGCGGTCGAGCCGGCGATGCCCGTCACGGTCGCCGAAGCGGAAATCCTTGAAGAAGCGCTTCAACGGATGATTGTCGGGAAGATTGTCGAAGCCGTCCGGCCCCATGGAAAAATCCTGCCCATCGTCGGACGCCGGCTGCACCTTGGCCTTGACGCGCACGCTGACGACGGCCGGCGAGACATGCTCGACCACGTCGGCGAAGCTCGGCACCTGCGGGGCATCGACCTTGACGGCATCGGCAAGGACGGGCGCGGTGCCGGCGGTGACGGCACCGAAGCCGATCGCGCCTGCGACGGCCAGCGAGGCTACAGCCGCCAACAGGCGGTTTCGGGTGGAGGTGGATTTGGCAGGGATCATCAATCTCTTTCCTCTTGGAAGGAATTTGGCAAAGGACGCATTCGAAGCATCCGATGACCACAGAGATAGAGAGCGCCACATTACCGGGCGATGGCCGATACATGAAAAATCGGTAATGTTCGCCCGACCGGGCCGACGGCGCGGCAGCGGAGGGGCTATTCCTGCTTCAGCAGGGTTTCGAGCGTTGCCTTTTCCTGCTCGGTCAAGGCGTCCGCCTCGGCCGGCTTTGCCGCCCGGCTGGCGCGGAACACGAACAGGCCGCCTGCCAGAAGCAGCAGGACCGGCGCGCCCCACAAAAGCATGGTACGAACCTCGAAGCGAGGCTTCAACAGGACGAACTCGCCGTAGCGCGAGACGATATAATCGATGACCTGCTTGTCGCTGTCGCCCGCCTTGAGCCGCTCGCGCACCAGGATGCGCAATTCCCGCGCCAGATCGGCGTCGGATTCGTCGATCGACTGGTTCTGGCAGACCATGCAGCGCAGGCCTTCCGACAAGGCGCGAGCCCTTGCCTCTAGCGTCGGATCGGCCAGCATCTCGTCCGGCTTGACGGCCTGCGCCGTGCCGGAAAAAGCCAGCGCCGACAGCACGGCAAGCGCGGCCAGAGCGGATCGCGCCCGGTTCATGACGGGATGCCGGCACCGGTCGCGGCAACCGCCTTGCTGCGCCGGCGTGCCGGGGCGCCGACGCGCAGGCGCCGATCCATCAGCGACATGGCGCCACCGGCCATCATCACCAGCCCGCCGCCCCAGATCAGGATCACCAGCGGTTTCCACCAGATGCGCACGACGACGGAGCCGTCGTTCGCCTGGTCGCCCAGCGAAATGTAGAGCTGGCTGAGCCCGATCGTCTTGATCCCGGCTTCCGTCGTGGTCGTCTGCCGCACCGGGAAAAGCCGCTTGGACGACGTGACTTCGGTCTTGACGGCGCCGTCCGGCCCCAGCAGGAGGAAGCGCCCGCGTTCCTCCGTATAATTCGGGCCTCTCGCCGGATAGAGCCCGTCGAAACGCACGGAACGGCCGGCGATTTCGACCGTCTCACCGGCGTGCATGGACAGGATGCGCTCCGCGCCGAAGCAAAGCGTGCCGACCATGCCGAGCAGGGTCAACCCGAGGCCGAGATGGGCCAGGGCCGTTCCGAACATCGAACGAGGAAGGCCGGCAAATCGTCGAGCCGAAACGGCAAGGGCGACGTTGCCGACGCCGGCTTTGACCGCAAGATCGGTCAGTGCGCCGAAGATCAGCCAGAAGGCCAGGCCGGCGCCGAGCGCGGCAAGGACCGATGCGCCGTCGATGAAGACCAGCGTTACCAGCGCCGCCAGCAGCGCGGCACCAAACGCCGTCATCAGGCGCTGCGCGGCGGCAAGGACATCGCCCCGCTTCCAGGCAAGCAGCGGCCCGAACGGCACAAGCACCAGCAGCGGCACCATCAGCGGCGTGAAGGTGAGATTGAAGAAGGGCGCGCCGACCGAAATCTTGTCGGCAGACAGCGCCTCGACGGCGAGCGGATAGAGCGTGCCGATCAACACGGTCGCCGCGGCCGTGGTGAGGAACAAATTGTTCAGGACCAGCGCGCCTTCGCGCGAAATCGGCTGGAACAGCCCGCCGGCGGTGAGGGCGGAGGCGCGTACGGCAAACAGCGCCAGCGAACCGCCGATGAACAGGACCAGAATCGCCAGGATGAAAACGCCGCGCGTCGGGTCGGAGGCAAAGGCGTGGACGGAGGTGAGAACGCCCGACCGCACCAGGAACGTGCCCAGCAGCGACAGCGAGAAGGTAAGAATCGCCAGCAGCAGCGTCCAGATCTTCAGAGCCGAGCGCTTTTCCATGACGATGGCCGAATGCAGCAGCGCCGTGCCCGCCAGCCAGGGCATGAAAGAGGCGTTTTCGACCGGGTCCCAGAACCAGAAACCGCCCCAGCCGAGTTCATAGTAGGCCCAATAGGAGCCTACGGCGATGCCACCGGTCAAGAATATCCAGGCGACCAGCGTCCACGGTCGCACCCAGCGCGCCCACGCGGCATCGATACGCCCTTCGATGAGCGCCGCCACCGAGAAGGAGAAACAGACGGAAAAACCGACATAGCCGAGATAGAGCAGCGGCGGATGAACGGCGAGGCCGAAATCCTGCAACACCGGATTGAGCGCGCGGCCCTCGATCGGCGCCGGCGACAGCCGTGCGAAGGGATTGGAGGTGGTGAGGATGAACAGCAGGAAGGCCGTGCCGACCGCCCCCTGCACCGCCAGCACGTTGGCCTTGAGCGTGTCGGGCAGATTGTTGCCGAAGACCGCGACGAGTGCGCTGAAGAAAGCCAGGATCAGCACCCACAGAAGCATCGAGCCTTCGTGGTTGCCCCAGGTGCCGGTGATCTTGTAGAGCAGCGGTTGCAGCGAATGCGAATTCTCCCACACGCTGACGACGGAAAAGTCGGACTGCGCGTAGGCCGTCGCCAACGCTGCGAAAGACAGCGCCGTCAAGGCAAAACCGGTCACGGCGACGGGACCCGCCACCGCCATCATCCTTTGACTGCCGAACCGCGCGCCGACCAGCGGCACGACCGTTTGCACCAGCGCCAGCGCCAGCGCGAGAACGAGTGCGAAATGGCCCAGTTCCACCATGCCCGTTACTGGCTCTCGCTTTCGACCCACACGCCCTTGGCTTTCAGACCATCGGCGACCTCCTTGGGCATATAGCGCTCGTCATGCTTGGCAAGAACGCTGTCGGCGACGAACACGCCGTCCGGCCCGAAGGTCCCTTCGGTAATGACACCCTGCTCTTCCCGGAAAAGGTCGGGCAGGATACCGGTATACGTTACCTTGACCGATTTCTCCTTGTCCGTCACCGCAAAAGCGACATTGCCGCCCTGCCCCCGGACAATACTCCCCTTCTCGACCAGGCCGCCGAGGCGGATGCGCTGGCCCGGCTGGATCGTCGCCGCGACGAGATCGGCCGGCATATAGAAATAGGACGCCTTCTGCCCCAGTGCATAGAAGGTCAGCCCGGTAGCGGCGGCGAGAAACGCCAATCCGCCCAAGATCACCGACAGCCGCTTTTGCTTGCGCGTCATCGCCTACTCCGTCGCTGTCACGCCGAGCGAAGCGGCGAAAGCGGCAACCGTCTTACCGTCGGCGCTGCCGGCACCGAAAACGGCGACGCCGCGGCTCAGCGCATCGCGTGCCTGATCGGCCCGGCCGAGCACCACATACGAACGAATGAGGCGCTTCCATCCTTCCACGTCGTGCGGATCGCGCCGCAGTTTTTCGTCCAGGCCCGCCACCATCGTCTCGATCATGGCGCTGCGGTCCTGCGGCGACATGGCCTGTGCCGCCGCCATGTCTTCCTGCGTCGGGCCATTGCCTCCGGCGGCCGGAGCAGCCTGCCGTCGCCCGACCTCGGCCAGTGCTTCCTGTACGGCGCTGCGCCACGGCGAATCGGCCGGCAAGGACGCAAGCATCCGCTGCCAGCCATTTTTGGCGTCGTCGATCCGGCCGTCCTGCATGGCGGCCATGGCCAGATAGAAATTCGCTTTCGGGCTCGTGGGCTCGAGTTTCAGCGCAGCCTCGAAGGCCGCCAGTGCCTCGGCCGAAACGATGCCGCCGGAATCGTTGGTCAGCGCTTCGCCAAGGCCGATCTGGCGCGCAGCCGTCTCGCCTTCAAGGCGTATGGCATTGCGGTAGGCCGTTGCGGAATCGGAGAAGCGCTGCATGCGCAGATAGACCGGCGCCAGAACGTCCCAGCCCTTGCCATCGGACGGGTCGGAGGCCAGATGCGCCTCGGCGCGGGCAACCAGTTCGTCCACGGAACTGTCGGCGGGGCTCTTCGCCAGCCGCTCGGCAAGCGGCTGCGGGGGCATGTCCGGCGAGCCGAGCATGCCGTAAAGCCCCCAACTCACCAGGGGAATGGCCAGTACGGCCGCCGTCGAGACGAATTTAAGCATGCCTCCTTCCGGGCGAGCGGCTTTCAGGCCGGCCGCGCTATCGGCGCGCAACAGGCGCCGGCCGATCTCGGCACGCGCCTGCTCGGCCTCGGCCGGCTGGATCAGGCCGCGGCCAAGGTCGCGATCGAGTTCGGCAAGCTGGTCGCGATAGACGGCCATATCCGGGCTGGAGGCCGGCGCAGGCCGCAGCGCTCCGCCCGCCAGCGGCAGCAGCACCGCCAGACTGGCAGCCAGCGTCAAGGCTGCGGCTATGATCCAAAACAGCATGGCACTCCAGATAAACGCATGGCCACGATCTGCCAACAAGAGCGTCCTGCGACGCTTTGGCCGAATTGGGGCCTGCGGTCCCTTATCCGAGCAGGATCACGGCAAGTTCAATTGAGTAGCGACCAGCTTCCGTCGGCGTTGCGGCACGCCGTCCCGCGCGCGGTCGCCCCACTACCGCCGGCGTAGACGGTCTGGGCGTACTGGCGGCAATCCTGCGAACCGACGCGATAAGGCTGCGCCGCGACGACTTCGCCGTAGTGGCTCGCCTGATCCCCTTTCCAGTCAACGGGCTGGCCGCTGGCCGTATATTCGAGCGCCTTGTATTCGGCCTGGAGCGCGGACCGCTTTTCACCGGCGCTTAATCCTGCACCGATCGATCCGCTGACCAACCCGCCGTTCATCGCCGCGATGACCTTGCCGCTATCGGCCGGCCCGGTGGACGCAGTTGCGCTGGTTCCCTGACTCGCCCCCGTCGTGCCGCATCCGGCGACAGCGGCCGTCAGGCCGGCAGCCAGCAGCAGGCGAATTCCGATGCCACAGCGGTTCCGTGCTCCGAACTGATATTCAAGAAGGCGATGGTGGCGATATCCGGCTGACATTTGGCTTTTCATCACGTCCCACGCCATCATTGCAGGCTGCGCAGCCGCACCACGGCTTTCAGGCCGCCCAGCAAAGACTGCTCGAGCGCCAGTTCGCCTCCATACTCGTTGACGAGATCGGCGACAATGGCAAGCCCCAGTCCGGTTCCGGGTTTCGTCTCGTCCAGGCGCCGCCCGCGCTTCAAGGCTTCGCGCGCCTTGTCTTCGGGAATGCCGGGGCCGTCATCCTCGATGGCGATCTCGAACAGGCCTGGACTCGCCGATACCGGCGGCGCTGCGGCCACCGTGATGGCGACCTTGGTATTTGCCCACTTCACCGCGTTTTCCAGGAGATTGCCCAGGATTTCCTCCAGATCCTCGCGCTCGCCCGCGAAGATGACGTCTTCGGCCGGCAGCGCCCACGAGACGGCGACGCGCGCGTTGAGTTTCTGCACCACCCGCCCCAGCCGCTGCACCAGCGGCCCGACCGGCGTGCGGTAGACGACGCTGTCGCGTTGCGCGGCCACGCGCGCCCGTTGCAGGTAGTGCTCGACCTGCTTCTGCATGGATGCAGCCTGATCGACGATGAGCCGGCCTTGCGTGCCGCCAAGCGCGCGCCCTTCGTTCAGCAGCACCGCAAGCGGCGTCTTGAGCGAATGGGCGAGATTGCCCACCTGGGTGCGCGAGCGCTCGACGATGCGCTTGTTGTTCTCGATGAGAGCGTTGGTTTCGTTGGCCAACGGCTCGATCTCGGCGGGGAAGCGGCCGTCGAGACGCCCGGCCGTCCCCTCCCGCACCATCGCCAACGCATTCCGGACCCGGCGCAACGGTTGCAGGCCAAGCAGGATGGCGATAGCGTTGATGGCGATCATGCCGGCGCCGAAAAGCGACAGGTAGGCCAGCAGGCGCCGCTGGAACGCCGCGACCTCCTGGTCGAGTTCGGTCCGGTTTCCCATTACCCGGAATCGGGCCGCGCGGTTCTTGGAATCGAGGACGAACTCGCTCTCGATCACTTCGATTTCCTCGCCGCCCAGGCCATGCGTGGTGTAGCTGCGCTGGAAAGTCGAGTTGAAGGGCACGGCCGCAACGCTCGGCGACGGGATCGCCTTCGTCATCGAAGACGAATGCAAGGAGCCGCTGACGCCTTCCGATGCCGGTTCGACGGACCAATACCACCCCGAATCCGGCTCGGAAAAACGGAGATCGCCCAAGTCCGGCGAGCCGGTCAGGGTTCCGGCTTCGGAGATTCCCACCGAACCGATGAGGTTGAAAAGATGAGCTGACAGAAGGCTTTCGAATCCGCGCTCGCTGGTCTGGCGATAGAGCGTGGTGATCAGCGTGAAGATGACGACCAGGGTGAGAATCGCCCAAGCGGTCGAGAAGGCCACCACGCGAAAGGTCAGCGAGCGCAGCCAGAAACGCACTGTCGGCGCTTTGCGGACCGCCGGTCTGGTCAGGAGCGGTTCCGCCTCACGCCTCCGGTCCACGCATGCGATAGCCCATGCCGCGCACGGTTTCGATGAGATCGATGCCCATCTTCTTGCGCAGGCGCCCGACGAAAACTTCGATCGTGTTGGAATCGCGATCGAAATCCTGATCGTAGAGATGCTCCACCAGCTCCGTGCGGGAAACCACCTCGCCCATATGGTGCATGAGATAGGCAAGCAGCCGGAATTCATGCGAGGTCAGTTTCAGCGGCACGCCGTCGACGTCGGCCTTGGACGCCTTGGTGTCGAGGCGCAACGGGCCGCAGGTGAGTTCGGAGGAAGCGTGCCCGGCGGCACGGCGGATCAGCGCGCGCACTCGCGCAAGCACTTCCTCGATGTGAAAGGGCTTCGCCACATAGTCGTCGGCGCCGGCGTCGATGCCGGCCACCTTGTCGCTCCAGCGGTCGCGCGCGGTCAGCATGAGCACGGGCATCTTCCGGCCTTCGCGCCGCCAACGCTCGACGACGCTGATGCCGTCCATCTGCGGCAGGCCGATATCGAGAACGACCGCGTCATACGGCTCTGTATCGCCGAGGAAATGGCCCTCCTCGCCGTCATAAGCCCGGTCCACCACATAGCCGGCATCCGCAAGTGCGTCGGAAACCTGCCTGTTGAGGTCCTTGTCATCCTCGACGACGAGTACGCGCATCGTATCCTTTCTACCCGCCGTGCCGGATATAGGGCGATTCCAACCCCTTTGGAAACGCCGGCTTCAGCCCTGCGGAACGACGATTTCGGCGCGGCGTGGCCGTTCGCCTTCCTTACCCGGCCCCAACACCACGATGACGCAGACAGGCTGCCCGCCGCGTGTCGCCTGCGAGGCCTTGGCAAGCGTCCCGCCCTTCTGTGCAGCCACCTCCTGGCCGACCGCGTAACAATCCGCCGAGACGTTGACGACCGGATCGGAATATTGCGGCATGACGAAAGGAGCGGCTTCCGCCCCGGCAACGAACGATGCGCCGGCATAAAGCGCCAGCGCCGAAGTTGCAAAGCGGAATGTCAGCCTTTTCATGAGCGGCGTTCTAACGCGCCCCTGCTGAACATGGAATGAACGTCTCCACGCTCCCAATCCATCCGTCCCCACGTCGCCCCCTTCGACCGAACATCACGGTCCGGCGTGCATGGGTTCACTCTAGCCTATCCTTTCCTTCGCCGACAACCGGCCGAGGATGGCGATCAGGCCCGATACCGCGCTGATGGCCTGGAGCAGCGTATCGGTCAGGGCCTGTCCGTCCACGCCGTCGATCGGCAGGCCGGCAATGCCGGCCGCGCCGGTCAGCACGGTGACGATGGAGGCCCAGATCGTGCGGGACAGATACCAGGGTTTGCTCGTGGTCATTGTCGAAACCTTTCCTTGAGGGAGTTTTCAAACCAGGGCGAGGCGACGGCTGGCGGGAAGGCCCCAGCCGATCGACGTGCCGAGCTGACGAACGGTCACGTCGATCGATGCCGGCCGGGCGCCGAAATCGCCGGCGATTGCGGCGGCCGCGTAGGTCCAGCGCGGTTGCGCCACCTCGACGGTCCGCACCGCCGCGCCGTCGACGGGTGCAATCTCCAGCCGATAAAGCTCGCTTTCTTCGGCCAGCGGTATGTCGGTGCCTTCCCACTGATCGGCGTCGATGCGGCCGCAGCGGGTCCAGGACAGGACGAAATCGTCACCGTCCCGCACCGCGCGCAGGTGAACCGGCGCATAGGGCAGCAGAGCCCGAACGCCGCCGACCTCGGACGCCTGGACAAAATTGTCGGCGGAAAAGTCGAGCGAAGACGGTCCGACGCGCCAGTTCAGCGACAAGCCGGCCTCGCTCGACAGCAGGCCGGCGGGCGCCACCGCGTCATCGAGCATGACGAAGTCGGCGCCCGCCGGCGCCCCCGCGGCCATGGCATCGGTGGTGCCAAGCTGGCCGCGCAACAGCCCCGAAAGCCTCCATGTCTGCGCCGCGACCTCCTCGGCCGTCTCGAATTGCAAGACCTCCCAGGCACCGGAGCCAGAGCGGACGGCAGCCGCGTTGGCTCCGTTCAGCAGTTGCAGGCGGCTGACGCTCGCGGCCTCCGCGTCGAACAATTCGACGGAAAGCCAGCCTGTGCGGTCGAGCCGGCCGGCAAAGCCCGCGCCGAGCGCCGCCGTCAAACGGCCGACTCCGGCGCGTTTCGCAACGAGGCCGCGCGCGACGAAACCGTCATCCCCCGGTGCGACGAAAATCGCCTGGCTGCGCCATGGCTTCTGCCAGGCGGCGACACGAAACTGGTCCTGCACCGCGCCGCTTCCGACCGCCGCCGGCAGATCCAGAAACAGAACGTGCGGCCGACCGACGACCGCCGGCGCCGTCACAGCACCCGTCGGCATGGCATTCGACCAGACGGCCGGCACACCGCGCGTGATCTGGCGGGCCGAAACCTTGCGGACCAACCCGTCCTCGATCTCGGTGACGAGGAATTCGGACGGATTTCCCGACGCCGCGACGGTGACTATCGCACCGGGGACGATTTCGGTTTGCGGCTGCGGCACGGCAAAGCTCGTCGTCTCGCGACCGTACCAGGTGCGTTTCAGCCAGTCGTCCAGCAAAGCGCGCGCCTGGCCGGCTTCCAGAACACCGGGAAAGGAGAGCGAATGCTGCCTGCTGCCCGCCGCGCCAAGCCGGAGGCTGCGCACCGTGGCGGTCTGGTATTCGCTCAGCGGATCGCGGAAGGTCAAATTCGCCTCGGCCGGCAGGTCATGGTCCGGCTCGCGCTTCGTCTCGACCACCGGTTCGTCCGGCGCGGAAACGAATTCATCCACCGCGACGGCCGCCGCCCCGGAAGCATCGGCCTGCCGTATCACCAGCCGGTCGGGATCTTCCGCCACGATCAGGCCGAACAGATCGAGCAACGGCTCGAGCGCGGCGCGCGCCGAGGTCGGATCGTCGACCACATATCCGGCAACCGAGCCAGTCACCGCACCAATATCGGCCGCCGGCTGACCATGATCAGCCAGGATGGCGTTGACCAGATCGCCCAGAGCCGGATTGGCGAGGCGGCCGTTGAGCCAATGGCCGCGATTCCAGTTCGTGCCGTCGGTCCAAAGATCGTTGCGCAGCGGAAAGGCCGGGAACGGCCGTGCATCCCACGCCCACAGATAGATGCGCGAGGGATCGACCATGCGCCCGCCATAGACGGAAGAGAGTGGATTGGCGGTGTCGGAAATTGCGCCTGCATCGCCGCCCCAATGGCGCAGATGCGCCTCCAGGAAACGATGCTGGGCTGCGTCGGCCCGGCCGCCGCCGGAAAAATAGGGAATGCTGTTTTCCGCCGACTTCGGATCGGGAAAGACGTTCGGCTGGTTGGGGCCCTTGTCGACCGCCGGGCAGCCGAGTTCAGTCAACCAGACCGGTTTTGCTTGCGGAACCCAGGCGGTTGCCGCCGCTTTCTGCACACCGCCGACCCGGTCGAAGTGCCGGTTGGACCACCAGTTCACGATGTCCTTGCAGCGATAGGTCCACGGCTTGCCGTAGGCGCCGTCGGTGATCGGCGCACGGGCGCGCGCTTCACGCGCTTCGGCGTCCGGATAATACCAGTCGAACCCTTCGCCGCCGGCGACCGCCTCGGCCAGACCCGCCGGATCGTAAGGACCGGCGAAGCCGTCCGGGTTGCCGCCCGCATAATCGGCGTCGCGCCAGTCGGACAGCGGCATGTAGTTGTCGATGCCGACCGCATCGACGGCCGGATGCGCCCACAGCGGATCGAGGTGGAAATAGACGTCGCCGCTGCCATCGGCCGGATGATGGCCGAAATATTCGCTCCAGTCGGCGCCATAGGTGATGCGCGTGCCGGCCCCCAATACGGAGCGCGCGTCGGCAGCCAGCGCACAAAGCTGTTCGACAAAGGGGAAGGCGTCGGCTTCATCCCGCAAGGTGGTGAGCCCGCGCATTTCGCTGCCGATCAGAAAGGCATCGACGCCGCCCGCACGCACGGCGAGATGGGCATAGTGAAGGATCAGCCGGCGAAAGCCCCAGTCGTCGGCCGATCCGGAGAAGGCGACTGTATCGCCGCTCGCCGCGAAGTCGATGGGGAGCGCCGAACCACAGAAAGAGACGACCTGCGTTCGCGCCGCTGCGGTCCGGTCGGCGCTGCCTGGCAACATCGGCGCGGGATCGACGGTGATGCGGCCGCGCCACGGATAGCTCGGCTGCTCGGCGCGCCCATAAGGATCGGGCGAGGCGTTGCCGTCCGGTATGTCCATCATCATGAAGGGATAGAGCGTGACGCTAAGGCCCCGCGCCTTGATCTCGACGATGGCGTCGATGACGCTGCGGTCGGACGGCGTGCCGCCGTAGGCCGCGCCGCCGTCATGCCGGGAAACGACCGGCGCGTCCGCGCGCTGGACGCCGGAAACGATCCAATCGCTCGACAGCCCGTCAGCGCTGGCCGTGGTCACGGCCGGGCGGACGCGGCAATGGCCTGCCCTCAGATCGTCGCCGAACCAGGTAACGATCAGCGCCACATGCTCGAGATTGGGGCATGTCGTCTGCAACTCGTCCAGCGAGGCGGCGATATCCGTGCCGGCAAACAGGACGTTGCGGTTGATCGCCGCCTCTTCGCCCGGCCGCTTCTGCCGCGTGACGAGTGCCGGCGACAGCCCGTATTCGATCGCGCCGGGAAGCAAGGCTACGGCGCGCACGGACCGGTGAAGTGCACCGACCGGCCGAATGATCTCGAACTGCACCTGCGGAATACGGTTGCCGTAGTCGCCGATCGGCAGCCGGTCGAGCACGATATAAGCGATATCGCGATAGGCCGGCGTGTTGCCGGCGCCCTGTTTCGCCTCGATCAGCGGATCGGCGGGCTGCGCGGCGGAACCTTGATAGACACGCAATTCGACCGTCTCGCGGTCGATTTCCCTACCGTCCGCCCAGATGCGGCGGATGCCGGCGATCTCGCCTTCGCAAAGGGCGAAAGCGACGTTGGCGTAGTAGGAATATTCCGTCACCTTGGGGCCGAGCTTGCCCTGCCGCCGGGTCGCCTGGCTCTCTTCGAAGCGTGTCGCCCAGATCAGGATGCCGCCGAGCCGCGCCGTGCCGTAAAGGCGCGGCAGCGCCACGCCCTCCTCGGCGGTGAACGGCCGTGCGCCGCTGAGGCGCGGTCCCTCGATGCGGCTGGTGCCGTTGATCAGCGCCCGGTCGACGGCATAGCCGGCCAGCGCGCCGGCGGCGGTGCCGATGGCAGAGCCGACGGGACCGAGCAGTCCGCCGAGATAGGCGCCGGCTGCTTGCAGAAGGATTGTCGCCATAGAGGCTCCGAACGGTCAGATGGATGGAAAAGCGAAGACGGCCGCGATGCGGCGTCGCCATTGCGGCACGAGCGGCGACAGCGCGACGGCGGCCGCCATCCAGTCGGCATCGGTCGGGGCGGGCGGCATCGGCGGCTAGGGTTGCCGGGGCGCCGTCGCGGGTTTCGGCCCGCGCGCCGCGCGTTCGGCGAGCGTCGAGCGCGTCGGCGCGGGCTTCTTCGCCAGTTCGTCGGCTTCCTGGCCGAGCGTC
>ERZ778018.1912-NODE-1912-length-15015-cov-4.613102_pt1 | contig 15015 bp, 11 predicted proteins | sample MGYA00375748_ERZ778018 | MGnify/ENA primary metagenome ERZ778018 (study PRJEB29350, sample SAMN05509839) | bioreactor metagenome | biome: bioreactor; material: wastewater | place: South Africa: University of Cape Town | collected 2014-04-22 ... | reverse complement strand
CACGACCGGCAATAACGCGCTACTCATCATCCACGCCCTCACCGGTGATAGCCACGCGGCATCCCACGATCTTGACGACCAACCCGGCTGGTGGGAACCGCTCATCGGCCCCGGCAAGGCGATCGATACCAATCGTTTCTTCGTCATCTGCCCGAACAACCTCGGCAGCTGCTACGGATCGACCGGGCCGGAATCAATCAACCCGGAGACCGGCGAACCGTATCGATTGAACTTCCCGATGCTGACGGTGCGCGACCTGGTTGCGATTCAAGCGCGATTAATCGACCGGCTCGGCATTAAGTCGGTGCACGCGGTCATTGGCGGCTCGCTCGGCGGTATGCAGGTGCTGGAATGGGCAGCGATGTATCCGGAGCGCGTCGAGAAGGCGATTCCGGTCGCCGCGTCGGGACGCTTCAGCGCCCAGGGAATCGCCTTCAACGAGATCCAGCGCCGCGTCATCATGCTCGACCCGGCCTGGAAAGAGGGAAACTACCAACCCGATGCCGCGCCATCGACGGGATTGGCGATCGCGCGAATGGTCGGGGTCATCACCTATCAGAGTGACGAGTTGATGGCGGCGCGCTTCGGCCGAAACCCGGAGGCACGGTACACAAACTGGCCCGCCTTCCTCCAGCGCTACGACGTCGAGGGCTATCTGAACTATCAGGGCGATAAGCTCGCTCGGCGCTTCGATCCAAACTCGTATCTCTATTTGACGCGCGCCATGGATTCGCACGACCTCGGGCGTGAACGTGGTAGTTATGAGGACGGCCTGCGCCGCATCACGGCTCCGACGCTTGCGATCGGCATACGCTCGGATATCCTCTTCCCGGCCTATCTCGTCCGCGAAGTAAGTGATCTGCTCCGAGAACTCGGTCGCGACAGTCGATACGTCGAGCTCGATTCACCCAACGGCCACGACGCCTTTCTCAACGATACCCAGCGGCTTGGGGAAGCAATCCACGAGTTTCTCAGCGAGTAAGCGAGCGGCGGGCCGCCGTCCCGCCGCTCGCCTGTCGTCTACTCCGGCAGGGCGTCCAGCAGGCGGTCGATCTCGTCCTCGCTGTTGTAGAAGTTGGGTGAGGCGCGCAGGCCGAGGGTGCGCTGGCAGATGATGATTCCTTGCTCGTCCAGTTTTTCGACCATCTCGGCATCACGCTCGGGATGTCCGAGCGTGAATACGACGATCTGCGAGCGCCGTGCTTCGTCGTCCGAGCTGATCGTCTCGACCTTTTCTTTGGAGCGAAGGCCGGCGTATAGACGTTCACCGAGCATCCGGTTCCGCGCGGCGATCGTGTCGATGCCGATCTCTTCGATCAGACCAAGCGAGCTGGCAAGCGCGGACAGACCGATCTTGTTGACGCTGCCGGCCTGGAACCGTCCGGCGTTTGGCTTCCAACGTATCTCGCCGGTCGCGATGTCCGATCCCTCGGCGATCGATTCGGCGCCGACGAACGTTGGGCCAATCTGCTCCAACGCTTCGGGCGCGACGTAGAGCGCCGCGACACCGAAGACGGCCAGGAGCCATTTGTAACCGTGCATCGAAAGCGCTGAAATGCGCGCCGCTTTAACGTCCAACTTGCCGGCACCAACCAACTGAATGCCATCGACGATGAGGAGACAGCCCTTCTCGGCACAGCGAGCGCCGAGTGTATCGAGATCCATCCGGTAGCCGCTGTCCCAGGTGACCGAGCTACAGGCGACGGCGCGCGTCCGGTCATCGACGTGACGCATCAGGTCGTCAACAGTCGGTCCGGCGCCACTGAACTCGGCGCGCCGCACGTCGACGCCGCGATCGCGTAGGTGGAGCATCGCGACCGACAGCGACGGGAATTCGCGATACGGCACAACCAGGTTATCGCCGTCACGCCAATCGATCCCCTGTACGGCGATATTCATACCGTGCGTTGTGTTGCTGGTGAAGACGATCTCCTCCGGTTGAGCACCGATCAACCGCGCAAGCCGCTCTCGCGCCGTCTGCTCATAGGGTGGCGACGGCAGATCGGGCCGCATCTCACCTTCCGCGGCCGCTTTTATCGCTTCGACCGTTCGCAGCGGGACCAACCCCTGCTGCGCACCGTTGAGATAGGCGCGCTCTTTCACGATGGGGAATTCGCGCTCGATCAGTTCGCGCAAAGAACCAGTGACATCGACGTCAGCCATGCAGCGATCCCTTCCATCCAATTAATCTCACGTCCTCACGCAGAGTATGACATGATAGGCGGCCGTTCGCGCTGCTATCCGTGCGGAAATGCTGGATTAGCCGCTACACCGGTACGCACCGCCTCCACGATATCCGAGAGAATCACGCTCGCGGTCGGGAGCGGTCCAGCTCCCTGGCCGCTCAGCACCACCGGTCCAACACGATCCCCAACGACTTCGATGGCGTTGTAGTTGGCATGCACATGCGCCAGGAGTTCATCGTTCGGCACAAATTCCGGCGCCACACTGAGCGCGAGGGCACCACCATCGTCAAGCTCAGCTCGCGCGATCAACTTAATCACACCACCCCGATGCCGGGCGCCGTCGATATCCTGCGATGTAACACCGGAAATCCCGGTGCGCTGAATCTCGTCTGGGTGTACATGACGACCTGACAGCATTGAAGCGAGAATGGCGAGCTTGTAGGCCGCGTCGAAACCTTCGACATCGCCGGTTGGGTCAGGCTCGGCATATCCAAGCCGCTGCGCCTCGGCCAGCGCGTCGGTATAGGATGTCCCGGCGCTGGCCATTTGAGACAGGATGTAATTGGTGGTGCCGTTGACGATGCCGCGCAGGCGCGTCACGCGATTCGTCGCGAGAATTTGCCGGTAGGAGACGAGCAGCGGAACGCCGCCACCAACGCTTGCTTCGAACATGATGGCGCGTTCGGCGTTCGTCGCTGCCGTCACAATCTCCGTGAAATGTTTCGAGAGCGCCTCTTTATTGGCTGTCACGACGTGAAACCCGGCATCGAGGCACCGTACCATGTAGTCCGCCGCCGGCTGCTCGCGGCCAAGAACTTCAACGACGACATCAAGCCCGTCTTCGGTCAGGACCGTCGCCAGATCGGTTGCGATGATGTCAGGGTCGAGATCGGCGCGAGTCGCGCGCTCGGCCGACCGCTCGAATACGGCGCGCAGCACGAGTTGCAGACCGGTCCGTTCGGCAATCAGATCATGCTGCACTGCCAGCGCTTGAGCGACCGCCGAACCGATCGTACCCAACCCGAGGATCGCCACTCCAACTCGCTGCATCCTCTCCCCTTTCCTTGACGTTGGTTCGCCGACCTGCTATCGTGCCAACGGTAGGCATGCGACACGCATGTGGCAACAGATTCCATTGTACGAGAAGGTTGATATGCGCCGCGCTCACGTGATCTCAATTGAAGAGACTACCATTGCGGCCGCCGGCGCTCGAGCGGTCGCGGTGACGTAACACGTCGCTCGTGAACCCGCTTGCGTGATGACCGGCAGAGGCGAATCGCCTCTGCTTTTTTATTTGTTCGGATTCGCACGGAGCAGGACTTCGTGCTTCGGAAGGAAGGGGCACACGATGGGAGAAAAGATCGATGTCGCTGTGCTCGGGGCGACGGGGAGCGTCGGGCAGCGCTTTGTGCAATTGCTCGAACACCATCCGTGGTTCCGGGTGGCTGAACTCGTGGCAAGCGAACGGTCGGCCGGTAAGAGCTACGCCGAGGCGTGCGATTGGCGCATCAGTGACGCGCCGCCGGAAACAACCGCGCGACTCAAGGTGCAACACCACGAGGAGCCGGTGAAGAGCCCACTCGTTTTTTCATCGCTGCCGGGCGGCCTGGCTCGCGAGGTCGAAACGCAACTCGCCTCCGAAGGGAAGCGCGTCTTCAGCAACGCCCGCGACAATCGTATGGATCCCGACGTGCCGCTGATGATCCCGGAAGTCAACGCGGATCATGCCGACGCCGTCCGTTTCCAGCAGAAAAATCGCGGTTGGAACGGCGGTTTCGTCGTCGCCAACCCGAATTGCTCGACAATCCACATGGTCTTGGCGCTCAAGCCGATCTGGGATGCGGTCGGTATCGAGCAGGTGCTGGTGACGACGATGCAGGCCGCCTCCGGAGCCGGTTATCCTGGCGTCTCCTCGATGGATCTGATCGATAACGTCGTGCCGTACATCGGCGGTGAAGAAGAAAAGATGGAGATGGAGACGCGCAAGCTGCTCGGCTCCTGGAACGGCAGTGCCTTCGGCAACGCCGATCTCGCGATCAGCGCGCAGTGCAACCGCGTGCCGGTGCGCGATGGCCACACCGAGACCGTTAATTTGAAGCTTGGCCGCTCTGCTTCGCCGGAGGAGATCATCGAAATCCTCAGCAGCTATCGCGCCGAGCCGCAGGAACTCGATCTACCGTCGGCCCCGAAGCATCCGATCATCGTGCGCTCTCAGGCTGATCGACCGCAACCGAACCTGGATCGGAACGTCGAACATGGCATGGCGTCCGTCGTCGGCCGCGTGCGTCGGTGCCCGATTCTCGACATCAAGTTTGTCGTTCTCGGCCATAACACCGTCCGCGGCGCGGCCGGCGCCTCGATTCTGAACGCCGAGCTGTTCCACGCGAAGGGGATGCTCGTGTAGCGCGGCTCCCCGGCCAACCGGCGACAACGGCGTGGTTGGCACACGATCGCGGTATATAGCACCAAAGTGGGATACGTTCTCCGGGTGTGATCGCAAACAATAGGATTGCCGGTCTCTGGTATTCGGCCGGCCAATCTCGGTAGCCGCGCACCCGGAGGATGATTGAACGTGAAACCTGAAGATCTGAAGCCGTCGATTGATGTCGCGCTCGAGTCGAGCCTGACACGACGCAGTCTGCTCCGGCGCGGTGGAATCATTGGCGTCGGTGTTCCGATAATTGGTTGGCTGCTCAGTGCCTGTGGCGGGGGTAGCGGCGATTCGACGACGCCGGCGACTTCCTCGCGCAGTGCTGGAGCCGCGCCATCCACCTCAACAACCGCATCGGCGTCGACGCCGACCAGTTCGGCTGCGACACCAAGCCTGTCGGCGACGCCAAGCGGAACGGCAATCGGTTCGCCGGTGGCGGCGACGCACGTCGGAGGCACGCTCGTACAGGCGGCCGCGGCCGACGCGACCACGGTCAATCCGATCCTTGAGGCAGACACTGTTTCGGCGGATATCACGAGTTTGATCTTCGACGCCGTGATTCATGTCGATCCTCAAACGACCGAGCCACGTGGTGACATGGCAAAGTCCTGGGATATCTCAACGGACGCGCTCACCTACACGTTCACGCTACAAGACGGCATCACCTGGCACGACGGCTCGCCGTTCACGGCGGACGATGTCAAGTTCACCTACGATTTACACATGAACGCGGACTCCAACTCTCCGCACACGGCGGAGTTGACCGAGCGCATCAAGTCCGTTGAGGCGCCGGATGAGAAGACGGTCGTCTTCACACTGGCAGCACCAGCCTCACCCTTCCTGGTCAACAACATGATCTACGAGATCGTGCCGCAGCATATCCTGCAGAGCGTCGATCCGAAGGCGCTTGCGCAACATCCGTTTTCAACCGGCAAAGCAGGGACGACGATCGGTACCGGCCCGTTCATGTTCAAGGAGTGGGTCAAGGACGATCACATTACGCTCGAGAAATACGCCGGCTACTGGCGTGGTGAACCGCATCTCGATTCCTTCAGTTTGAAGGTCGTGCCGGACGTCACAACCCTGGTTCAGCAGCTGCAAACCGGTGAAGTCGACTATAGCGGCCGCGACGGCGTCGATGAGGCAAGCGTCAAGACGCTGCAATCGGACAAGAGCATCGTCGTCGCCACCTACGACTCATTCGATTTCACCTATTACGGCTACCAGCTGGACGACTCGAAGACCACATTGTTTCAGGACAAGGCGGTACGACAGGCGCTCTTTTATGCGCTCGATCGTCAGCAGATGGTCGAGGCAATCCGCTTTGGCCTCGGTAGCGTCGCTATCGGCACGATGGGTGTCGACTCCTGGGCGTACACACCCGATCAAATCACGCTGAAGTACCCACATGATGTGGACAAGGCGAACCAGATGCTCGACGACGCAGGCTGGGTCAAGGGTGATGACGGAGTTCGCGCCAAAGATGGTCAGCGCCTCGCATTCACCCTGCATACGAATTCCGGCAGCGACGTTAACACACAATACGCCGCCGTCATGCAGCAGGCCTGGAAAGCGATCGGGGTCGACTGCACACCGCAGGAAAACGAATGGAATGCCTTCCTCGAACGGCTCACCAGCACACATGACTTCGAGGTTTTCCTGATCGGCTTCTCCTGGGGTGTCGATCCGGATCAAAGCAATATGTGGTCGACGGCGGCCTATGAGGGCGGCCTGAACGTGAACAAGTACTCAAATCTTCAGGTCGACGATCTACTCGAGCAGGGTATTCGCGAGACCGCGATCCCGACGCGCAAGCAGATCTACACGCAGATGCAGAACATCGTCGTCGACGATCTGCCAAATGCGATTATCGATTTCCCGAAGTCGATCGCCGCCTACAACAAGCGGGTCCACAATCTCTTTCCGAACGCCGTCGACGATCGCTGGAACGCGCATCTCTGGTGGGTCGATGCCTGAGTCCGCCTCGGTTTCGCGTCATCGACGCTGATTCCGGTTGGGAAATGCGATGGCACGGTACCTGGCGAGGCGCGTCCTGACGCTCATTCCGCTGTTGCTCGGCATCTCGCTCGTCACCTTCCTGCTGGCGACCGCGACACCGGGCAGTCCAGTGTCGCGCCTCGAATTCAACCCGAGTGCGCGGCCCGCCGATGTCGCCCGTATCAAAGCGCAGCTCGGACTCGACAAGCCTCCCGTCGAACGCTACCTTGACTGGCTGAGCCATGTCGCCCGTGGGGATTTCGGCCTTTCGCTCATCACCTACCGGCCGGTGTCAACAACCATCCTGGAAAAGCTCCCGGCCACGCTCCTCTTGACCGGATCCGCGCTCTGTCTCTCGCTTTTCTTCTCCATTCCGATCGGAATCTACACGGCCGCGCGACGCAATTCGTGGATCGACCGCGTCGCGACGATCGTGACGACCGGTGGCATCGCCGTCCCGACATTCTGGCTCGGCATGATGATGATCATGCTTTTTTCGGTGAAGTTCCGACAGTGGGGGTTACCAGCGCTCCCTTCGGGCGGCATGTATTCGCTGCATGGCGGCGGGGGATTCGGCGATCGGCTCCTGCATCTGGCGATGCCGGCGGTGGCGCTCGCCTTCGTCCAGACGGCCGTCTGGATGAGCTATGTCCGCACGCAGATGATTGAGGTGCTCCAGGCGGACTATATTCGCGTCGCCGGCGCCAAAGGTTTGTCGCACTGGACGGTTATCGGACGACACGCCCTGCGCAACGCCATGTTGCCTCTGATTACTTTGTTGGCGCTCGATATCCCCGCGCTCTTCGGCGGCGCGGTCGTCATCGAAACGATCTTCGCCTGGAACGGGATCGGCCGGCTGATCGTCAACGCAACGATGCAACGCGATTACACCGTTGTCATGGGCGAAGTCCTGATCATCGCCATGATCACCGTCCTCGCCAACCTGCTCGCCGATATTCTCTATCAGCTCGCAGATCCGAGGCTGCGTCATGGATGAAACGCATGTCGTCGCTCACGCGGCACACCGAGTCCCGGAGAACGAGAACCGCATCCGCGCGGCGGCCAGTGCAGCGTCGCCGTACACACGAGCATGGAAGCGTTTCGCAGGCGACCGTATTGCGCTCATCGCCCTGACGGTAGCGCTCTTCGTTCTCCTCTTTTGCCTCGGCGCTCCGCTCGTTTCCCACCTCATCACCCATCGCGGCCCCGCCGATCAAGTGCTGCTCGATCGCTTCACTCCACCCTTCACCCATGGCTACATCCTGGGCGCCGATAACCTCGGTCGCGATGAATTGACTAGACTCGCCTACGGCGGGCGCGTCTCGATAACCGTCGCGCTGCTCGCCACGCTGAGCGCGCTGATGCTCGGTGCGACTCTGGGCGCGCTGGCTGGTTATGTTGGTGGCTGGTTCGATGCGACGGTCATGCGTTTAACCGATGTCTTCCTGGCGATACCGGTCCTCGTCTTGCTCCTTTTCATCGCGTCGCTCCGCACGTTTGGACCGTATTCGCTGGCGCTGGTCATCGCCGGCGTCAGCTGGATGAGCCTGGCGCGGTTGGTGCGAGCCGAGGTTCTGAGTTTGCGACGTCGAGACTGGGTTGAGGCGGCTCGCGTTGCCGGTGCGTCGGATTGGCGTATCGTCGGTCGCCACCTCTTGCCCCAAACAGCGCCACTGATTATCGTCTGGGCAGCGCTTACGGTCCCGTCGTTCATCATTGTGGAGGCGACCTTGAGTTTTCTCGGTCTCGGCATCCAGGTGCCGGAGCCGTCGTGGGGCAACATGCTCAACGATGCACAGAAGTTCTACGCGCAATCGTGGACGCTCGCCTTCATCCCCGGCGCCGCGATTTATGTCACTGTGCTTGCGATCAACCTGCTCGGACAGGGCCTGCGCGATGCGCTCGATCCGCGGCTCGGCCGATGACTCAAGTGGTACCGGGCGCAAGCGCGGACGACGAACCGCCGGTTGAGGCACGCTCGGGGATCGAGGACTTCGTTCGCCGGCGCTTTCTGATCGGCGTCGCGTTCGGCGTGCTCTTCACCGCGATCTTCATCGCCGCCAACGATGGCTCGCGCGTACTCAACTCTCTGCATATCTTTGACTGGCGCCTTGTGCCGCTCATCCTCGCATTGTCGCTCTGCAACTATCTGCTGCGCTTCGCAAAATGGCATTACTACCTCGGCATCGCCGGGGCCGGATCGATTCGCAAGACAACGAGCTTCGTCATCTTCTTCGCCGGCCTCGCGATGGCGATCACACCCGGCAAAGTCGGTGAAATGCTCAAGCCGTACCTGGTACGGCGCGTGAACAACACACCGTTGACCACGACCACGCCAGTGATCGTCGCCGAGCGCATTACCGACGGCATCGCCATCTTGATTCTGGCGGCGATTGGACTGCTCCAGATCCACTATGGCTGGGTGCTGCTGGTCGTGCTTCTCGTCATATTCATCGTGTTCATGGCGATCGTCCAACGCCGAACACTCGTGGAAAACTTGCTCCACCGTTTCGAGCGGATCGATCTCATCGGTCGTCGCATGGAGGCGATCGAACGACTCTATGAGAGCACGTGGCGGATGTTTCGCCCACGACCGCTGGCGTTCGCGACGCTTATCAGCGTTGTCTCGTGGGCCAGCGAATGCATCGCGTTCTTCCTCGTCATGCTCGGGCTTGGGTTTCCCGCGAGTTGGCATTTGCTCTTCGCGGCCGCTTCGGCGCTCGCTCTGGCGACGATGATCGGCGCACTCTCGCTCTTGCCGGGCGGGTTAGGTGCGGCGGAACTGAGCGCGACCGGATTGCTCGTACTCTTCGTTGGGAGCGCGCAGATCGGCCACGAAACGGCAGCGACCGCGACGCTGCTTATTCGCTTCGCGACCTTCTGGTTCGGCATCGCACTCGGGCTGATCGCACTGGTGTGTAGCGACTGGTATCTCAACAGCTTCGAAGCGCGCGGGATTGACTGACACCACAAGAGGGGAAGCAAGCTCCTCCCGATGGGCACGGCATCTGATTCCACGTGTTGGCATTCACTCGAAACGATAACGGGGAGCGCATTTGGCGCTCCCCGTTCGTCACTGTTTATCTTGGACGTTTACTCGCTGTCGCCGTTGCTTCCCGGCAGCTTGCGGCTGTCACGCGGTCGCCGCAGCAACGAGCCTCCGGCGCCGTTCTCATGCTCGTCGGCCTCCGGGCGGGGCGCCTGCGTCTCAGCGGACGCTTCGACCCGCACGGGCTGTTCTACCGGCGGCGCGGCGGGCGTGGCCCACGATCGCGTCGACCTGGACCGCCGCGCCGGTCGTCGCGGCCACGGCTGCCACCGCTCGGTCCGCTGCCGCTGTTGCTCCCCGGTTCCGGCATCTCGCCGGTGAGCAACGCCTTGCGCGACAGGTTGATCTTGCCGTCGGGCCGAATGCCGGTCACGACGACGTTCACTTCCTGGCCGACCTGGACGACATCTTCGACCGAGTTGACCCGGTGCGGTTCCAGCTCGGAAATATGAACGAAGCCGTCTTTACCCGGCAGGATCTCGACAAAACAGCCGGACTGGATGATCGTCTTGACCCGACCAAAGAAGATATCGCCGACCTCGGGCACGCGCGTCATGCGCTCGACCATGTCGACCGCCTTGCGCGCGCTCTCCTCGTTGACGGCACTGATGAAGACCGAGCCGTCGTCTTCGATATCGAGCTTGGCGCCGGTCGCTTCCTGAATACCGCGAATCGTCTTGCCGCCTGGTCCGATGACCTCGCCGATCTGCTTCTGCTGGATCTGGATCCGGTAGATGCGTGGTGCGTAGGCGGACATCTCGCCGCGCGGGCTGGCGATGCAGTCGTTCATCTTCTCGAGGATGAAGAACCGGGCAGCTTGCGCCTGCTGCAGCGCCTGGGCCATGATCTCGGCCGTGATTCCCTGAACCTTGATGTCCATCTGAATCGCGGTAACGCCTTCGCGCGTACCGGCGACCTTGAAGTCCATGTCGCCGAGCGCGTCTTCCATCCCCTGGATGTCGGTCAGGACGGTGAAGCGGCTCGAATCCGCGTCGGTAACCAGACCCATCGCGATCCCGGCTACCGGTCGCTTGATCGGAACACCGGCGTCCATAAGCGAGAGCGTGCTACCGCATACGCTCGCCATCGACGTCGAGCCGTTCGAGCTGACGACTTCGGAGACGACGCGAATGACGTACGGGAACTCTTCCTGCGAGGGCAGGACGGCTTTCAGCGCGCGTTCCGCCAGATGGCCGTGTCCAATGTCGCGGCGGCTCGGGCCGCGCATAAAGCGCACCTCGCCGACGCTGTACGGCGGGAAGTTGTAGTGGTGGATGTACCGCTTCGACTCTTCGATGCCGAGTCCGTCAAGCTTCTGGTCCTCGGAGGTTGCGCCCATCGTCGCCACGCTCATCACCTGCGTCTGACCGCGGGTGAAGATAGCCGAGCCGTGCGCGCGCGGCAGATAGCCGACCTGCATCCAGAGTTCGCGGATTTCATCGGTCTTGCGTCCATCCGGGCGCTCGCCGCGATCGAGGATGCTGTTCCGAACCATTGATTTGACCATGCTATCGAAGACGCTGGAGACTTCCTTAGCGCTCGGCGCCTCAGCAACGCCCTCCGTCGACTCGCTCACCGTCGCCTCGGTGAAATGCTTGACGACGTCGGCCTTCAGCGCCGCTGTCTCGCTGAGCCGCTGTTCCTTGTCCGCATGAAAGACAGCGCCCTGCAGCTTGTCACCCACGTACTCGCTGATCTGCGTTTTCAGATCGGTATTTTCGGCGGGCGGGATGAACTCGCGCTTCTCCTTGCCGGCCAGTTCGCGCAGTTCGTTCTGCAACTGCACGATGCGGCGAATCTCATCGTGGGCCAACTGCACTGCCGCGAGCATCCGCTCTTCGGAAATCTCGTCCGCTTCGCCTTCGACCATCATTACGGCGTTGGCCGTGCCGGCCACGACCATGTCGAGCTTGCTGTCGAGCAACTGATGGCTGGTGGGGTTGACGACGAGTTCACCATTAATGTCGCCGATGCGCACCGCACCGACTGGGCCATTCCAGGGGATGTCCGAGAGCATCAGCGCCGCCGACGCGCCGTTGATGCCGAGCACGTCCGGCAGGTTCTCCTGGTCGGCCGAGATAACGGTGTTGACCAGCTGAACTTCGTTCTTGTAGCCCTTCGGGAAGAGCGGACGAACGGGACGGTCGGTCAGACGGGCCGAGAGAATCGCGGTCTCGGTCGGACGACCTTCGCGCTTGATGAAGCCACCCGGGATTTTCCCGGCGGCATACATCTTCTCTTCGAACTCGACGGTCAGCGGGAAGAAATCGAGGCCTTCGCGCGCCGATTTTTCACCGGTCGCGGCCGAGAGCACCATCGTGTCGCCATAGCGAACGGTGACGGCACCACCGGCGAGTTGCGCGATTCGACCAGTCTCAAATGTGAGCACGCGCCCGCCGATTTCGATCGAGCGCTCATGTATGGTAGGGGGCATGACATACTCCAACATCTCGAATCGGACCGTGCCCACGGTGCCGATCCGCGACGTGTGGTGATGCCGCAGGTGTTCGGGACTGGCGTTCGACGACGGTTCCGGTGAACCTTCGCCGGGCCCCAATTCCGAACCCCTTCCGCGCGATCACGCACACAACAAGGACGACTGTAGATCGGACGGGTCGAAAACCCGGCCGGATCCGACGAAACAACAGGCCCAGGGGGTTCCCTGGGCCAGCAAAATGGGTCGCGTTTGGACTACGGACGTGGCACATCCGGAGAGGAAACCTCGAACGCGAGGGATCTGCGGTAGAAAGCGATCAGCGACGAAGACCAAGCCGCTCAATCGTTGCGCGATAGCGATCCACGTCCTTCTCGCTCAGGTAAGCGAGAAGCCGTCGCCTGCGCCCAACCAGCTTCAACAGGCCACGGCGGGAATGGTTGTCGTGGGAATGCTCGCGCAAGTGCTCCACTAATCCATTGATCCGCTCAGTCAGCAGCGCGATTTGGACTTCCGGAGAGCCGGTATCCGCATCGTGCACCTGAAAACTCGAAATGATCTCTTCCTTCTGCGCCTTATACAACGCCATACGTGCGGCGCCTCCCTCTCAGGCTCTGTCCAAACCCTCCAATTGACACCGCACCAGTATATCATATGAATATCGCGATACCGGTCGCTCAACGTACGCGCGTTCCTCGTCTATCCCATTTCCGATCCCCGACCCGACCCATATCGTCGCACGCTCCGGAGTGCACACGTTTCCCCTTATAACTCGTTCGCCTTGATCGAGTGATCGGCAAAGACGACCTAGTCATTCTCAACCGCAGCGAAGAATCACCTTCCTGTGTCGTCGCGACAGACTCGCTGGGTTAACACAAAAGAGACTCTTCGCTGCAGCTCAGATTGACAAAGAGAGGGGCACATGTAAAACAGGACGCTCGCAATATCGAGCGTCCTGTTCCGTGATCGTGTTGAACCTGGTGACCTACTTGTTGCTTTCCGGCACGGTGCGCGCCTTGAGCCAGGGCATCATGCCGCGCAACTGCTCGCCGACAATCTCGATCTGATGTTGATTGGCAGCTTCGCGCATCTTTGGGAAATTGGGGCGGCCCTCGTCGTTCTCGGTCATCCACTGATCGGCGAACTTGCCACTCTGGATATCCTGCAGCACGCCGTGCATCGACTCGCGCACACGCTCGTCGATGATGCGGGGGCCGCTGACATAGTCGCCATACTCGGCCGTATCGCTCACCGAATAACGCATGAACTTCATGCCGCCCGAGTACATCAGGTCGACGATCATCTTCAGTTCGTGCATCACCTCAAAATAGGCGAGTTCCGGCTGATAGCCGGCATCGACCAGTGTTTCGAACGCCGTGCGAATGAGCGAGGTCACACCACCGCAGAGCACCGCCTGCTCGCCGAAGAGATCGGTTTCGGTCTCTTCCTTGAAGGTCGTCTCGAGCACACCGGCACGCGTCGCGCCGAGCGCGCGACCATAGGCGAGCGCCTTTTCCTTCGCCTGGCCCGACGCGTCCTGATGCACGGCCATCAGCGCCGGTACGCCGATCTTCTCGACGTACATATCGCGCACGATGTGACCGGGGCCCTTCGGCGCGATCATCGAGACGTCGACGTCAGCCGGCGGCACGACGCGGTCGAAATGAATGTTGAAGCCGTGCGCGAACATCAATGTCTTGCCGGCTGACAGTTCCGGCGCGACGCTCTCGTCGTACACTTTCTTCTGCGTGTGATCCGGCATCAGCATCATGACGATGTCCGCCTGCTTGGCGGCATCGCGCACCGACATGACCGAGAAACCGTCCGCCTCGGCCTTTGCCCGGCTCTTGCTTCCCTCGTAGAGACCGATTACGACGTTGACGCCGCTGTCTCTCAAATTCTGCGCATGGGCGTGGCCCTGACTGCCATAGCCCATGATCGCCACCGTCTTTCCATCCAGAAGTGAAAGATCGGCGTCCTTATCGTAGTAAACCTGCGCCACGAAGCTTGCTCCTCTCGCCTGTCCTCGTTCACGTGCGGAAGCGACGCGCCCCCGTCTCGCGTGCTATGCCAGCGCCTCTTCGCGCGTCGCCACCGCGCCGCTGCCGCGCACCATGGCAACGGCACCGGTGCGCGCGATTTCCTTGATGCCATACGGACGAACCAATGTGATCAGGCTGTCGATCTTCTCACTCGGACCGGTGACCTCGATCACGACGGTGTCCGGCGCGGCATCGACCACTCGCGCGCGAAAGACTTCCGACACCAGGCGCATAATATCACCGCGCGTCCGCTCCGTGGCAGCCAGCTTCACCAATGCCAGTTCGCGATGGATCAGATTTTCGCCGGAAACATCGGCGACCTTGACGACCTCGAGCAGCTTGTAAAGCTGTTTCGTCAGCTGCTCGATCTCCCGCTCATCCCCCGTCACACCGAGCGTGATCCGCGACATCCCGGCGATTTCGCTATGTCCGACCGCGATACTGTCGACGTTAAACCCGCGCTGGCGGAAGAGACTCATGATGCGGTTCATGACCCCCGGGTGATCTTCGACGAGCACGACTAATGTATGCGCACGCACGGTTACCACTCCAACTCTTCTTCGATCATCTCGCCGACCGACCCGCCCGAGGGGATCATCGGATAGACATTCTCTTCCTGATTCACGACAAATTCGATCAGCGCCGGTCCCTCGAACGACTGGGCCCAGTCGATTGCCGCATCGACTTCACCCGGCCGCATGACCCGGCGGCTTGGGATGCTGTATGCCTGGCCGAGCATCACGAAATCGGGACTGCTGATCGGCGTTTCGGAGTAGTTGCGATTGTGGAACAACTGCTGCCACTGGCGAACCATGCCGAGGTAGCCGTTGTTGACGATCGCGACCTTGACGTTCGCGTTTTCCTGCACGAGCGTG
>ERZ778018.1909-NODE-1909-length-15037-cov-225.217594_pt1 | contig 15037 bp, 18 predicted proteins | sample MGYA00375748_ERZ778018 | MGnify/ENA primary metagenome ERZ778018 (study PRJEB29350, sample SAMN05509839) | bioreactor metagenome | biome: bioreactor; material: wastewater | place: South Africa: University of Cape Town | collected 2014-04-22 ... | reverse complement strand
TGCCGGTGGTGCTGCCCGAGGACGTGGCGTTCAGCGGCGTGCAGTCGCCGATCAAGGCCGACCCGCAGTGGCGCAAGACCACCTGCCCGCAGTGCGGCGGCCCGGCCGAGCGCGAGACCGACACCTTCGACACCTTCATGGAGTCGAGCTGGTACTACGCGCGCTACACCAGCCCCGGCGCGGATGCGCAGATCGACGCGCGCGCGAACTACTGGCTGCCGGTCGACCAGTACATCGGCGGCATCGAACACGCGATCATGCACCTGCTGTACTTCCGCTTCTATCACAAGCTGCTGCGCGACGCCGGCATGGTGCATTCGGACGAGCCGGCGCGGAACCTGCTGTGCCAGGGCATGGTGATCGCCGAGACGTTCTACCGCGACAACGCCGACGGCTCGAAGGAGTGGATCAACCCGGGCGCGGTCGAGATCCTGCGCGACGACAAGGCTCGCGTGATCGGTGCGACCTTGAGGGCGGACGGCCAGCCGGTGCACATCGGCGGCACCGAGAAGATGTCGAAGTCGAAGAACAACGGCATCGACCCACAGACCATGGTGGACAAGTACGGCGCCGACACCGTGCGGCTGTTCTCGATGTTCGCCGCGCCGCCGGAGCAGTCGCTGGAATGGAGCGAGGCCGGCGTCGAGGGCATGGCGCGGTTCCTGAAGCGGCTGTGGCGCGAGGTGACCACGCACGCGGCGGGTCCGGATCATGCAGCGACCGATCCTGCCGCGCTGGACGCGGGCCAGAAGGCGCTGCGCCGCCAGCTGCACGAGACGATCCAGAAGGTCAGCGACGATTTCGGCCGGCGCCACGCGTTCAACACCGCGATCGCCGCGCTGATGGAACTCTTGAACGCGCTGGGCAAGTTCAACGACCAGAGCGAGCAGGGCCGCGCGGTGCGTCATGAGGCGCTGGAGGCGATGGTGCTGCTGCTCAACCCGGTGGTGCCGCACGTCAGCCACGCGTTGTGGCAGGTGCTGGGCCATGCCGAGAGCGTGCTGGAGGACCAGCCGTGGCCGCAGGTCGATGCGACCGCGCTGGTGCGCGACACGCTGACCCTGGCGGTGCAGATCAACGGCAAGTTGCGCGCTACCATCGAAGTCGCCGCCAACGCCTCGAAGGACGAGGCCGAGGCGCTGGCCCGCGCCCAACCGCAGGTGGCGCACTTCCTGGAAGGCATGACGGTGCGCAAGGTCATCGTGGTGCCCGGCAAGATCGTCAACATCGTCGCAGGATGACAACCATGGGCTTCATCAACGCGCGTCGGATCCGCCTGCTGTCGCTGCTGCTCGCCGCGCTGGCGCTGACTGCCTGCGGCTTCCATCTGCGCCAGAACGCCGACCTGCCCGCGACCATGCAGCGGGTGCACCTGGCCGCCAGCGGCGGCAGCAACTTCCAGCGCCAGCTGACCCTCGCGCTGGAACGCGCCGGTGTCACCGTCGAGGACGCGGCCGGCCCCGGCATCGCCGAGCTTGCCGTGCCCACCGCCGCGTTCAGCACCGACACGCTCACCTCCGGCGGCTACGCGCGCATCAGCGAGTTCGCGATCCACTACACGGTCCGCTTCGGCGTCACCGACGCGGCCGGGCAGACCCTGGTGCCGCTGCAGACCATCAACATGTCGCGCGAGTTCAGCTACGACGCCGGCAACACGATAGGCAACGCCTCGCAGGTCGAGCAGATCCAGAAGAGCCTCGACGACGACATGGTGCAGGCGATCATGTTTCGCCTGGAAGCTGCCGGCCGCCATCCCGCCACGGCGTCCGGCGTGCACTGATGCCGCTCAACCCGAACCAGTGGTCGAAGGCGCTGGCGGCGGATCGACTCGACGCCGTCTACCTGCTGGCCGGCGAGGAACTGCTGGTGCTGGAAGCCGCCGACGCGTTGCGCGCGCAGGCACGGCGACTGGGTTACGGCGAGCGCGAGGTGCTCGAGGTCGGCCAGCATTTCGACTGGGATGACGTCGCCCGCGCCGGCGCCAGCATGTCGCTGTTCGCCAGCCGCCGGCTGATCGACCTGCGCCTGCCGACCGGTCGCCCCGGCATCGAAGGCGCCAAGGCGATCACCGCGTTCTGCGCCGACCCGCCGCCGGACGTCACCTTGCTGATCACCGCGATGGAGTGGAGCAGCAAGCACGACGGCGCCTGGAGCAAGAAGCTCGACGCCAGCGGCGCGATGGTGGTGTTCAACGCGCCGCGGCCGGACCAGTGGCGCGCATGGCTCGGCGCGCGGCTCGCCTCGCGCGGGCTGTCCGCCACGCCCGATGCGGTGGCGCTGCTGGCCGAACGCGTCGAAGGCAACCTGCTGGCCGCCGCGCAGGAAGTGGACAAGCTCGCCGTGCTGCACGGCGAGGGCCGCGTCGATGCCGCCGCGATGGAAAACCTGGTGGCCGACAGCGCGCGCTACGATGTGTTCAAGCTCACCGACGCCGCCTTTGCCGGCGACGGCGCGCGGGCGCTGCGCATCCTCGCCGGGCTGCGTTCCGAAGGCGACGAACTGCTGGCGTTGATGGGCTGGCTGGTCAATCAATTGCAGCTGGCGCTGCGCCTGGCCAACGCCGCCGACTTCGCCGCGCAAGCCAAGGCCGAGCACCTGTGGGACAGCCGCGTGCAGCAGTTCCGCCAGGCCCTGCGCCGCGCGCCGCGCGAACACTGGCTGCAATGCCTGGCGCGCGCCTCGCGCATCGACCGCATGGTCAAGGGCCGCGAGCAGGGCAACCCGTGGCAGGAGGCCGAACGGCTGATCGCCGCCATCGCCGAACCGCGCGCCGCCCGGGCGCTCGCCTGATCGCTCCCTCCCCTGCTTGCAGGGGAGGGCTGGGGAGGGGTAGCTCTTGCCACACACCGCAAACAAACCACTGGCCCTCTTCGGCGGCACCTTCGATCCGGTGCACCTGGGCCACCTCAGCGTGGCGTGGGAAGCGGCCGAACTGCTCGACGCCGACGTGCGCCTGCTGCCGGCCGGCGTGCCGCCGCACCGCGCCGCGCCGATCGCCACGGCGGCGCAGCGGGTGGCGATCCTGCGTGCCGCGCTGCGCGGCCAGTCGCGGCTCACGCTGGACACCCGCGAGCTGGCGCGCAGCGGGCCGTCATACACCATCGACACTCTGCACGAGCTGCGCGCCGAGCAGGGCGAGCGCCCGCTGGTGCTGCTGCTCGGCGCAGACGCGTTTGCCGGCTTCGCCACGTGGCATCGCTGGCGCGAACTGTTCGAGGCGGCGCATATCGGCGTGCTGAGCCGGCCCGGGGTTTCCGCCGCCCTGCCGGGCGAGCTGGAACGCGAAGTGGCCGGCCGGCGCATCGCCGATGCCTCCGCGTTGCGCGCGCTGCCGGCGGGCAAGGTCATCGAGCTGGCGGTGACGCCGCTGGAAATCTCCGCCACCCGCATCCGCGAACTGCTCGCTGCCGGCCGCGATCCGCGCTACCTGCTGCCGGCCGGGCTGTTCGACGATCCCGCGTTGCTGGCGCCGTACCGGAAACCTGTCGTGTAGAAACCGCTCAGCCGCCGGCCAGCTGCGCGGTGACCTCGTTGATCGAATCGCGGATGCGCCTGGAGAACACCGAGTCGAGGTGGTGGATCAGCAGCAGGTGTTCGGTGGCGCGGGTCATGGCGACGTAGAGCAGGCGCGCCTCCTCGGCTTCGCCCTGGCCTTCCTTGGGCAGGCCGCCGATGCCGGGGATGATCACGAACGGGAACTCCAGCCCCTTGCTCGAGTGCATGGTGACCAGCTTGACGCTGTCCTCGGCCGCGAACAGGGTCTGCTTGCCGGTGTTGTCGGCGAGCCGGCTGGGGATGCCCAGGTCGCGCAGCACCTCGTGCAGTTTTTCGCCTTCCCACTGGTTGCGGTAGATCACCGCCATCTCGGAATACGGACGGCCATGCGCATGCTCGTCGCGCAGCCGCGCCACCAGCACGTCCATCTGCGCGCGGGCGGTGTCGGTGCGCACCAGTTCCGGCACCGCGCCGCGGCGGCCGGCGCTTTCCGGGGCGACCAGTGGTACGCCGTCGTCGTCGTCGCTGCGCGATTCGAGCAGGTTGTGGGCGAACGCGCGCGCGACGGAGAGTATCTCCAGCGTGTTGCGGTAGTTGAGCTTGAGGATGGTGGTGCGGCCCTGCGCCTGCACGCCGAGGCTCTTCCAGCTGATCTTGCGCCGGTTGGCGTTGCCGTAGATGTTCTGCGCGTCGTCGTACAGCACCAGCAGCGAGTTGGTGGCCGGGTCGATCATCTGCACGATCAGCTTGTACCAGTCCGGCTCGAAGTCGTGGCCTTCGTCGACCAGCACCGCACCGTACTGCGCGCGCGGGATGCGGCCGCCGTCCACGCCGGCGATCACCGCCGGCGGCAACGCCTCGAAAAATGCCTTGCCGCTGCCCGGCGGCAGCGGCTCGTTATAAGCCACCAGCATCTTGCGGCACCACTTGTGGAAGTTGTAGACCTGCACCTTCTCGCTGAGGCCGCGCTCGCCGATCAGCTGTTCCAGTCGCGCGGCCAGGGTCTTGTTGTAGCAGAGCACCAGGATCGGCTTGCCCATCTCGCGCGCCAACTGCATGGCGCGGAAGCCCAGGATCATCGTCTTGCCGGAGCCGGCCACGCCGTGGATGATCCGGTGCTCGCCGCCGATCGAGCGGGCGAGCTGCTCCTGCTGGGCGTCCATCACCTTGACCAGGTCCGGGATCTCCAGCGGGCGCACCGCTTCGTCGGTGGGGCCGAACAGGCCGAACTGGCCGCTGCCGGCTTCCACCCGCAATTCGGGGAACAGGTGCCAGCGCACGCGATCGATCTGCGGCAGGGTGAGCGCCACCGGATACACCTGCGGGAACATCGCCCACAGCCGCTGCTGGAACGCCTCGGCATCGACCGTCTCGTACAGCTCGTCGCGGCAGATCACCAGGTGCGCGGGCAGCACTTCGCCCAGGCCGCCCTCGTCGAACTGCTTGCGGGTGATGTTGGCCAGCACCACGCCCCAGCCCCACGGCATGATCAGCTTGCCGGCATGGCGCGAACCTTCCGGGTGGCGCAGCGCGGGGTCGCGCTCCAGCACCACGCCGATTTCCAATGCGTATGCGCGCGCCTGCAGCAGCGGGTTGGCCTCCTTCACCAGGCCGCGTGCGGTGACCAGGGTGAACTGGGTGCTGTCGGCGTGGCGGATGGTGTCGGCCTTCCAGTCCTTCACCTCCAGCACCAGCAGGCCGCGGCGCGGGTGGAACACCACGAAATCCGGGTGCCGCTGCTTCAGCCCCACCGGCACGTCGTACCACAGCAGATAGTCGTCCTCGAGTTTCTGCTCCAGTCGCTCGGAAACGCGCTTTTCGCCGCCGGTCATGCGCGGCAGGCAGCTGTTGCGGGTGGGGATGAGTGTCGCCACGGAAGTCCTTGACTGACGCTGTTGCCTGACGTTAGCCGATGGGACGACGCTGTCAATGCCGCTTGACGGCGCGAGGTTACGCCCAGTGCCGCAACCGTTCCGGCGCGATGTCCATGCGCCGGCAGGCGCGGCCGGCGATGCCGTCCTTCAGCGCGGCATGGAACACCGGCGCGACCGACCACAGCGCATGTGCCGCCAGCCGCGCCTGCCGCAGTTGCCGTGGGGTGTGGCCGAGCGCCACGAGCGCCCAGTCCGGCAACAGGGCGTGGCCGGCGTACAGGAACAGGTCGCGCGACAGCCCCGCGGCCGGCACCGGCAGGCGCACCTGGCCGAGCAGGCCGAGCACCACGCGCGAACGTTCGCTGAAGGCCAGCTCGGACTGGATGCGACGGAAGTACTCCAGCACTTCGCGTTGCGACGCGGGCACGTCGCGCGCGCCGAGCGCCTCGGCGATGCGGCGCACCTCGTCGTAATAGCGGTCTGCGGCGCCGGCGGGCATTTCGACGTGGCTGTAGCGACGGTAGCCCTGCAGGAAGCAGTACGCCTCGCTGACGTGCACCCAGGTCAGCAGGTCGGGGTCGTTGGCGCTGTAGGGGCGTCCGTCTTCGCCGTGGCCGGCGATGTGGTCGTGGATCTGCCGCACATGCGCGATCAGCGCCTCGGCCTGCGCGCGCGGCGCATAGGTGGTGCCGCCGACGAACGCAGTGGTGCGGCGCAGCCGGCCGAGCAGGTCGCCGCGGAAGTTGGAGTGGTCCCACACCCCGGCCAGCGCCAGCGGGTGCAGCGTCTGCAGGGTCAGCGCGGCAAGCCCGCCGGCCAGCATGCCGGGGAAGTCCGCGTGCACGCGCCAGGTCGCGCTGTGCGGCCCGAACAGGCCCGGATCGCCGTGCGGATGGTCGTAGTCGAGGCCGCCGCTGTCGGGGCGCGGGAAGGCCTTGAGCACCCAGCGGCGGATCGGTTCGCGGGCGGGGCGGGTCAGCAGGTCGAGCGGCGAAGGCATGCCGCCAGTCTAGCCTTGTGCCGGCGGGGAGTTTGATCTGGACGTCCATTGTGTTATCAATGGCGCCATGCATTCCGCCACCGCCCGCCTCAATTTCTGGTTTTACGGCTACCCGAAGCCAACGGCGGCGGCGCGGACGCGATCGTTTTGAACTGATCGAAAAACCACACCGAACCGCCAATCCATGGCGGTTTTTTTTTGGCCGCCACCTGAATATCCCCAGGAGAGCCGCCATGCACGCCACCGACGACCTGCGCATCCGCGCCATCACCCCCCTCAGCACGCCGGCCGAGGTCATGCGCGATTGCGCGGCCACCGACACGGCGATGGCCACCGTGGACACCTCGCGGCAGGCCTTGCACGGCATGCTTTGCGGCAGCGACGATCGCCTCGCCGTGGTGATCGGCCCCTGTTCGATCCACGACCCTCGTGCCGCGCTGGAGTACGCCGCGCGGCTGGCGCCGCTGCGCCGCGAACTGGGCGATGCGCTGGAGCTCGTGATGCGGGTGTATTTCGAGAAGCCGCGCACCACCGTCGGCTGGAAGGGGCTGATCAACGACCCCGACCTCGACGGCAGCTTTCGCATCGACAGGGGGCTGCGCCTTGCCCGCGGCCTGCTGCGCGACATCAACACGCTGGGTGTGCCGGCCGGCACCGAGTTCCTCGACATGATCACGCCGCAATACATCGCTGACCTGGTGGCGTGGGGCGCGATCGGCGCGCGCACCACCGAGAGCCAGGTGCACCGCGAGCTGGCTTCGGGGCTGTCCTGCCCGGTCGGCTTCAAGAACGGCACCGACGGCAACGTGAAGATCGCGGTGGACGCGGTGCAGGCCGCGTCGCAACCGCACCATTTCATGGCGGTGACCAAGGACGGCCAGGCCGCCGTGGCCACCACCAGCGGCAACGGCGACTGCCACGTGATCCTGCGCGGCGGCAAGGTGCCGAACTACGATGCGGCCAGCGTCGAGGCCGCCTGCACGGCGATCGGCAAGGCCGGCCTGGCGGCGCGGGTGATGATCGACGCCAGCCACGCCAACAGCGGCAAGAACCCGGAGAACCAGCCGCGGGTGGTCGAGGACATCGCCGCGCGGATCGCCGCCGGCGAGCAGCGCATCCTCGGCGTGATGGTGGAAAGCCACCTGCTCGGCGGGCGCCAGGACCTGCAGCCCGGCCAGCCGCTGCGCTACGGCCAGAGCATCACCGACGGCTGCCTCGACTGGGGCAGCTCGGTGCGCGTGCTGCAGCGGCTGGCGCAGGCAGTGCGCCAGCGGAGGGTCGAAGCCGGCGCGAGCCTGCCTGCCGTGCAGGAGGTCGCCGCCTGAGTCAGCCTTCCAGCCGGGCGTCCAGCGTGATCGTGGCCTTCAGCACCTTGGACACCGGGCAGGCCAGCTTGGTCGCCCGTGCGATGCCGTCGAAGGTGGCCGCGTCGATGCGCGGAACCCTGGCCCGGCAAGTCAGCGCCACTTCGGTGATGGCGAAGCCGTCGCCGTCCTTGAGCAGGGTTACCGCCGCCGTCGTGTCGATGCTGCCGGCGGTGAAGCCGGCGTTGCCCAGCCCCAGCGACAGCGCCATCGAGTAGCAGCCGGCGTGGGCGGCCGCGATCAGTTCCTCCGGATTGGTGCCGGGGCCGTCCTCGAAGCGCGACTTGAAGCCGTAGGGCGACTCGCGCAGCACGCCGGTGTCGGTCGATATCGTGCCCTGGCCGTCCATGATGCCGCCGGACCAATGCGCGGATGCGGATCGTTTCATGGGGCTCTCCCGTGGGTGGTGGCAGGCAGCCACGGTGCCCGGCGCGGCATGCAGCCGGCGCGAACGAAGCGCTACCATCGCTTCACGTCCGGTTGCCCCGCGCAGGCCGTATGCTTGCCGATGGTCTTGCCCATCGGGAGTCTCCATGCCGTTCGCCATCCGCCACGACCGCGCCGCCCATCGCTTCGAAACCCGCGTGGACGGCGTGTCGTGCCTGCTCGATTACACCCTGGCCGACGGCGTGATGACGATCACCCGCACCGAAGTGCCGGCCGCGGTGGGCGGACGCGGCATCGCCGCCGCCCTGGTACAGGAGGCGCTGGCGACGGCGCGCGCCGAGGGCTGGAAGGTGGTGCCGGCCTGCTCGTATGCTGCCGCGTGGGTGCAGCGGCACCCGCCGTACCACGACCTGCTGAAACCCTGACGCGGAGACATCCATGGACGAATCAGCGCAGCGCGTGGGCGAACCTGCGCCGCCGCGGCGTGGCTGGCGGCCATGGCGTTTCGTGAAGGCTCGTCGGTGGACGCTGCTGTCGCTGCTGATCTTCCTGCTGGCGCTGGTGCTGCTGCTGCATGCCGGCGTGCGCCCGGCCAATGCGGTGCTGCTGGGTTTCGACCTGGCCGCGCTGGTGTTCCTGGGCGTCTTCGCGCGCCTGTTCAGCCGCGCCACGCCGAGTCACATGCGTCGCCAGGCGCAGGTGCTGGATACCGGACGCTGGGGCGTGCTGTGGGGCGGCGTGCTGCTCTCGGCGGTGGTGCTGGCGGCGCTCGGCGACGAGCTGCATGCGGCCCGGGGCGGCGGCCTGCTGGAACTCGTCGTCGGCGTGCTGAGCGTGGTGCTGAGCTGGCTGTTCCTCAACGTGATGTTCGCCATCCACTATGCCCACGGCTACTACGGCGACTTCGGCGAAAAGCACGCCGGCCTGGAATTTCCCGACACGCCCGAGCCGGACTACTGGGATTTCGCCTACTTCTCGATCGTCATCGGCATGACCTTCCAGGTCTCCGACGTGCAGATCACCAGCAAGTACCTGCGCCGCGTGGTGCTGCTGCACAGCGTGATCGCGTTCTTCTTCAACGTGTTCATCATCGCGATCACGGTGAACATCGTGGCCGGGCAGGGCAGTTGAGCCGCGGCAGGTAACCACTGGCCGGCGGGCGACGAAGGAAGCGAGGGGGCGGCGTGGCCGTACCCCTTTCTTTCTCTCGAGGATCTTCCGATGAACGCACGACTTGTCACCTTGCTCGCCGCGGCCATGGCCTGCGGCCTCGCCACCGCGTCCGCGTTTGCGCAGGATGCGATGGCGGCCAGCTCCAGCACCGCGATGGCGCACGATGCCATGCCGAAGACGGCCATGAAGCACGACGGCATGAAGCACGGCGCGATGAAACATGGCGCGATGAAGCACGACGCCATGAAGCATGACGCCATGAAGCATGACGCGATGAAGCATGACGCGATGAAGCCGGACGCCATGAAGCCCGACGCGATGAAGGGCGACGCGATGAAACACGATGCCATGAAAGGCGAGGCGATGAAGTCCGGCTGAGCGCCCGCCGCCGGCAGGCGCCGCTGCCGGCGGCTTCTGCCGCGCATCGCCGTGGTGGATACTTGGCCGGTCGTCGCTGCAGGTCGCCACGCATGGTCACGTCGTTCGCCCGCCGGCTCGGCATCGAGCATCCGCTGATCCAGGCCCCGATGTCCGGCTCGACACCGCCGGCGCTGGTGGCGGCGGTATCGAGCGCGGGCGCGCTGGGTTCGCTCGGCGCCGGCTACCTGGAGCCGGCGGCGATCATCGAGCAGGCGGCACAGATCCGCGCGCTCGGCGAGCGGCCGTACGCGATCGGCCTGTTCGTGCTGCCGGACGAGTTCGATGCCGACATGGCGGCGGTGGCGAAGGCGCGCGGGCAGCTCGATGCGTTGATGGCGCGCGAAGGTCTCGACGTGCGCACCAGCCTGCCGCCGCGCTGGGCGCCGCGCTTCTCCGAGCAGTTCGCCGCGCTGTGCGAGGCGCGCCCGGCGGCGGCGATCTTCGCGTTCGGGGTGATCGGCCCGGCGCAACTGCACGAGCTGCACCGGCGCGACATCTGCGTGATCGGCACCGCCACCACGGTGGCCGAGGCGCGCGCCTGGGCCGATGCCGGCGCCGACGCGGTGTCCCTGCAGGGCGCCGAGGCCGGCGGCCACCGCGGCACTTTCCTGCATGAGGCCGAAGACGCGATGATCGGCTTGTTCGCGCTGCTGCCGCTGGCCGTGCGTGCGGTGAACATCCCGCTGATCGCCGCCGGCGGCATCATGGACGGCCGTGGCATGCTGGCAGCCGAAGCGCTCGGCGCGGCGGCCAGCCAGCTCGGCACCGCCTTCCTCGCCTGCCCGGAATGCTCGGCCGCCGAGGCGTGGAAGCGCGATCTGCCGCAGGCCGAGGAACACCGGGTCACCACCATCCGCAGCTTTTCCGGCCGCGCCGCCCGCGGCCTGCGCAACCGTTTCGTCGAGGCGATGCCCGAGGCGGCAGCGGGCCTGCCGTATCCGCTGCTGAACGCGCTCACCGCGCCGTTGCGGCGGGCCGCTGCCGAAGCCGGGCGCGGCGACCTGCTGTCCGAATGGTGCGGCCAGGCCGCCGGCCTGGTGCGTCCGCAACCTGCCGCCGAACTGGTGGCGCGGCTGATGCACGAATACCGGCTGGCCAGGCGCTCGCTGGCGCATTGAGCGGCGGCGCTTCGGACCCGCCGGCGCCTTGACGTGGCGTTGCTGTCGGGCGGTTATACTGCGCCCGCGCCATTTTGCGCAGCGATCCCGCATCGAGGCCCACCCTCTTGAGCACAGCCCGTACCCACAAGGCCGTCACCACGGCCGCCCTGCGCAAGTCGGTCATCGACGCGCTCGAAGAACTGAAGGCCAAGGACGTGCGCGAGATCGACGTCCGCGGCAAGACCTCCATCGCCGATCTGCTGGTCATCGCCTCCGGCACCTCGGCCCGCCACGTCAAATCCATCGCCGACGAAGTGGGCAAGTTCGCCAAGAAGGCGGGCGTGATGCCGCTGGGCGTGGAAGGCGAGACGGAAGGCGAGTGGGTGCTGGTCGACCTGGGCGACGTGATCGTCCATGTGATGCTGCCGCGCATCCGCGAGTTCTACGGCCTGGAGCGGCTGTGGACGGTGGGTGACCACGGACACGAAGCCGACGCTGCGCAAGCCGGCTGAGCCGAACCTACGGCATGCGCGCGCGCCTGATCGCGGTCGGTGAACGCATGCCCGGCTGGGTCGCGGAAGGCTTTGCCGAATACCGCAAGCGGCTGTCGCACGAGCTGCCGCTGGAGCTGGTCGAGCTGAAACCCGGTGCCCGCGGTAAGGGCCGCGACGATGCGCGGGCGGTCCAGGATGAGGGCGCGGCGATCCTCGCAGCGCTGCCGCACGACATCCACGTCGTCGCGCTCGATGGCCGCGGCAAGACGTGGTCGAGCGAGCAACTGGCCGAACAACTGGCGAGCTGGCGCATGGCCGGGCGCGACCTGGCGTTCCTGATCGGCGGTCCGGACGGCCACGCGCCCGAGGTGCTGGCGCGCGCCGACCAGCGCTGGTCGCTGGGCCCGTTGACCTTGCCGCACATGCTGGTGCGGCTGGTGCTGGCCGAGCAGCTGTATCGCGCCACCACGATCGCGGCCGGCCATCCCTACCATCGCGCCTGACGTCCCACGGAGCCATCCGCCATGTCCTTCCATATCCGCCAGGCCACCATTCTCGACCTCGCCACGCTGGCGCCGCTGTTCGACAGCTACCGCCAGTTCTACGGCCAGCCGGCGGATCTGGCGCGGGCGCGCGATTTCCTGGCGGAGCGCTTCCGCCACCACGAATCGCTGGTCCTGCTGGCGCTGGACGAGCGCGGCGCGGGGCTCGGCTTCACCCAGCTTTATCCGCTGTTCTCCTCGGTGCGCACCGTGCGTACCTGGCTGCTCAACGACCTGTTCGTGGCCGCGACGGCACGGCGCCAGGGCGTGGCTTCCGCACTGCTGAAGGCGGCGGCGGAGCATGCGCATGCGCTGGGCGCGGCCAGCCTGTCGCTGTCCACCGCGCTGGACAACGCGCCGGCGCAGGCGCTGTACGAGTCGCTGGGCTGGCAGCGCGACCGCCAGTTCTGCGAATACAGCCTGACGCTGTGAAGCCGATGCTCCATCTCGCCTCGCAATCGCCGCGCCGGCGCCAGTTGCTGGAACAGCTCGGCGTGGACTTCGCCGTGCTCGACGTCGACGTGCCCGAGCAGCGCGTGCCGGGCGAATCGCCGCGGGATTACGTGAGCCGGGTGGCGCGCGACAAGGCCCGCGCCGGCCTCGCGGCCCTGGCGCCGGCGGGCGACGCGCGGGTGCTCGGCGCGGACACCGAGGTGGTGCTGGACGAGGAGGTGTTCGGCAAGCCGCGCGATGCCGCCGATGCCGCCGCGATGCTGCGCCGGCTGTCGGGCCGCACGCATGCGGTGATCTCGGCGGTGTGGCTGGTCGGCATCGGCGGCGAACAGTGCGAGGTCTGCGTGTCGCAGGTGCGCTTCGCCACGCTGGACGAACCGGCCATCGCCGCCTACGTCGCCACCGGCGAACCGTTCGGCAAGGCCGGCGCGTATGCGATCCAGGGCCGCGGCGCGGCGATGGTCGAGCACCTCGACGGCAGCTATTCCGGCGTGATGGGCCTGCCGCTGTTCGAGACCGCGCGGCTGCTGCGCGGTGGCGGGATCAGCCCGGCGGATTGATCGCCACGAACCAGACGGCGACGGCCAGCAGGTTGTTGGCGCCGTGCGCCAGCACCGCCGGCCAGATCGAGCCCGAACGCAGCCGCAGCCCGGCCAGCAGCAGTGCCAGCAGAAGCAGGTTCGGCAGCGCGTACCACTGGTATTCCAGCCCCGGCAGGTGCACCAGCGCAAACAACAGCGAGCTGCCGGTCACCGCCCAGCCGGCGTGCATGCGCTTCATCAGCGCCGACAGCAGCACGCCGCGGAACAGCAGCTCTTCCACCAGCGGTCCCACCCCCACCACCACCAGCACCAGTGGCAGGCGCAAGCCCAGCGGGGTGTGGCCGCCGATCTGCTGGATGTCCTGGGTCACCGTGTGGCCCTGCGCCAGCCACTGGGTCAGCACGGCGCCCAGGAACGGCGCCGCCAGGCCGGTGGCCACCGCCAGCGCGAAGAACAACGGCTGGCGCGGCAGCGTGAAGCCGAAGCCCGGCGGCTGCGCCTGCGGCCACAGCCCCGGCCAGCTGCGACGCGCCAGCCACAGGGTCAGCGGCGCGGCCACGCCGAGCGAGAGGATCGCCAGCAGCGCCTGCATCGCGGGCTGCGCCAGCGCCGTGCGGATCGCCGCTTCCATGCCTGGCCCGGTATCGCGGTAAGCCGCCATCGCCGCGATCGCCGACGCGAACAGAATGCTGACGGCGAACTGCAGCACGAAGTAGGTGGCGATGATGCCGGCGCTGGCGCGCAGGCTGGGCGCGGGGCTGCCGGTCTGCGGCAAGGGGGGCGTGGGCGGCAAGGGTGAAACCTCGGTGCAGCTGACTTCCATGCGGTCATCGTGCCGGTGGCGGCGGTTGGCAACAGCGGACGCTGCGTGCGGCATGCGCACCCCAAGCTAGTGCTTGGCCGGTCGCCCGCGCAATCCTGCCCATCGGCATGGCGGCGGGCGTCCGCTTGCAGCGCAAGGCCATCCCGCTAACATCGGTCCACAGGAGACCACAGGGAGAACGTCGATGGCCACCGATTTCGGCAGGACCGCCAGTGATTACGCACGCCATCGGGCCGGGTTTCCGGAGGCCTTCTTCGAGCGCCTGTTCGCCGACGGCAGCGTGCGCAAGGGTGATGTCGTTCTCGATCTTGGCACCGGCACCGGCACGGTGGCCCGTGGCCTGGCCGTGCGCGGCTGCGAGGTGACCGGGCTGGACCATTCCGCGCCGCTGCTGGCGCAGGCCGCGGAGATGGACCGGGCGGCCGGCGTGCAGGTGAAGCAGGTGCGCGCGCGGGTGGAGAACGCCGAGTTCGCCGCGGCCTCTTTCGACGTGATCACCGCCGGCCAGTGCTGGCACTGGTTCGACCGGCCGCGCACGGCGGCGCAGGTGCGCAAGTGGCTGCGACCGGGCGGTCGCCTGCTGATCGCGCACTTCGACTGGGTACCGTTGAGCGGCAACATGGTGCAGGCCACCGAGCGGCTGATCCTCGCCTACAACCCGGGCTGGACGCTGCACAGCGGCAGCGGCCTGTATCCGGCGTGGCTGAAGGATGTGGCCGAGGCCGGCTTCGCCGACCTGCGCACCTGGTCGTTCGACCTGGACGTGCCGTACAGCCATGCCGACTGGCGCGGCCGCATCCGCGCCAGTGCCGGCATCGGCGCCACGCTGGATGCGGCGAAGGTGCAGCGCTTCGACGCCGAACTGGCCGACATGCTGGCCGCCCGCCATGCGGCCGAGCCGATGGCGGTGCCGCACCGCGTGTGGGTGTTGAGCGCGGTCGCCCCCGGCCTGCTGGCCTGAAGGCTCAGCCGGCCAGCATCGCCCGGCCGACGCCGAGGCCTGCCAGCACCAGCAACGCGGCCCAGCCGAGCATGCCGACCATGTAGCCGGGGCCACGCCTGGCGGGGTCCTTCAGGTAGGCCAGCGCGTACCACACGCGGCCGACGACCCACACCAGCCCGGCCACGCCGGCCCAGCCGCTGAAGCCGTAGTTCGCCGCCAGCCACAGCGTGGGCAGGAACATCACGGTGCCTTCCAGCGTGTTCATCTGCACCCGGTAGGCGCGCTCGAACGCGGGGTGCCCGCTGGTGGCGGGCGCCTTGATGCCGTACTTGCCGCGGGCGTGGCCGACGGCCCACATGGTGCCGAACAGCAGCAGCACGGTGAGCAGGGTGACCAGGGCAGGCAGGTGGATCATGCTGGAATCCTC
>ERZ778018.1908-NODE-1908-length-15040-cov-4.580180_pt1 | contig 15040 bp, 10 predicted proteins | sample MGYA00375748_ERZ778018 | MGnify/ENA primary metagenome ERZ778018 (study PRJEB29350, sample SAMN05509839) | bioreactor metagenome | biome: bioreactor; material: wastewater | place: South Africa: University of Cape Town | collected 2014-04-22 ... | reverse complement strand
GCACTTTGTCCCGATGGTCGCCATCGTCGCCTGCTATTCAGGTGACGATCCGGCTCAGGGTGAAGAACTCGTCCGGCCACTGCGGCAGATCGCGGAACCAGCCGTCGATCTGGTGGGAATGATCCCGTATCCGGCGCTCAACAGCATGTTCGACGCGATCTACTGCGCCGGGCTCCATCATTATTGGAAAACCGACTACGAACCGACGCTGACAGACGGGGCGATCAAGGTGCACAGCGAATTCGGGCCAAAGGTCCCCTCGCTACAATCGACGATGCACCTCTATCCGCAATCCGGAGCGATCCAGCAGGTCGGCCGGGGCGAGACAGCGTACGGTCAGCGGAACGTGGAATACGTCCACAATATCGTCGCCATCGACGCCGACCCGGCGAACATGCCGCGCGACATGGCCTGGATGCGCGCCTATGCCGAGGCGATCCGCCCCTATTCCGCCGCCGGTGGCTATGTAAACTTCCTGATGGCGGACGAAGGGCAGGAGCGAGTTAAAGCAACCTATGGTGACAACTACGACCGCCTGGTCGACGTCAAGACAACCTACGATCCGACCAACCTGTTCCGGGTAAACCAGAACATCAAGCCGAGAGGGTAACGTTCACCGCCAGCCACACCCATTCGGCTGTGGCTGGCTCGACCCCGCTCGTCGATGTGTCGGTGCCATTCGAAACCGCAGCCCTACCCTGTCACCCTGAGCCGCCGCGAAGGACCTCTCTCGTGCGCCACACCGCTCCACGCTCGGGGAACAAAAGGGGAATTCTTCACTGTGGTTCAGAATGACAAGGAAGCCTGGTAAACGATCATCCGCTAAGGGTGTACGTTTGGGGAAGGAGATGAAAAAGGAAGTGGCATGCGGGATCGTCTCTTTGCGCGACAGCACCGAGGAACGCTAATACTCATCGTCTGCCTATCAGTGGCGGTCGCACTCCTCGTTGTCGATAAGTTCATCGAAGCAGGCCCACCGGCACCAGTCGATCTGCCCGGTATCATCGCAAAGAACGAGGGTGTGCAGCCCTCCGAGGTGCAGGTGCTCGCGTATGAGGTTTCCCACGGTGTGCCGGCTGTGCTCTACCGATTCACGGATCAGCCGTTTCGCGCGCCTGGTGGAATTGGGCTAAACCAACCGCTCAAACTCTCGCGGCTTGTTCATCCAGTTGGTCGTCCCTGGCAATGGACCGAAGGCGGCGGATTTTACGGCGGTCAGTTGAAGTATGGTGCAGCCGCCAGCCTCGATCTCGGAAGCGCCAGCGGCGACACTGGAACAGTCATCAACACCATGCTGTTTGGGGCGGCACTACCCAACGTTGCTGAGATTCAACTGACGGTGCACGGACAGCGCTATATCCGAGATCTGCGGCAGTCGGACGGCTACATCATCTTACTTCCAGATAAGGGCGTATCACCTGCCGACGTCATGGATATCCGCGTGCTGGAGGCCGACGGGCATGAATTGCCACCGCCTCGTGGATACGGTATCGATATCGGCGCCCCCGTCTCGCATTCGTAAGAGAGGTACGGCCTACAAGCTTCACGGCTCGACCTCGGCCCACCCCTCACCTGGCACCCAACGGACGTCCTTGCCGGCTTGGAGGCCCACCAAACTGGCGGCATCCTCCTCCTGCAAAGCCGAGGCCCAGTCCTGAAAACCGCCCTCAGCCAAATCGGCGGTTTCCGGGTGCAGGCTGCGCAGCGATTGTTTGAGCGGGGCCCGGCGACGTCTCTCAAATTCGTGTTGGGCTGCCTCTTGGAGGAACTTGCTTCAGTCCTTCTCGAGCCGATCAATGTCCCGCACGAGATCAACTGGCAAGGTGACGGTCACGCGTTCGGTGGTCGACATCTCATCGCTCCGAATCAATAGATGCTTATTCATACCGAACGCTGGTAAGCCTGCGTGATCAGCCTCCAGAAGGGCTCAACTACTCCCACTCTGGAGCAGAAACCCCCGTCCCAGCACGTCGTCCGGATCGAGGCGGAATTCGCTGCGGCCGGTGATGAAGGCGCGGCCGCTCACTTCGGGGATGATGGCGTCGAAGGTGCCGGCGCGGGCATGACCGACGACGCGGCCGGTGAAGACGCTCTCCGCACCGAGGATGCTTTCGATGGCGATCGATTCTCCGCCGATGATCTCGCCGCGCGCGTGATGCAGCGCCAGGCGGGCTGAGACGCCGGTACCGGTCGGCGATCGATCGACTTCGGCGTTGGCGAAGACGCAGATATTGCGGCTGTGGTGCGTCGAGTCTTCCGGCGGGCCGGTCAGGATCGTGCCGTAGAGAAAGCCGAGGTCGGGATCGTCGGGATGCTGGATGGCGAGCGTGGCGTTGACCGCGCGCTTGATCGCCTCGCCGGCCGCAATGAGCTTCGTCGTATTCTCCGGAGTGATCGCCAGCCCGACGCGTGCCGCGGGCAGGATGGCATAGAACGCGCCGCCGAACGCGATATCGGTGGTGACCGATCCAACCTCCGGCAGATCGAGCGCCACATCCTGGGCGTAGACGAACGACGGCACATTGCGGAAGGAGACGCGTTCGACCCGGCCGGCATCATCGATATGCGCCGTGGCGCGGACCAGTCCGGCCGGGGTATCGAGATTGACGGGCGTCGCGCGGCCGCTGATCGGGAACGCGCCCGTTTCGATCAAGGCGGTCACCAGCGCGATGACGCCGTGGCCGCACATGGTGCTGTAGCCCTCGTTGTGCATGAAGAGGACGCCGAGGTCGGCCTCGAGGCTCACCGGCGGGGTGAGCACGCAGCCGTACATGTCGTAGTGGCCGCGCGGTTCCCACATGAGCGCCCGGCGCACGCCGTCGAGCTGCTCGCGCAGGTAACGCCGTCGTTCGAGGATCGTTTCGCCGGGAATCTCGGGCAGCCCGCCGGTGATGATCCGCAGCGGCTCACCAGCGGCATGCGCCTCGATAGTGGTGATGACCCAGCCGTCGGCATTGCGTGGTGGCCATATCCAGTTGAGTTCCACGCTCAGCCCTGCACCCAGCGATAGCCGTCGCCGTCTACCTCGAAATGGCCCCAGCCGGGGAAGGGGTGATGGGTAAAGACGTTGGTGGCGCCGCTCGGCAGCGACTCGTCGATGACGCGCCGGCGCGAGGCGACCATGGCGGCCTGGTCGCGATTGGGTGAGATCCAGTCGAGATGGGCGATCTCCGCGGCGTGATGGAAGAGATCACCGGTATAGAAGAAGCGCTTGCCGTTGGAATCGACGCGCACCGCCAGATGCCCGGCCGTTTCGCCGGGCGTCGGGATGATCGTGACGCCTGGCGCGATCTCGCGCTCGGTATCGACCAGGTCGAGCAGGCCGGCCTGCTCGACCGTACCGACGTAACGCGCCAGGTCGGTTTCCGGCTTCATCCGTCGTGGATTCTCTGCCCAGTCGGCGCGGCCGATAGAGACGCGGGCATTCGGGAAGCGCGGTACGCGCTCGCCATCGCGTATGACGGCCAGTCCGGCAACGTGATCGTCGTGCCCGTGGGTGATGACGATGTGCGTGATCTCCTCCGGCGTGATGCCGAGGTGATTGAGCGCGACAGCGAGGCCCGGTGTGCGCGTCACGTTGTCGAAGCGCCCGGAGAATTCCTCGTTCCAGTCGGTATCCGGGTCGTCGCACCCGGGATCGAGCAGGATCGAGGCGTCGCCGAGTTTGACGTGGATGACGTGTAGCCCGAGCGTCAGCCTGCCGGCGGCGTCGGCGTCCGGGAGCGCGGCGCGCCATTCGGCTTCGGGTACCGGGTAGTTGGGTGCCCAGTCGAGCGTCCCCTCGTTGATGAGGGTAATGGTGGCGTCGCCAAGCTGGCGCACCGCGATATATTCCGAAGCCGGCATTGCGCTCACCGCGCACCTCCAGTCACCAGGTCGATCAACGTCAATCCGCTGGTGTGAGCGTAGAGAGCGACCGGGGCGCTGTCAATGATCTCCTTCGCCAACCCAGTGCAGCAGCATGAGCGACCGTGCGCAGAGCTCGATGCTCGGCCCATCTGGCGGATCCGAGGGGGTGCCGTGATCGGTGCAGAGCACAACCTCCCAGCGGCCGGGGCGGTTCATCTCGGGTAGCGCGTAGCCGACCGAGTCGGTGTGGGCGTTGATCAGCAGCAGCAAGTGCTCCTGCGTTTCAGGATCACCGGCGATGAGAATACCGAGACTGCGTACCCAGGCGGTGAACCAGTCGTCGTAGGTCATCTGCTCGCCGTCGGTGCGGAGCCAGGTGATATCCGCCAGCCCGGTCTGCTCGTCGATCTCGCCGCGAAAGAAGTGGCGACGACGGAAGGCCGGATAGCGCTGGCGCAGATCGATCACCTGTCGTGTGTAGTCATACAGGGCGCACTGCTGGTCGGTAAGATCCCAATTGAACCAGCTGATCTCGTTATCCTGGCAGTAGGCGTTGTTATTGCCGCCCTGGGTCCGCCCGATTTCAGCACCGCCCGAGATCATCGGCACGCCCTGCGAGAAGAAGAGCGTTGCCAGGAAGTTGCGCAACTGGCGCTGGCGCAGCGCATTGATCTCCGGGTCGTCGGTCGGCCCCTCGACACCGCAATTCCAGGAGAGGTTGTCGTCGGCGCCGTCGGCATTATCTTCACCGTTTGCCTCGTTGTGCTTCTCGTTGTAGCTGACGAGATCGGTCAGCGTGAAGCCGTCATGGGCCGTGATGAAATTGATGCTGGCGAGTGGCCCGCGACCGCGTCGGTCGTAGAGATCGCTACTGCCGGTCAGTCGATAGGCAAGCTCATCGACCGAGCTGTCGTCGCCGCGCCAGAAGCGCCGCACCGTGTCGCGATATTTCCCGTTCCACTCGCTCCAGAGCGGCGGGAAATGGCCGACCTGATAGCCGTCGGTGCCGATATCCCACGGCTCAGCGATCAGTTTGACTTGCGAGAGCACCGGATCTTGATGGATGACATGAAAGAAGGGCGCCGAGGGATCGAAGCCGCGCTCTCCGCGTCCGAGCGTCGCCGCCAGATCAAAGCGAAAGCCGTCGACATGCATCTCGGTTACCCAGTAGCGCAGGCTATCCATCACCAGTTTGAGCACCTGTGGATTGGTGGTCGCGAGCGTGTTGCCGGTGCCGGTGTAATCGAAATAGCGGCGTTCGTTGCCATGCACCAGCCGGTAATAGTTGCGATTGTCGATCCCGCGCAGGCTGAGCGTCGGGCCAAACTCGTTTCCCTCGCAGGTGTGGTTGTAAACGACATCGAGGATGACTTCGAGCCCGGCGGCATGCAGCGTCTTGACCATCTCTTTAAACTCGGCGACCTGCTCTCCGCGATCGCCGCGACTCGAAAAGCGCGCATCGGGCGCGAAGAAGCCGAGCGTGTTGTAGCCCCAGTAATTGTGCAGACCGCGCTCGACCAGCGCCGGATCATCGATCGTCGTGTGGACCGGCAGCAGTTCGACGGCCGTCACGCCGAGCCGGGTGAGATGCTCGATCGCGGCGGGATGCGCCATTCCCGAATAGCTGCCGCGGATCTCCTCTGGAATATCCGGGTGCTGCTGGGTAAAGCCTTTGACGTGGACCTCGTAGATGATGCTGCGGTTGAGCGGTGTGCGTGGTGGAGCGTCATCGCCCCAATCGAAGCGCGGATCGATCACGACGCCTTTGGGCACACCGGCCGCGTCGTCGCCCTCGTCGAAGGTGCGATCGGAATCGCCCGGTATGTAGCCGTAGATCGGCGCTTCGCGGTCCACCCGTCCGGCGATCGCCTGCGTATACGGATCGACGAGGAGCTTATTGGGATTAAAGCGATGACCGGCGTTCGGATCATACGGCCCGGCGACGCGATAGCCATAGTGCTGGCCTGGTTGAACGCCCTCGACAACTGTCCGCCAGACATAATGGCCGGCTGGTTCCAGTGGAATGCGTTCCTCGGTGCCGTTGTCATCGAAGAGGCAGAGTTCGACGCCGCTGGCGTGTTGCGAATAGAGCGAGAAATGGACGCCCGTCCCGTCCCAATGCGCGCCGAGCGGGCTGAGCTCGACGGTGGTCTGATCAACTTCGGCGGTTTCAGTCATGCAGTATCCCCATTGTTTCTGGTCGTCAGGCCGCGATCGCCTCCGGCTCTGGTTCCGGCGCTGGCGTCGGCACGTCGAGAAAATCGTCGGCGTGCCCCAGCGCGCTGAACGAGAAGGCTGCCGCGATTATCGCAATGAGGATGCCGATAATCGCGAAGACGTCGACGACGCTGCCACTCCTCTCGATTGCCAGGCCACCGAGAAAGCTCCCGAGTGGGATGCCGGACCAGGCAAGCACCCCGGCAACGCTCGATACGCGCCCGAGAAGATGATCGGGCACGATCAACTGGCGCAGGCTGCCGGTATTGATATTGAAGAGGATACCGAATCCGCCGGCCAGACCCCAGAGCGGCAACGCCACCCAGTAATTCGGCGTGAGGGCGAACGCGGCGGTCAGCAGGCCGTCGATGGCGAGCGCGCCCAGCGCCACGCGTCCGAAGCTCCAGCGCCGGCGCAGGGCTCCGGCCGATAACGAGAGCAGGATGACCCCCGCTCCGCCGGCCGAATAGAGCAGGCTGACGTGCCCGTCGCTGGCGTGAAAGCGTTCTTTGGCGAAAAAGACGATTTGCGCGGCGGTCGTTGCCCCAACGAAGTTGATCAACGCCATCATGATCGAAATGGCGCGCAGCACCGGATGCCCCCAGACGTAGCGCAACCCCTCGACCACATCGCTGCGCAGGCGCGTTGGCGCGCGTTCCGCCTGGCCGGGAGGATTGAGGCCGCGCCGGATGAGCAGCAGCGACACGATCGAGATGACGAAGGTGAAGCCGTCGAGGAAGAGCACCGTTTCGGGCCTGACAAAACCGAGAAAGACGCCGGCGAGCAGCGGTCCGGCGACGGTCGAGATCGAATAGCTCGCCTGAATCCGGCCGTTGGCGCTGACCAGATTGTTGCGGTCGACCAGATGCGGGATCGAGGCGAATTCGGCGGTGTTGAAGGCGATGCCGAGCGTCGAGTTCATGAAGCCGACGGCGTAGACCCACCAGACATGCAGGAGACCAGCATCGGCCAGAAAGGGAATGGTGACGAGCATGAGCGCGCGCCCGATATCGGCCACGATCATGACCTTACGCCGGTCGAGCCGGTCGACTGCCGCGCCGATCCAGAGTCCGAAGAGGAGATAGGGCAGGAAGACGGCCGCCGTGCCGATCGCCAGGTTGAGCGCCGAGCCGGTCAGTTTGAAGATGAGCAGTGGGATGACCAGCAGCGTGATGGCGTTGCCGAAGTTCGAGATCGTCTGCCCGCCCCAGAAGATCCAGAAGTCGGCGCCGCTGCCATCCTGTGATGCACGTCGAAATGCGTTGAGCTTATGCATCGCTATTCGCCTTCTACTTCTCGTCCGGCGGATTCGTCACTGGATAGAGGCCAACGATGATCTCGTACGGCAGCTCGCCCTCGTGCTCGGAGGATCGCGCGGCGTATTCGGAGAGGAGTGCGATGAGCGCCTCATAGAGCGACGCGGCATCCTCCGGCGAAAGGCGCAGCCATTTGCGCCCGAGGAGCAAGCCCCGCTCTTCCGGCGTTTCGAGCGTCGGATCGATCAGCCCGGCGCGCACGCTGCCGCGCACCGCCTCGCGCACGCCATCGAGGATGGCGCTCAGCATCGTCTCCAATGCCGGATCGACCGGCCCCGCGCCGGGCGACAGCAGCCCGCGATCGACCGTGATACGCGCTACCGCCGCCTGGTATTGCTTCTCGATGATGCCGCCGACCAGATTCGTCTCGGCCACCCGCACCAATCCCAGCTCTTCCAGCTGGTTGATGTGGTAATAGAGGCGCGTCGGCGCCACACCCAACTCCTTCGCGAGCTGCTTCACCGTCCGTGCTTCCCCCTGGAGCAGCCCAAACAGCCGCAGCCGGAGCGGATCCGACACCGCCTTCAGCGTTTCCAGATCGCGTATGACAAAAACGTTGCTCGGGAACTCGCTCATTCACCGCTCCGTGATCGTTCAAATCTATGTGAATGATCATAGAGAAATGAATGAGGGTTGTCAAGAGGGTGGGATTAGTAAACGGTGATCGTCCGGCCGACGCGCCCGGCGCCTGCCGCGGGGACGGGCTGTGGGCTTCCCAGCGGGTTACCGTCCCGACCCCGCCCAGGGGAAGAGCGGCGATGTTCCCAAACGTCGACTTCGCCTTCGCCCGATGCCCGAATAGGAGACGGTTCGTGGGATCCCGAGCGGGTCACTGCCCCGACCTTGCCCGGGGAATGGATTGCGGAACCCCGGCCGGGGTTCCGCAATCCATTCCCCCGGGCGTCGGTCGCCGTCCAGGCTCGGGACTACTGGCGATGGTCGCCCCGCGCTCGTACGAAATGGCTGCCTACTTCGTCAAACGTAATTATCCCCGGCGGGTGCCGGGCGATGCCACGCTCGTCGATTGCACGATCGTTCGCCGCGCGGCAGTCGCCCGCGCGCACGCGTTCGGCGGTCGCCGCCCCGCTCCCCCTACGGCGCGATCATGCCGTTCTTGAGGTAGGCGTCCTGGTATTCGAAGACGATGTTGGGATCGATGAGGAGCACCTCGTGGTTCTTACCGTCGTAATCGGCACGAGTGAGGAGATCGCGCATGAGGTTGATGCGTTCGAGCTTCTTGTTGTCGGCGCGGACGATTGTCCAGGGCGCCGTCGCGGTGTGCGTGCCGGCCAGCATCTCGTTGCGCGCCAGCGAATACTCATCCCAGAGTTTGGTCGCCTTGGCGTCGATCGGCGAAATCTTCCACTGCTTGAGCGGGTCTTCGCGCCGGTCTTTGAGCCGCTGGCGCTGCTCGTCCTTGCTGATATCGAGGTAGTACTTGAGCAGAAAGATGCCGGAGCCGACGAGCATCTCCTCGAAGCGCGGCACGTTCTGCATGAATTCGCGGTATTCCTCGGGCGTGCAGAAGCCCATGACGCGTTCGACGCCGGCGCGGTTGTACCAGCTGCGGTTGAAGAGCACCATCTCCTGCGCGGCCGGGAGGTGCGGGGCAAAGCGCTGGAAATACCAGCTGCTGCTCTCGCGCTCGGACGGTTTGCCGAGGGCGACGACGCGGGTTTCGCGCGGGCTGAGATCGCGAATGATCCGCTTGATCGTGCCGTCCTTGCCGGCGGCATCGCGACCTTCGAAGAGGACGAGGATCTTGCGATCGTTGGCGATGATGTCGCGCTGCAACTTCACCAGCTCGACGCGTAGCTCGTAGAGCGCCTTCTTGTATTCCTTCTTGGAAATGCACGACTCCGGTCGTTCACTCGCTTCCGGCTGCTCGTGTTTGTGCCTTTTCTTGTGACCCATTGCTCGCTCCTCTTCGCTCCGGCGTCGCTACTGCGTATCATCAGAGCGTTACCGCCGACCCATTATGTTGGGAGTTGGCACGGATGCCGGTGAGATATACCGCCGCCGAGATCGCTCGGAAGTACGATAGCATAGCCGTTCGCTACGATCGCGCCGAACGCGTCGCCGATCGGTTCCTGTTCGCTCGCTTGCGGCGTGACCTCTTCAGCCGCGCACGGGGTGACCTGCTGGAGGTCGCGGCCGGTACCGGACGAAACTTCGAATACTACCCGCCCGGTTGTCGCATCACGGCGATCGACATCAGCCAGGGAATGCTCGACATCGCGCGCCGCCGGGCGGATGAACTCGGATTGGCCGTCGATTTTCAACGAATGGATGGTGCGGCGCTCGATTTCCCGAACGATCATTTCGACACGATCACCTCGTCGCTCAGCACCTGCACCTTCCCCGATCCGCTGGCGGTGCTGCGCGAGATGCGGCGTGTCTGCAAACCGGATGGTCGCATCCTGCTACTTGAGCACGGCCGGAGCCGTGTGCGGTTCATCGGCCGGCTGCAAGATCGCTTTGCCGACCGTCAAGTTCGGGCTATCGGCTGCCACTGGAATCGTGAGCCGCACAAGATGATTGAGCAGGCTGGATTGCGATTCGTGAGCGACCAAACACACCTCTTCGGCGTTGTACATGTCGTCGAGGCGATGCCCTGAACGATCAGGTTCGACGACTCGATTCGCCACGCTCGTCAAGGCGTGGCGCGATACCTGCAAAGAGATTGTGCGTGGAAACACACTGACCTCGCTCCAACCCCCGGTTGGAAGCGACGGCAGGCGGCGGGAGTTGGGGCTTCCGTCATTGACGGTTCGCAGGTACAGGTGAGAGAAATTGAATGTGAATCCGGCAGTTGGCCTTGATCGAGCGCGCATCCGCGCCGCCATTGGTTCCCGTCGCGGAATTCTTCTGGCCGGTCTCGCGCTCAATGTCATCTTCTGGATCGTCCGTTTCGCGGTCGAGTGGTCCGCGATGGGGATGTTCTATGTCGTGGGTGTCGACTGGAGTCGCTTCTGGGGTGCCGCTCGAGCGTTCGACCTCGTTGGCCCACGAGCAGGCTACGATCTGAACGCCATCGCGCGGTTCATGCAGCCGTTCATGAGCTACTACTCCGACGGCATCAGCAACGTTGCGTTGAAGGTCGGCCCGGCGCCGTATCCGCCGATCTTCCTGGCGCTCTTTAATCCGTTCACGTTACCACCACCGCAAATCGGCTTCCTGCTCTGGACTCTGGCAAATCTTCTGCTGGCGATTCCGGTCGCACGGGCGCTGGCACGTCGCTTCCCGGCCGAGCATCGACGCGTGGTGACGCTGCTGCTGCTCGTCTTCTTCCCGCTGGTCGACGCCTTTTTGGTCGGCCAGTTGGTGATCATCCTGCTCTTCGCGTTCTGGCGCGGGTACGAGGCGCTCATGCGCGGTGATGAGCTGCGTGCCGGTGCCTGGTTCGGTTTGCTGCTGATCAAGCCGCAGTATGCCGTCGTCTTATTAGCCGTCATTCTGCTCAAGGGACGCTTCCGGGCCATCGCCGGTGCGGCACTGACCTCGGTTGGCCTGTTGCTTTCATCATTGGCGGTCGGTGGCATCGAAGGAATCGTTGCCTACGTGCGGATGATCCTGATCGACTACCCGAACTACAACGGCGGCCTGGCGATCGACCCGCGCAGCATGATCAGCTGGCGTGCGCTGGTGCTCAACCTCTTTCCCCGCATCGGTGATACCGAAGGCCTGGTGCTGACCGCGCTTCTCTCGATCATCTCGCTGGCGATGCTGGTGGTCCTCTGGCGCGGCGAATGGAATCCGAACAGCCCACGCTTCGCCAATCAGATGCTGGCCACGATGATCGTCTCGCTGCTGGTCGCCTACCATAGTCAGGTTCATGGCATGGTCTTCCTGATGGTTCCCGGCGCGCTGATCGCCGCCCGACCGGCCGGCTCATCCTTTCTCAAGAAACTGATGGTGGTCACCGTCTTCGGGCCGCCGTTCGCGAATATTCTCTCCGTGATCCTTCAGGGGAACAGCGGCATGGTGGCGCTCTTCTTCCTGCTGCTGCTGATCATGGCACTGCTCGCGGTCGTCAAACACGACTGGACCGCCGAGGCAGAACGCCAAGCCTTCGGTCCACCGGTTCCCAGCATGGCCGTCTCGCACCGCGAGCGGTAGAGGGCCGGGAGAGTCATCACCCCAGGGCCCCTCTCCTACGGGCTCCCTCTCCACGGGATGGAGAGCCACCTCCCGCGCCGGAGAGGGGTGTCTTGAGACGGTCGTTCGCTTGATCCTTTCACGGTGTTCTCACTCGTGCCTCGCACAGGATTTCGAATCCCGTGTTCCAGAGACGAGATCCCTTCGGGATTGAGAATGATCCCTCCCAGTCCCCCGCAGAGGACTTCGTCTACGGAGTCCGGGACCTCGGTCCCGGATTTGGCGTCCGGGCGTGCATAGCGCGGCAATATCACGCATACGTTCGCATGAATCTTCTCTCCCAGAATTGAGAGAGGGGGTTGGGGGTGAGGGTCGTCCGCGTGCTATCGTTCAGCCAGCAGCTGTACGAACGGAGGCGCGGAATGTGGGCGAATCGAACGGTGCGGGCTGAGGTGATCGAGTGGGCACTGGAGACGATCCAGCGGCCGGATGTGCTCTACCTCGATACCGAGACGACCGGCCTCGGCGATCGGGATGAACTGGTCGATATCGCGGCCGTCGACAACGGCGGCCGGGTTCTGCTCAATACGCTGATCAAGCCGCGCCGACCGATCCCGAGAGACGCGACCTCGATTCATGGCATCACCGATGAGATGGTGCGCACGGCACCGAGTTGGACGGATGTCTATCCGCGTTACCTCGATCTGCTGGAGCGTTACCGCCACGTCATTGTCTACAACGCCGATTTTGACCAGCGCATGATCCAGCAGACGTGCATCGCGGTGACGTTGTCGCCGCCACGCGCGACCTGGCATTGCGCGATGAAGCGGTATTCCACCTTTGCGGGCGAGCCCGACCGCTACGGGCGGGGTTATCGCTGGTTTCAGCTCGGCCAGGCCGCCAGTCGGCTCGGTGTCACCCTGGTCCCCGATCACACCGCGCTGGCCGACGCGCAGACTTGCCGCGAAGTCGTCCGCGCCATGGCCGCCACGCTCTGAAGATATTACTCACGCAGAGACGCCACATGTCATCCTGATCCGCAGTGAGAGGTACCCGCGAGCGGGTCCTCAGGAAACGCGTGAGAGATTCTTCGCTGCGGCTCAGAATGACGGTTAGGCGATGCGCGACGCCAGCACCTCGGCGATGTGGAGTGGGCGACGGTTGGTGAAGTGGCCGATCTGCTCGTGACAGGAGACGCCGGTTACCGCGATCACGGTGTCGCTGGTTTGCTCGCTTACCTTCGGGAAGAGCCGTTCGGCGCCGATTTTGCGCGAGACCTCGTAATGCTCCACCTCATAACCGAACGAGCCGGCCATGCCGCAGCAGCCGGCACCGCTCTCTTCCGCGTCGCATCCGGCGGCACGCAGCACCGCCATCGACGGTCCCATGCCGATCAGCGCCTTCTGGTGGCAGTGGCCGTGGAAGAGAACGCGGGGACCGCTATCGGAGCGCCAATTAATGTCGAGTTCGCCTGCGCTCGCCAGCTTCGCCAGAAATTCGTCGAGCATGAAGCTGTTGTGCGCGATCTTCTCGACATCGTCGGATTCGGGCAGCAGATCAGGGTATTCGTCGCGCAGCGTCAGGATGCAGCTCGGCTCGGTGCCGATGATCGGCACGCCCTGCCGCGCATAGGGCATGAGCGCCGCGAGATTCTGTTTGGCCAGCTTGCGGGCGTCTTCGACCAGCCCTTTCGAGAGCATCGGACGACCGCAGCAGGCGCGGCGCTGCACAATTTCGACGCTGTAGCCGGCCGCTTCGAGGAGTCGCACGGCCGCCTGACCGATCTCCGGGTAGTTGAAGTTCGTGAAGGTGTCATGGAAATAGACGAGCAGCCCGCGCTTGCCGGACGGCTTCGCCTCTCGATGCTTTTCGAACCACTGCTCGAAGGTTTCGTGCGCGAAGGGCGCGATCTCGCGGTTTGGATGAATGCCGATCGCGCGCTTGGCGACACCGGCCAGCGGTGAACGGAGCGCGGCGTTGGCGATCGGTGCCGCCAGCGAGCCGAGCCGGTTGAGCGTATGAATGTGGCCAAAGACGCGCGCGCGGAGCGGCACCCCATGGGCGTCGTAATACTGCGCCAGATATTCGGTCTTAATCTTCGCCATATCGACGCTCGAGGGGCACTCGGTCTTGCAGGCTTTACAAGAAAGGCAGAGGTCGAGCACGTCGTAGGTCTTCTTGTCGGTGAACTGATCCTGATTCAGCCCGCGACCGGCCAGCGCCGCGCGTAGCGCGTTGGCTCGACCGCGCGTCGTATCGTGCTCGTCGCGCGTTGCCATGTAGGACGGGCACATCGTCCCGACGCCGACCTTGCGACAGACCCCGGCGCCGTTGCACATCTCGACCGCTGCCGCGAAACCTCCGTCGCGCGCGAAGCTGAGGTGTGTCTTGATCGGCATGGCGTGGTAGTCAGGGCCGTAGCGCAGGTTCGCGGTCATCGAAGGGCTATTGACGACCTTTCCCGGATTCATCAGTCCGGCCGGATCGAAGGCCTTCTTCAGCTCACGCATGCACTGGTAGAGCTCAGGTCCGAAGATCTTCTCGTTCAGCTCGCCGCGGTTGAGGCCATCGCCGTGTTCGCCGCTCATGACGCCGCCGAACTTGACGGCCAGATCGGCGGCGTGCTCGGTGAGCGAGCGCATCGTCTTGACGCCCTCGACGGTGCGCATGCTGACCAGCGGGCGCACGTGCAGGCAGCCGGCGCTGGCATGCGCGTAGAAGGCGGCTTTTGTGCCGTGATCGGCGATCAGCTTCAGCACCTCGCGCACGTATTCGGCGATACTATCGACCGGCACCGAAACATCCTCGATGCAGGCGATCGGCTTGGCGTCGCCGCGCGTGCTCATCAGGAGCCCCTGGCCCGCCTTGCGCACCGACCAGACGCCCGCCTGCTGCTTCGGATCGAAGAGCTCGATCGGCTCGACATCGCCGCTCATCTTGTGGGTCGCCAGATGCTTCCGCAGATGCTCGACCTTGGCGTGCAGTTCGGCTTCGCTCTCGCCGTAGAACTCGACAGTGAGAACAGCCTGCGGATTCCCCTTGATGAAGGCGATTTGCGGCGCGAAGGCGGGCTGCTGGCGCGTCAGGTCGATCAACATGCCGTCCATCAGCTCGACGGCCGAGGGGTTGCATTCGAGGATCGTTGTGACCGTTTCCATCGAGGCGACGAGATCGTCGAATTGCAGGATGACCATGGCGGTCATCTTCGGCACCGGCACCAGTCCGATCGTGTATTCGGTGCCGAAGGCGAGCGAGCCTTCGGAACTGGCGAGCAGCTTGGCGACATTGAATGTTTCGTCGCGCACCAGCTCTTTCAGGCTGTAGCCGGTCGCGCGGCGCCACTGACGCGGGAAATCGCGGGCGATGGCCGTGGCGTAGCGTTCGCGCAGACCGAGCAGATCGCGGTAGAGCGTGCCCTCGCGGCCGTCGAGTTGCGCCCGAGCCTCAGCCTGGGCCAGCGTCAATTGCTGGAAGCCGATCTCGCTGCCGTCGGAGAGGAGCGTGCTGGCCGCCTGCACATGGTCCGAGGTCATGCCGTAGAGGATGGAATGCGAGCCGGA
>ERZ778018.1907-NODE-1907-length-15052-cov-5.151430_pt1 | contig 15052 bp, 9 predicted proteins | sample MGYA00375748_ERZ778018 | MGnify/ENA primary metagenome ERZ778018 (study PRJEB29350, sample SAMN05509839) | bioreactor metagenome | biome: bioreactor; material: wastewater | place: South Africa: University of Cape Town | collected 2014-04-22 ... | reverse complement strand
CGCTGAAGGCGCTGTCCAACGACATCCACATCAACCTGGAAGCGCCGCTGGAAGGCATCCGCGCCGAGCTGGCAGCGCTGGGCCTGCCGGACGTCGCCATCCGCACGGCGGTGCGCACCGGCGACACGCCGCAGTCCGAGCGCGCCCTGCATCGCAAGCGGCCGCCGCACATCCTCGCCACCACCCCGGAATCGCTTTACGTGCTGCTGGGCTCGGAGTCCGGGCGGGCGATGCTGGCCGGCGTGCGCACGGTGATCGTCGATGAAATCCACGCGCTGGTGCAGAACAAGCGCGGCAGCCATCTGGCGCTGTCGCTGGAGCGGCTGGACGCGCTGACCGGGCGGCGGGCCACGCGTGTCGGGCTGTCGGCGACGCAGAAACCGATCGAGGAGGTGGCGAAGTTCCTGACCGGGGCAGGAGAAAGGGGGTCAGGTTCACTTTCCGAAGATGCCGTCGTGACCGGCAGCTCAACTTCGGTGGAAAGTGAACCTGACCCCCTTTCTTGCGCCATCGTCGATATCGGCCACGCGCGCCAGCGCGATCTTGCGCTGGAACTGCCGCCGGTACCGCTGGAAGCGGTGATGTCGAACGCGCAGTGGGAGCTGGTGTACTCGCGCATCGCCGAACTGGTGGAGCAGCACGCGACCACCCTGGTCTTCGTCAATACCCGCCGGATGGCGGAGCGCGCTGCCCGCCACCTCGGCGAGCTGCTGGGCAGGGAGCACGTGGCCGCACACCATGGGTCGCTGGCCAAGGAGCTGCGCCTGGATGCCGAGCAGCGGCTCAAGCGCGGGGAATTGAAGGTCCTGGTCGCCACCGCTTCGCTGGAGCTGGGCATCGATATCGGCGATGTCGACCTGGTCTGCCAGATCGGCTCGCCGCGCAGCATCGCCGCCTTCCTGCAGCGGGTTGGGCGTGCCGGCCACCAGGTCGGCGGCGTGCCCAAGGGGCGCCTGTTCGCCTCGACACGCGACGAGCTGATGGAATGCGCGGCGCTGCTGGACGCCGTGCGCCGCGGTGAGCTGGACGCGCTGATCATGCCGCCGGCGCCGCGCGACGTGCTGGCGCAGCAGATCGTGGCCGAGGTGGCCGCGCGTGAATGGGACGAGGACGACCTGTTCGCGCTGGTGCGGCGGGCATGGCCGTATGCGTCGCTGCCGCGGGAGGAGTTCGATGGCCTGCTGAAGATGCTGGCGGACGGTTTTTCCACCCGCTACGGCCAGCGCGCCAGCTACCTGCATCGCGACGCTCTGCACGGCAAGCTGCGCGGGCGCAAGGGCGCGCGCCTGACCGCGACGCAGTCCGGCGGCACCATTCCCGACGTCGGCGACTATGCGGTGGTACTGGAACCGCAGGCGATCCAGATCGGCACCGTCAACGAAGACTTCGCCATCGAGAGCATCGCCGGCGACGTGTTCCAGTTGGGCAATGCCAGCTATCGGATCCTGCGCGTGGAAAGCGGACGGGTGCGGGTGGAGGATGCGCAGGGCCAGCCGCCCAGCATCCCGTTCTGGCTGGGCGAGGCGCCGGGGCGCAGCATCGAACTGTCGGCGAGCGTGTCGCGCTTCCGCGAGCTGCTGCAGGAAAAACTGGAGCGCGAGGGCGAAGCCGCGGCGCTGCGCTGGTTGCGCGACGAACTGGCGCTGGGTGAATCCGCCGCCGCGCAGATCGTGGCCTACGCGGCCGCGCAGCTGGCCGGCTTCGGCATGCTGCCGACGCAGAAACACATCGCGCTGGAGCGCTTCTTCGACGAGTCCGGCGGCACCCAGCTGGTGATCCATTCGCCCTACGGCAGCCGGATCAACAAGGCCTGGGGGCTGGCGCTGCGCAAGCGGTTCTGCCGCAAGTTCAACTTCGAGCTGCAGGCGGCGGCTACCGAGGACGCGATCATCCTGTCGCTGTCCACCAGCCACAGCTTCCCGCTGATCGAAGTGATCGGCTACCTGCATTCGGCCAGCGCCAAGGACGTGCTGGTGCAGGCGCTGCTGGACGCGCCGCTGTTCCCGGCACGTTTCCGCTGGAATGCCACCACCGCGCTGGCGCTGCCGCGCTTCACCGGCGGCAAGAAGGTGCCGCCGCAGCTGCAGCGGATGAAGTCCGAAGACCTGATGGCGACGGTGTTCCCCGACCAGGTGGCGTGCCTGGAAAACATCGTCGGCGAGCGCGAGGTGCCCGACCATCCGCTGGTGGCGCAGACCCTGCAGGACTGTCTGTTCGAGGCGATGGATGTGGACGGCTGGCTGGCGCTGCTGCGCGGGCTGGAATCGGGCGACGTGCAGGTGACCGCGCGCGACCTGACCGGCCCCTCGCCGTTCACCGCCGAGGTGCTGAGCGCGCGGCCGTATGCCTTCCTCGATGACGCACCGCTGGAGGAGCGCCGCACCCAGGCGGTGGTCGCGCGCGGCCGTGGCGGGGCCAGCCAGCAGGCTGGCGACCTCGGCCGGCTCGACCCGGGGGCGATTGACGCGGTGGCCGAGGATGCCTGGCCGCTGGCCGGCAGCGCCGATGAGATGCATGACGCCCTGATGGCGCTGGGTGCGGTGGCGGCAGGCGAGGCCGAGGCATCGGGCTGGCTGCCGTTGCTGGAGCGGCTGTCGGGAGAAGCGCGCGCCACCTTGCTGGGTGCCGGCGGGGCAGGGCTGTGGACCGCCACCGAGCGCCTGCCGCAGCTGCGCGCGTTGCATCCTGGCGCGGCCGTCGCACCGGATGTTGCGGTCCCCGCCAGCTATGCCGCGGACTGGTCGCGCGAGGATGCCCTACGCGAACTGGTGCGCAGCCGCCTGTCCGTATCCGGGGTCACCACCGCGCAGGCACTCGCCACCGTCCTGGCGGCACCCGCGGATGAGGTTGATTTCGCGCTGATGGCGCTGGAGCAGGAGGGCTACGCCATGCGCGGCCGCTTCCGTCCCGATGCCGCCTGCGACGAATGGTGTGAGCGCCTACTGCTGGCGCGCATCCACCGCAACACGGTGGCGCGGCTGCGGCGCGAGATCGAGCCGGTGGACGTACGCGACTACGTGCGCTTCCTTTGCGACTGGCAGCGGCTGTCGCCGGACACGCGCGTGCAGGGGCCGGACGCACTGGCCGGCGTGCTGGCACAGCTGGAGGGCTTCGAGGCTGCCGCCGGTGCGTGGGAGAGCGAGTTGCTGCCTTCCAGGATCAAGGACTATTCCATCGCCTGGCTGGACGACCTGTGCGGCGCCGGGCGCATTGCATGGACGCGCCTGCGCACGGGTGGCGAGGGCGGGGCGACGCTGGTGCGCGCCGCGCCCATCGTGCTGCTGCCGCGCCGGGAGCTGGGCCGGTGGACCGGGTTGGCGGCCGGTCAGCAGCCCGGCGAGGACGCGCCGCTGTCGTCGCGCGCGCAGAAGGTGGAGGACTGCCTGCGCCAGCGCGGCGCGTTGTTCTTCGACGAACTGCTGGACGCCGCGCGCCTGTTGGAAACCGAACTGGAGGGCGCGCTGGCCGAGCTGGTCGCGCGTGGCCGCGCCAGCTGCGACAGCTTCTCCGGCCTGCGCGCGCTGCTGCTGCCGGCGGCGAAGAAGCCGTCCAGCTACGCGCGCAACGGTCGCCGCGCTTCGTTGACCGGGATCGCGGATGCCGGGCGGTGGAGCCTGATGTGGCGGCCGGAGGCGGAGGCTGCGCAGGATCCCGCCGCCATCGAGCATGTCGCCCGCGTGCTGCTGCGCCGCTACGGCGTGGTCTGCTGGCGGCTGTTGGAGCGCGAGGCGGCATGGCTGCCGCCGTGGCGCGAGCTGCTGCGCGAATACCAGCGCCTGGAAGCGCGCGGCGAAATCCGCGGCGGGCGCTTCCTGTCCGGCGTGGTCGGCCAGCAGTTCGCCCTGCCGGAGGCGGTGGCCGCGCTGCGCGCGATCCGCAAGCGCCCGCATGACGGGACGATGATCGCGGTATCGGCCAGCGACCCGCTGAACCTCGCCGGCACCCTGCTGGCCGGCGACAAGGTGCCGCGCCAGCCGGGTGCGCGCCTGTTGCTGCGCGACGGCGTGCCGGTGGCGTCGCTGGTGGGCGGCGAGTTCCGCGCCCTGCCCGGGCTGCCGCCCGCCGATGCGCACGCGGCAAAGGTGGCGCTGCTTCGGGAGCCGGGCGCGCAGGGCAGGGCATCGCAAGCGCCGGGATCGCGGCCGATGGCGGATCCGCTGGGGCTGCACGGGTGATGCTGGCGCGGTGACGGCGCGATAGGTGAGCGGGTGCTTCGGACGCGACGGGATAGACGCGACACATCCATGTGATCTTCCGGCCCTCCGGCATAGCCTCCGGGCTCACTCCTTGGGGCTGCCTTCGGCTGTCAGGATCCGCTTCCGGCGAATCTGTCTAACCCTGCGGGTTCGGGCGTGCGAAGGGCGAACAACAAAAAACCCCGTGTCATCGACACGGGGTTTTGATGTATGGCGCTCCCTACGGGATTCGAACCCGTGTTTTAGCCTTGAGAGGGCCACGTCCTGGGCCTCTAGACGAAGGGAGCATTGGTTGCAGCCGGTTGGACGGCCGGCCCGGAAGTGCCGGATGGCCTGCCGAGCTTGCTAGTATAAAAGGCTGCGTTCGCCTCTGGCAACGCCCCGTTTCAGCCAATCGCAGCGCATGACCCAACTCGAACGCTCCATTTTCCCCGTCGTACCGGAACTGCGCGTGATTCAGCGCGATGTCCACGACGTGTCCCGCAAACAGATGAGTCCCAACGCGCTGCGGGTGTTGTACCGCCTGCGCGAAGCCGGGTTCGGTGCCTACCTGGTCGGCGGCGCGGTCCGCGATCTGCTGATCGGCGGCGAACCCAAGGACTTCGACGTCGCCACCGATGCCACGCCCGAGCAGATCAAGGCGCTGTTCCGCAACTGCCGGCTGATCGGCCGCCGGTTCCGGCTGGCGCACGTGGTCTATGGCCGCGAGATCATCGAAGTCGCCACTTTCCGCGCCAACGGCGGTGACGACGACGGTGATCGCCAGACCGATGACGGCGGCCGCCTGCTGCGCGACAACATCTACGGCAGCATCGAAGACGACGCGGTGCGCCGCGACTTCACCGCCAACGCGCTGTACTACGCGATCGAGGACTTCTCGGTGCGCGACTATGTGGGCGGTTATGCCGACGTGCAGGCGCGGCTGCTGCGCCTGATCGGCGAGCCGGAAGCGCGCTACCGCGAAGACCCCGTGCGGATGCTGCGCGCGGCGCGGCTGGCGGCGAAGCTGGGCTTCACCATCGAGGCCGCCACCGCCGAACCGCTGCCGCGGCTGGCGCCGCTGCTGGCCGACGCGTCGCCGGCGCGGCTGTTCGAGGAAACCCTCAAGCTGTTCCTGTCGGGCCACGCGGTCGCCAGCTTCGAACACCTGGAGGCGCACGGCCTGCTGCCGGCGCTGCTGCCGGAAACCGCCAAGGCGCTGGATTCCAACAAATCCGGTGCGCTGCGGCGGATGCTGGTGCAGGGCCTGCGCAATACCGACGCGCGGGTGGCCAACGACGAGCCGGTCTCGCCGGCCTTCCTGTACGCGGTGCTGCTGTGGCCGGCCTACTGTCGCGCGCTGGCGCTGCTGCAGGCGCAGGGCGTGCACGCCGTCGAGGCGCAGCGCCGCGCCGCTGATCGGGTGACCATGCATCAGGTCGCGCGCACCGCGCTGCCGCGGCGCTTCTCGCTGCCGATGCAGGAAATCTGGCTGATGCAGCCGCGTTTCTCGCAGCGCCAGCGCAAGCGTGTATTCCGGCTGCTGGCGCATCCGCGTTTTCGCGCCGCCATCGACTTCCTCGAGCTGCGCCTGGCCGCCTCCGAGTCGCACGCCGACGACGTGGCGTTCTGGCGCGAGGTGCAGCTGCAGCCGTCCGTGGCGGTTGCCGCCAGCGAGGCCGACGAGGCGCGCGATCCGGACGATGACGACACCGAAGCCGAGGTGGGGCCTGACGCTGCCGCTGCGCCTCGCCGTCGACGCCGCCGTCGCAGGTCGTGAGCGAACAACAATCTGCCCGGATGCCGGTTCGGGCCTGCATTGGCTTGGGCGGCAACCTCGGCGATCCCGCACGGGCGCTGCGCGCTGCCTTCCACGCGCTGGCGGCGCTGCCGGACAGTCGCCTGCTGGCGACCTCCCGGTTGTACCGCACGCCCGCCTGGGGCCGCACCGATCAGCCGGACTACGTCAACGCCGCGGCGCTGCTGGAGACCCGGCTGGCGCCGCAGGTGTTGTTGGCGCAGCTGCTGGCGATCGAACGCGCGGCCGGCCGGCTGCGCGACGGCGAGGCGGCTGCAGCGCGCTGGGGGCCGCGCGTGCTCGACCTGGACCTGCTGTTGTACGCCGATATCACCATCGACCAGCCCGGCCTGCGCGTGCCGCATCCGCACCTGCACGAACGCGCGTTCGCGTTGGTGCCGCTTGCCGAAATCGCCGCCGACCAGCCGTTCCCCGGCCACGGCAGCGTGGAGGAGGCGCTGCGGCATGTCGATGTCGCCGGCGTGGAAGCGATCCAGGGTGTTTGACCACGGGCAAGCGGCCCGACAAGGGTTCTGCGCGATAATGCCGCCCCTGACCTGCCGGGAACCGCGATGAGCGTACATGCCGAACAGAAGTCCTGGAGCGTGCCGCAGCTCGCCCAGGCACGAGAGGCGGGCCGTCGGCTGACCATGCTGACCTGCTACGACGCCAGTTTCGCGCGGGTGCTGGACGATGCCGGCATCGACCTGATCCTGATCGGCGATTCGCTGGGCATGGTGGTGCAGGGGCACGACTCCACGCTGCCGGTGCGGGTGGAGGACATCGTCTACCACACCGCTGCGGTGGCCCGCGGTGCCAGCCACGCGCTGAAGATCGCCGACTTCCCGTTCGGCAGCGATGCCACGCCGGAACAGGCACATGCGGCGGCGGTGCGCTTCATCCAGGCCGGCGCGGCGATGGTCAAGCTGGAGGGTGCGGGCCACAAGCTGGAGACGATCCGCTTCCTGGTCGATCGCGAGACCCCGGTCTGCGCCCCCCTCGGCCTGCCCCCGCAGTCGGTGCTGAAGATGGGCGGGTTCAAGGTGCAGGGGCGCGAACAGTCCGCCGCCGACCGCCTGCGCGCGGAAGCGCTGGCCGTGGCCGAAGCGGGCGCAGCCCTGCTGGTGCTGGAGGGCGTGCCCGCCGAGCTTGCCGCCGAGATCACCGCGGCAAGCCCGATCCCGACCATCGGGATTGGTGCCGGCTCCGGCTGCGACGGCCAGGTGCTGGTGCTGCATGACCTGCTGGGCATCGATACCGGCCACCGCAAGCCCAAGTTCGTCAAGGACTTCCTCGCCGAAGGCGGCTCCATCCTTGGTGCCGTGCGTGCCTATGCCGAGGCGGTGCGCAGCGGCGCCTTCCCGGACAAGGCGCATTCCTACAGCTAGCAGCCCAGCCCCGCGCTTTCCCGGGCGGAAACGCCAGCGGCCAACCAGGCGACCCATGTGATCCAGACCATCACCCGACTCGAAGAACTCCGCGCCACCATCGCCGGCTGGCGGCGTGAGGGCCTGCGCATCGGCTTCGTGCCCACCATGGGCAACCTGCATGCCGGCCACTATTCGCTGGTGACGCTGGCACGCCGGCACGCCGACCGGGTGGTCTCCAGCGTGTTCGTGAACCCCACGCAGTTCGGCCCGAACGAGGATTTCACCCGCTATCCGCGCACGCCCGACGCCGACACCAGCGGGCTGCAGGCCGCCGGTTGCGATGCGCTGTGGCTGCCGGAAGTGGAGGCGATGTATCCCTTCGGCGTCGAGCTGGCCGCCAAAGTTCAGGTGCCGGGCATGAGCTCGGTGCTGGAAGGCGCCTGCCGCCCCGGGCATTTCGACGGCGTGTGCACCGTGGTGACGCGCCTGTTCAACCAGGTGCAGCCGGACGTGGCCGCGTTCGGGCGCAAGGATTTCCAGCAGCTGGGGGTGATCCGGCAGATGGTCGCCGACCTGCAGATGCCGGTGCAGGTCCTGGCCGGCGAGATCGTGCGCGAGCACGACGGGCTGGCGATGAGCTCGCGCAACCAGTACCTGTCGGCACAGGAGCGGGCGACCGCGCCGGCGATCCACCGCACCCTGCTGGCGATGCGCGATGCCGCGCAGGCCGGCGCGCCGCGGGCGCAGGTCGAGGCCGAGGCCGACGCCGCCCTGCGCGCCGCCGGCTTCGTGCCCGATTACGCGGTGCTGCGGCGCCCGGATTTCAGCGAGCCGGTGGACGGCCAGCCCGGCCCGCTGGTGGCGCTCATCGCCGCCCGGCTGGGGCGTACGCGCCTGATCGACAATCTCGAATTCGAGCTCGCCGCACACGCCTGACCCGGGCGCAGCGCCGGGGCCGTGAAGGTCCTGTTTGTTGCAGCGCGGAAAGCCCGCCCTATACTTTTCCCGCAGGCCGGACATCCGGCCGGTTCCACCGGAGTCGAAAACCATGCAACTGACCCTGCTCAAGGGCAAGATCCACCGCGCCACCGTCACCCACGCCGAGCTGCATTACGAAGGCTCCTGTGCGATCGACGGTCGCCTGCTCGACATCGCCGGCATCCGCGAGTACGAGCGCATCGACATCTACGACGTCACCAGCGGTGAGCGCTATTCCACCTACGCGATCCGCGGCGAGGAAGGCAGCGGGGTGATCTCGGTGAACGGTGCGGCTGCGCACAAGTCGCGGGTCGGCGACTTGGTCATTATCTGCGCCTACGTGCAGTGCGATGCCGAGGAGGCCGCGGCACACAAGCCGACCTGCGTGTACGTGGACCGCGACAACCGGCTGACCCACACCAACCACTCCATGCCCAAGCAGGCGGCCTGACCGGGATGGCTGGTCTGCTGGAGGGTCTGGAGGCGCACGCCGACCGGCTTTCCGGCACCACGCTGCCGGCCCTGCTTGCCTCGGATCCCGCCCGCGCCGGTGATTTCGCCCTGCGCTGCGGACCGCTCTACGCCAACTTCGCGCGCCAGCGGTATGACCGCGAAGCGCTGGATGCGCTGTTCGCGATCGCAGAACGCGCCGACCTGGCCGCGGCGCTGCGGCAACTGCTGGCGGGCGAAGAGGTCAACGTGACCGAGGGGCGGGCGGCGCTGCATGGCGCGCTGCGTGGTCCCGCCGCCGGTTCCGCCTTTGCGCTGGCGGCACGGGCGCAGGCACTGTCCACGCAGCTGCGCATGCGCGAGCTGGTCGATGCGCTGGCCGCCAGCGACGTCACCGACATCGTCAGCATCGGCATCGGTGGTTCGGACCTCGGGCCGCGCCTGATAGTCGATGCGTTGGCGCCGCCGGATGCGCGCTTCCGGGTGCATTTCCTGTCCAACGTGGACGGCAACGCGGCGCAGCGCGTGCTGGCCGGGCTGGATCCGCGGCGCAGCGCCGCGATCATGATCTCCAAGACCTTCGGGACGCAGGAGACGCTGCTGAACGGCGGCATCGTCCGCGCCTGGCTGGGGGACGACGCGCGCCTCTATGCCGTCAGCACCAATACCCAGCGGGTCGCCGACTTCGGTATCCCGCCCGAGCGCACCCTGCCGATGTGGGACTGGGTGGGAGGTCGCTACTCGCTGTGGTCGGCGGTGGGCTTCCCGATCGCGCTGGCGCTGGGGATGGACCGCTTCGAGGCGCTGCTGGAAGGCGCGGCTGCACTGGATGCCCACGCCCTGCACGCGCCGTTGCGCGACAACCTGCCGGTCTGGCATGCGTTGACTGCGATCTGGAACCGCAACGGCCTGCACGCGGCCACCCAGGCCGTGCTGCCCTACGACGATCGCCTGCGCCTGTTGCCCAGCTACCTGCAGCAGCTGGTGATGGAAAGCCTGGGCAAGTCGGTGCGGCTGGATGGCCGCGAAACCGAGTGGCACACCGTCCCGGTGTGGTGGGGCGGGGCCGGCACCGACACCCAGCACAGCTTCTTCCAGGCCCTGCACCAGGGCACGCAGGTGGTGCCGGCGGACTTCATTGGCGTGATCCGTGCCGACCATCCGTTTGCTGCCAACCACGCCGCGCTGCTGGCCAACCTGCTGGCGCAGACCGAGGCGCTGGCCAATGGCCGCGACAGCGAAGACCCGCACCGGCGCTATCCCGGCAACCGTCCCAGCACGCTGCTGCTGCTGGACGCGCTGACCCCGCAATCGCTGGGCATGCTGATCGCGCTGTACGAGCACAGTGTCTATCTGCAGTCGGTCCTGTGGGGCATCAATGCCTTCGACCAGTTCGGCGTGGAGCTGGGCAAGCAGGTCGCCAACGCGCTGCTGCCGGCGCTGAACGGCGAGCGCGATGCCGATGATCCGGTGACCCGCGCGCTGCTGGCGGAGCTGCGGAGCGACGCTTCCTAGGGAAGCCGCGGCACAGGCTCGCCTGCGCCTTGCCCGCAGGCTCGCAATCCGGCCGGTGTCGCGCCGCAGGCCTACCCGCGCAACAGTTCGTCGATGGCGGCGTCCAGCGCCCGCAGTGCCGCCGCATCCAGCGGCGCTGCACGCAGGGCCTGCACCGCATCGCCGAGTCGCGCCGCACCCACGAAACCGCAGCTGGCCACCAGCCGGTGCAGCTCGGCCCGGACCGTCGCGTCGTCGCCGTCGGCGACCGCCGAGGCGATGCAGGCGCGCTGCCCTGGCAACTCGGTCAGGAACATCGCGCGCAGCGCCTGCACGTGCGCCGCTTGGCCACCCAGCGCGGCGAGTGCCGCGGCATCGTCCCAACACGGGCGGGGGTTCGTTGCCGCAGGCAGCCAGCGGTGCAGCGCGGCGTGCAGGTCCGCCACCGCCAGCGGTTTGCGCAGGACCTCGACGAATCCGGCCGCCAGCAGTCTTGCGTGCAGCTCGGCCTCCGCCTCCGCGGTATGCGCCAGCGCAAGGGTGTCGATGCCGGCATCGCGCAGGCTGCGCAGCAGGTCTTCGCCGCGCCCGTCCGGCAGGTGTGCGTCGAACAGGAACAGGTCGAAGCGCCCGTCCTCGCAAGCCGTCCGCGCCTCGGTCAGGCTTCCCGCTTGCACCACCCACGCGGGCAGCGTGATACAGGCGGCGGCGAGGAAGGCGGCGTTGACCGGATCGTCCTCGACCAGCAGCAGCCGCGGCAGCGCAGGGGCGGGGGAATGATTCATCGCGGCACCATCGGGGCTTTGTATGCTGCGTGGATGTCGCGCCCGATGCTAACGCTTTGCCTGTGCCTGTTGGCGGTGCTTGCCGCCCCGGCGGCGTCGGCGCGGGTGGCGCAGGCGCGGGTGGCCAAGGTCACCACCGGGGTGGCGACGCTGGAACAGGTGCGACTGCGGCTGGACTGGCCGGATGGCGCGCCGGCCGGCGAACTGCAGCTGTGGGCCGGTCGGGTGGATGCGCCGGACCTCGGCTACCGCTTCCGAGACCTGCACTGGCGCTGCCCGCTGCAGCGCACCCCGCGTGGCGGTTGGCAGTGCGCAGGCGAACTGCGCGAGGGCCATGCCGCGCCGCTGCGGCTGGCGCTGGCCTTCGACGCCGGGACCACCCACGCCTCGCTGGCGCGGGGCGGGGCCCGGTTGGCGCTGGACCGCGCCGTCGCCGCGCCCGATCTCACCCGCTTCGACCTGCGCGCGGTGCCGCTGGCCTGGGCGCAGGCGCTGCTAACGCAGGCCTGGCCGCAGGGGCGGCTGAAGGCGGGCACGCTGGACGGGCAGCTGCGGCTGGCAACGCCCGCGCGCGCGCCGCTGCGGGTGGATGGGCTGCTGAAGCTGGGTGGCGCGGGATTCGAGAATGCCGATTCCAGCATCGTTGGTGAGGGCCTGGGCGGCGCGCTGCAGCTCGATTACCGCAGCGGCGACGGACTGGCGCAGGTGATGGTGTCCGGCGACCTGCGCGGCGGCGAATTCCTTGCCGGCAATACCTACGTGGCGCTGCCGGCCACGCCGGTGGGGCTGCGGGTGGAGGCAGGGCGGCGCGGCGATGCGGGCTGGCAGCTGCCGCGGGTTGAATGGCGCGACGGCGATGCGCTGGTGGCCAACGCCAGCGCCGCGCTGGCGCCGGACGGGACGCTGGAGGCGCTGGACGTGCAGGCGCGCAGCGCCGACATGGCACCGCTGCGGCCGCGCTATCTGTCCGGTTGGATGGGCCTGGTGGGGCTTGGCGAGGTGGACCTGCACGGTGCCATCGACGTGGACGCACGCCTGCGCGGGGGGGAGCTGGCAGGCGTCACCGCCCAATTGCATGGCGTCGACCTGCGCGATCCGGCCGGGCGTTTCGTGTTCGATGGCCTGCGCGGCGACCTGCGCTATTCCGCCGGCGCGCCGGTCGCCAGCGCGCTGCAGTGGGATGGCGGCCAGCTGTATGGCCTGGCCTTCGGCGCCGCCCGGCTGCCGTTCGCCAGCGCCGATGGCGCGCTGCGCGTGGAGGAAGCGGTCGATATGCCGATGCTGGGCGGCCGGCTGGGCCTGCGCGACGTCATCATCCGCCCGCCGCAGGATGGCGCCGGCGCCGACATCCGCTTCGGCATGCGGCTGGCGGGGATCGACTTCGGCAAGGTCTCGCAGGCACTGGGCCTGCCCGCGTTCCAGGGCAGGCTGGACGGCGACCTGCCGCACGTGCACTACGCCAACGACCGCATCGACTTCGACGGCGGGCTGTCGCTGGGCCTGTTCGACGGGCGGGTGGCGTTTTCGTCGCTGGCGCTGGAGCGCCCGTTCGGCACCGCGCCCAGCCTCAGCGCCGACGTCGCGATGGACGACCTGGACCTGCTGCGGCTGACCGAAGTGCTGGGCTTCGGCAGCATCACCGGGCGGCTGGATGGCCGCATCAACGGGCTGCGGCTGGTGGACTGGACGCCGGTGGCGTTCGACGCGCGCTTCATCACCGATGAGGCGCCCGGCGAGCGCCAGCGGATCAGCCAGCGCGCGGTGCAGGACATCGGCAGCGTCGGCGACGCTTCCTTCATCAGCAGCCTGCAGGGCCAATTGATTGGACTGTTCTCCGACTTCGGCTACCGCCGCATCGGCATCGGCTGCCGGCTGGAGAACCAGATCTGCACGATGTCCGGCCTGCGTTCAGCGGGAAACGCCTTTACTATCGTCGAAGGCAAGGGCATCCCGCGCCTGGACGTGGTGGGCTTCAACCGCGCGGTCGATTGGCCGACGCTGGTGGAACGCCTGGTCGCGGCCGGCAAGGGCGACGTGGCGCCGGTCGTGGACTGACGGCAAACCCGGATTGGACAATCAAGGAGCAAGACGATGAAACATTGGATGGGCATGCCGGTCGCGGCCGCGCTGCTGCTCAGCGCATGCGTCACGATCAACGTGTACTTCCCGGCGGCCGAGGCCAAGGAAGCGGCCAAGGAGTTCGTCGAGAAGGTCATCAACGACGCCGACAAGGTCGAGATCAAGCAGACCCCGGCCGGCGGTGGCGGCATGGCGATGCTGGAGCGCCGGATCGAGCTGGACCTGTCCGGCTTCGACCCGTGGGCGCTGGTGGGCATCGGCAGCGCGCGCGCGCAGTCCGCGCCCGACATCACCATCAAGACCCCCGCCATCCAGGCCATCCAGTCGCGCATGGAGGCCCGTTTCAACGCGACCCTGCGCGCGGGCTTCGACAGCGGTGCGCTGGGCTTCACCGGCGACGGCCTGATCACCGTGCGCGATGCGTCGAAGGTCGAGCTGAAGGACCGCGTGGCGCTGAACTCCGCGGTGGCCGACGACAACCGCGACCGCAAGGCTGTCTATCGCGAAGTAGCGGTGGCGAACGGCCATCCTGAGTGGGAAGAACAGATCCGCGGCGTGTTCGCCAAGCAGTGGATCGCCAGCGCCAAGGCCGGCTGGTGGTACGAATCCGGTGGCGGCTGGAAGCAGAAGTAGGCGCGGCTGGATGACGCAGAACGCCCGGCAATGCCGGGCGTTCTGCTTTGCGCCCTCAGTCGAGGAACTGCAGCTTCGCCAGCTCCGCGTACAGCCCGCCCTGCGCCAGCAGTTCGGCGTGGGTTCCTTCGGCGACGATGCGGCCGTGGTCCATCACGACGATCCGGTCGGCCTTGAGCACGGTGGCCAGTCGGTGCGCCACCACCAGCGTGGTGCGGCCTTCCATCAAGTGTTCCAGCGCGGTCTGCACGGCGCGCTCGCTGTGCGCGTCCAGCGCCGAGGTGGCCTCGTCCAGTAGCAGCACCGGCGCGTCCTTGAGCAGCGCGCGGGCGATGGCGATGCGCTGCTGCTGGCCACCGGACAGGCGCGCGCCGCGTTCACCCAGCTCGCTGGCGAACCCTTCGGGCAAGGCGTCGAGGAAGTCGTCGGCCTCGGCCGATTCCGCGGCCTTGCGCACCTCGGCATCACTGGCCTCCAGCCGGCCGTAGCGGATGTTGTCGGCGGCGCTGGCGGCGAAGATCACCGGCGCCTGCGGCACCAGCGCCAGCGCCTGGCGCAGGACGTTGGGATCGACGTCGCGGATGTCGATGCCATCCAGCGTAATGCGACCTGACCGTGGATCGTGGAAGCGCAGCAGCATGCCGAACACGGTGCTCTTGCCGGCACCGGATGGCCCCACCAGCGCCACCGTCTCGCCCGGGCGCACGCGCAGGTTGAACCCCGCCAGCGCGGCGGTGTCGGGGCGCTGCGGGTAATGGAAGGTCACGTCCTCGAATGCGATCTCGCCGCGCACCGGCACCGGCAGGGTCTTGGGCTGGGCCGGTGCGGCGATGGCCGGTGCTTCCTGTAGGAGCTCATGGATGCGGCCCATGCCGCCGGCGGCCTTCTGCAACTCGTTCCAGACTTCGGCCAGCGCGCCCACCGAGCCGCCGCCGATCAGTGCGTACATGACGAACTGACCCAGTGCGCCGGCGCTGAGTCGGCCGCCGATGACGTCGTGCGCGCCCGACCACAGCACCACGATCACCGCGCCGAAGATCAGGGTGATGGCGACTCCCGTCACCAGCGCCTGCGCGCCGATGCGCTTGCGCGCGGTGGCCACGGCGGTCGCCATCGCCTGTGCGTAGCGGCCGCGCTCATAGGCTTCGCGCGAATGCGCCTGCACCGTGCGCACCGCGCCCAGCGCTTCAGTGGCCAGCGCGTTGGCGTCGGCGATGCGGTCCTGGCTGGCGCGCGAGACCTTCTGGATGCGGCGCGCGCCGATCACGATCGGCGCCACCGCCAGCGGGA